>OCTW011587258.1_pt1 | contig 13129 bp, 8 predicted proteins | sample 1539671 | NCBI WGS metagenome assembly OCTW01 (sample SAMN02144230, study PRJEB22623) | gut metagenome | biome: sheep rumen | host: Ovis aries | place: New Zealand | reverse complement strand
AATGAAAAGTTTATATTTTACCCAAGGTGATGTATATATGAATTATGATGTAACAGAATACAAAGAAATCTTTAGAGAGGTATTTGCTGGTTTGTTGGCTGATATTGACCGGGAATTAGAAAAGCGCGGCATTAGTGACCACGAACATCCGCTGTATGTGTTTCAGTCAAAAATCAACATGATATGGGGAGAAATCCTGAGCGACAAGTATTCGACCATGGAAGATATGTTGAAGCTCAAAGGGATTTTTGAGTTTTCTCAGGACTATGTAAAAGGACTGGCACCGGGGAAGGTGGGGTGACAGCCTGTCAGCAAATACTAAAGGTCAAGCATTTCTAATGGAAAGGTGGATACTAATATGGCAGAAGTAATCAGCAAAAGCGCTTTGGTAGACAAGGTTGCAGAGGCAGCCGGTGTTTCCAAGAAGGACACCAAGGCAGTAGTAGATGCTCTCATCAGTACCGTAATTGAGGAAGTTAAGAAGGACGCAGAAATCCGTCTTATTAGCTTCGGTACCTTCAAAAAGGCACAGCGTGCAGCTCGTAAAGGCCGCAATCCGCAGACTGGTGAAGTTATTGATATCGCAGCCAGCGAGAGCCTTGCTTTTAAGTCCAGCGTGAAATACTAATTTTAGTGTTGGAGTGCAAAATGATTTATAATTAAATATGAATCACTTTGCACAGAAAAAGGGCCAGCCAGTTCCAATTTGAAACTGACTGGCCTTTTTTGTATGCTTTTTTTATTGTTGAATGCCACCTCTGAATCTTTGCAGGGCTTCTTCGGCTGACATATTGTTTAGCACATCTTCCAAAGCTGCCAAAAGAGGAACTACATTCTCATTCGGCAGCTTTGCCTGTCTGGCGGCCATGACAAAGTAGGCATAGACAATATCATTGAATCTGCCAGTGTTGAAAAGCTGGCAATCTTGCTGCTCATATTCTTTCATCAATGTGTATCGCTCCTTGGAAGTATTGGGTTAGCGCAGTGGTAGCTCTCCCCTCTTGATTCTTTATATCTTCTAACAAGATTGTAAAAGCTGGTCTTTTTTACGTCAAGCTCTTCCATGGCTTGTACTGCGGTAATTTCCCTGTCCTGCCAGCGTTGGTAAACAGCAATCCAATTATTGGGAAATTCGACCTGCGGTCTGCCTAAGTGTTTGCCACGGGCACGAGCAGCGGCAATGCCTTCCGCCTGTCGTTTTCGGATTGTACGGCGTTCGCTTTCGGCAATGGTGGATAACACCTCGATGAGAATGTTATTGACCATTTCCATAATGCCTCGCTGCATATCGCCGTACTGGCCGAAGTCCATCATGGTGGTGGGAATATCAAGTATACGGATATTTACCCCTGCAGCCCGAAGGTTCTCCAACTCTTGCTTGACTTCCAGTTTATTTCTGCCAAGGCGGTCAAGGGACATCAAGTAGAGTGTATCACCGCTTCGCATCATCATACGGAGCTTTTTGTACTCAGGACGGTCAAAATCTTTACCACTCTGCTTTTCGGTGATAATGTCAACTGAATTAGGAACATATTTTTTCAGTTCATCAATTTGTCGGTCAAGATTTTGCTCTTTCGAGGAAACTCTCGCATATCCAAAAATTTTTTCAGCCAACATACACACCTCCCCCTACAATATAACACAAGACGTTCATAAAGGTCAATTTGATTACGAACGTTCGTATTATATAGAACGCAGTATTTTACGAACGCAAAAAGGAATTGTTCGTAAAGGTACACCTTTACGGCTGGATTTTTGACGAAAAAAGGGCTGTAGCGATTTACAGCCCTTCTGAGCGCCGATATTTGTTTTTGCGATACTTTATATGCGTGTGGGCGTTATCGTGGATTACAGGCGATTCTGTGAGGTCGATTTATGAGGGACTTACCAAATGAAATATGTTCTTGCCAATAGAAGAAAATAATACTGTTCATTATTTTGAGGAATTATTGTTTTTAAATTTCCTTATTCCTTTTCTTGAAATCTTATCAAAAAATCATAAGCAAGCTTTCTGTCTAGTAAGTCGTGCACGTTTTGATTATAATAGTTTCTGATACAATTGTAGCAGGATGGGTCGCAAGTACAGTCATTTGTTATAGAGATTGCTTTATTAATTATTTTTTTTAGAACTTCTCCATCAGGTGTAACAATTCTACGAACATGTCCGGCTCCGCCTGGTACAGCATCGTATAAAATAATAGTGTAAGCCATACTATTATTATATCTAATCTTGTAAAGACATCCTTTTATGTCGGTTCTTTCAATGTCTAAAACATCAGACATTGCTTCTAGCAGTGCGTACATAGTTGATAGCATTGTTGCTTTATTTTTTGAAGAAGAATCGCCAAAAAATATTTTTACTACATCTGTTTTGAATACATGACATAGCTTTTTCTTTTGTAATATTCCATTGCAATCCTTCCCCCAAGGGCTCATATGTTTTTTTCGTAAAGTTCGGTTATAGGGACTACCATCTTTTTTAGGTAACGAAATATGACTTACAGAATATCCACAGAAATCACAAACAAAGAAATCATCCTTGCAAACTACCATTAGTGAATCATTGGTAGATGTTTCTATTTCCAAGGTGTGACCTGCTAAGGTGAATTGCTGTTTATCCGTTACTTGTCTTTGAGGGTCACCTATGTAATAATCATCGCTTCTAAAAGACCTATCTGGTTTTTTAGATGGAACATCTTGTGGCTCCTCAGAAATAAAGCCTTTACGAGGTTCAATAGCCTTCATCCACCGGCTCTTTTCAATAATACCATCACATGATATACAATGTTCTTCATCTGATGGTTCTGTGCGTAGGTAATTCCATGTAGAACAGGCTTTATCTTTACATTCTGCAATATAAACATCTTCCCAGTCTTGTCCAGTGCTTTTAGGAAGCTTACGAATATATCTACTGGTATATAATTTTCCATCAGCTACTACTTGGGCATCGGGAGCATATTCAGCTATGGCGAGTTGTAAATCTCGAACAAGTTGTAATTTTTTACTTTGTGTGTTTGTTAAACCTTGATATAGCTCAACTGTATCTACTGGGAAACCATATTTAGGTAATACATTGTTCCTTACTAAAAACTCAATCAATTCATTCTTGTATTTACTATTTTCCGTGTCTCCTAATATAAAACTTCTTCTAAATTTCTTAAGTAGACGTTGGAATTTGTTTGCCTGTTCTATATCTATTTCTCTGTTTTTTTCTATTTCTTGTTTATACCATGCTACAGTATCTCTGAAATCTTTTACTGCTATTGTTAATACTCCATTATCTCCTATTAGGCTGTTTATCCATGACCAATCATTTAGGCCCATTTTTTCGTGTAAATTATTTGGTATGGAATCGTGCAGAATATTATACAGCTCTTTAGGTTTTTCGTTTAAGTAAGAAACAAATCTTTCATATCCATCACTATTTAGTAAAACATCAGCATTATTTTCGTTGTACACGTCTTCGTTATTACTAAAAAAATCACTTAATGCAACAGCAAAAATATGCCTTCTAACCACTTTTTTATTAGATAAAGAAAAAAGTGGAACACCAATCTTTCCTGAAATCATACGCTCTGGCTTGTCGTAGTAGGTAAAATCATGCGAACTTAATTTTGCATATGTAAGAGCGTATGCTGCTGAATGTAAGCTACGCCCAGCTCGGCCTGCTCTTTGCACGTAATTGGCTGGTGTTGGAGGCATATCACGTAAAAATACTGTTTCTAAATCCCCAACATCTACGCCCATTTCAAAAGTTGTAGAACAACTTAATGCATTTATTTTTTTGTTTATGAACATTTCTTGATAATGCTCTTGCTCTTCCCTTCCTAGCTGTGCTGTGTGTTCCTTTATTTGTAATGGTTGCATTTGCTGATTAGAATAAAGCTTGGCATAGTGATTGTTGTCTAATAAATCAGAACGTGAAATTTTTATTAGGGTACCATCACATTTAACAGAAGTACACATATTCTGACAATTATGCATAGTTGTTCTTCCACACTTTTGACATATAAAAATGGGGAGATTTTCATCATCACCTGCTATAATCTTAAATCTTTCGACTGGAATGTAGTATTCACCATCACTGTCCAACTCAAAAGAGTAGGTACCTTTTGTTAATACTTTATCCCAAAATCCTTCCAACAAACGGATTGCTTTATTTTCTTCAATATTTAAAACACGCATAGTCCTTTGAACACGCGCATTGTAGTAGTAGCTTCCATTACTTCTTTGAAGAGGAAGCCATGAAGTTATGCTGGTCTTTCCTTTATGAATATCTTTTTTACATTTTACGACCTTTTTTTGTACTGATGTATAGTATATATATTCTCTATCATCAGGTTTTAGATTCGTGTCTTTACTTTTTACTGCGCCAAAATAAACAATGTCTTTTATTAACAGCTGAAATAGATTTTTTACATCTTCTACAGGTTTATCATATTTCAGTGCAATTTTTTCCATTATAGTCTCTGGTAGTCCTTGATATGTAAAATCTAATATCCCCAAAGATACAAGACTGGTGCTTCGACGTGCATTTGTCATTTCATTAAGAACTGCTATCCAAGCCTGCCTACGGCATCTATTTTTAATATTTTCTGTGCCTGTTTCTTCAGCAAATGAAAAACTTCGGTTCTCACTAAAATAGCCAGTTAATTCATCTACTAAGTCTTTTATTTCCCAAGGCTCTTTTTTTATGTCATTAATATTTTTATTTATAACATGCCATATTCCACGTCTACGTAAAAACTCGTTATAAAAATTAGTCATATAACATGCAAAGAAGGCTGCATCACTGCGACTGTCGGAAAATGACAAAAATTGCCTAGGTACGGATTTTTTTTCAGTTACGGGTGTACCTATTATATCATTACTAAATAAATCATCAAATTCATCAGGTTCTTTATTTACTTCCACAATATTTCTAGGTAATGCTACTTTATCTGGAAGTTGTTCAAATAGTTCTGTTCCCAAAACTGCTGTTGCTGCATCATAACCAAGATAGAATGTTTTTAATGTTCCTGAATGACAACATGGACAACTGTAATCACCATGAATCCCTTTGGGATTTGCTTTGCGAACTTTTATTTTACTATCATCACCACAGTTACAGTCAAACTCATTTTTTTGACTTTCATGAAGAATCTTGCCGCATTTTATACAAATTATATAATCGTTTGATTCAATATAACCATCATTTACATCTTCTTCATCATCAATAGACCAAGAATCATCATCGTTTATTAAATATATATCCTTATTTTTATTCCATCTATTACTTTCAAATTCTAATACTCCATTTATTTCTTTTCCAACAATACCTATTCTTCCACAATCATCACAAACAACTGCTTCAAATACTCTATATTTATCATTGCCGATTTGTGTAAATTTTGTTCTGCGAAGAAAAACTTTTTTCGTTGCACCAAGAGTAATATAGAATCCTTCTAAAGCTCTCATGAACATGTGATAACGTGCTTTTATTAATGCAGTTTTGTTTTTTACTGCTCTAGAAGCAACGTTGATTAAGTTTACAACATCGGATTCAGTTACTGGCATTGACTCACAAATAGAGTTAGTAAGTTCTTTGATTGTTAATGGCTTTGTAATATAGTTTCTTAATTCTTTATAGAAAGATGACGATAAACACAGGTCAAATAATATTTCTTCATCATGTGCTTCTTGATTATAAGAAATATTATATTTATCCAATATGTAATCTAATGGATGTTCTTCTTCAGCTATTTCTTTAAATAGCGCAAGTGGATAGTTGACTGTTTCTTCTGGGAAAGAAGGCATAACTGTATGAGAACGAATGATGTCTTCTTCTAAAAACTCTGCATCACAAAGCGTATTTGCAAAGTGTATAATATCTTTATTTGCGTCTTCTCCGCCTAAAGTAGCACTTGTTAAAATATGCAAGGTGTTTTTAGAATTGCTAATGCGTGCTTTTAGTCTGCGCAGCAGTAGGGATGTCTCTATACCCGTAGCTCCTCTGTAAGTATGCGCCTCATCTAATACGATATATTTTAGATTTGAACCAGAAAAAACATGGTCATCATTTGGCCGTAATAACATATACTCTAGCATAGCATAGTTTGTTACTAGAATATGCGGCGGTGTGCGTTGCATAGTTTTCCGTGAAATCAACTCATTTGGTAATGGTTTTAATGCATTACCATTTTCATCTTTGTATATTTTACCGTATGCTTCGATTCCCTCGGAATCCTCTTGTTTAGTACTGCTGTTGTAGACCCCAAATGTAATAGAGGAATAGTTAGCTAAAATAGAGCGAAGCCTTTTCATTTGGTCGTTTGCTAAAGCATTCATAGGGTATATTAAAATAGCACGCACTCCGCTTGTTAAAGCTCCGGTTTCTTTTTCCCTCAATAAATGATTTAAAATTGGCAGTATGAAACATTCTGTTTTACCAGAACCAGTACCTGTGGTTACGACGAGGTTATGATTTACATTTGTTTTTCTTATGGCTTTTTCTTGGTGAAGATATAGCGGCCTTTCTAATTTTATTTCTTTTTCGACTTCCAGTATATTAGGCTCAAGCTCTTTGAAAAGAGGAGACATCTCTCCTTGCTCGATTAGTTGACTGATGCTCATACCAGATTCAAAAGAATCTGTAATGTCAAGATATGGACCTTTTGCAACATTACCATAATTCGCCAGCTCATCTTCAAATAACTTTCTGTATTCTTGGTCGGAGATATGGAATCTTGTTGAAATATAACTAATAAATTCATCGGTTATATTCTTGGATGATATTATTGGATTTAACATATCTATATCCTTTCTGTTTCATAGATATACAAATCTGCAATGCTATATTTATCACTATCTTTAACATTGGAGTTATATGGTTCTTTGTCAGTAATATAATAAATATTCTTTGGCCAATTTCCTTTTGTATCATAATATCTGTAGTAGTATAATCCACCACTATCTTCATTCATAATACTTAATAGCCTGTTATCTATACATATAATCTTTACTGGATTAACTTTGTATCTTTCATCATCATCAACATATGAAAATTCACATCTGGTATTATTGCTCGTATTATAATAGAACATTATCCCTCTGTATATTGCACATTCTTTACCTTCAATATTTTCAACTCCATAGTATTTTATATTGTCTATATAAGTGTTTTTTATCTCCCATCGTTTGGATTCATCTTTATCATTATCGGCATCGTTGGTGACATACTTGATTTTAATTAACTTGTCCTTAAATCTCCTTTCGTTAATATCACCTATAGGTAAATCTTCACCACTATCAAGAGTGATTAGTTCTTCAAATATATCATCGCCTTCAAGTATTACATTATACTCATACTCACCTATTTCTAAACTCGGATTTTGTATAATAACATCGTTTTTCAGGTCGAGAGGATATGTACATAATACATCTTCTTCACTGGATAATATTTCTAATTTGAGGTTTTTATCTTTATCTCCGATAAATTCTCCTCCTTTGTTCCAGCAAAGTGCATTGTCCTGATAATAAAACCTTATGCTATCTCTAAATCTTTCTCGTGTGGATATATGTCCTATTACATATGAATTTGTTATATTTGAACTGTTTATTGTGATTTTTAGCTTTACCTCTATCCAATCGTTACAGTCGTCAGATAAGCTCATAATTTCATTTCCAAGATAAAACTTACCACGTCTATTCTTAATCTCGTATTCTCCCAGATATAATTTGCTTGTATATCCCATAGGATGATTAACTATTAATACTTCATCTTGTTTTATGTTTCTTTTCCAAGCATAAAATATGTTGCTCCATGCTATATCATTAGAACTGGTTGTAGTTATTATTGGTATTTTTACCTCTATATTTCCAGTGCTAAGTGGAAATGCAACAGTTTCATCATCTTTATATATAGGTTTAACAATTTTTTTTAAATTAGAAGATGAAATTTCTACAAAAGCTTTATCGTAATCTTCTATTGAAAAGAGAATTTCTTTTGAATATCTAACATTAAAATCTGGAATTAGTATATAGTTTTTGCTTGATATAATTCGCTTTTTGCTATAGTCATATATATTCACATTACAACAATTATCATCGTCCCAAACAAGTGGTACTCTATATAAAGATTCACCTCCTGAATCATCTTTTATGAAATCATCTATAATCTGGGAATTCATTTTTACTGCATAACATTTGCTTTCCTCTTCATCCAATAATAATCTTATGCAAGATTCTTCTTTTAGAATCTGATATATCTCTCCTTCTTTGATATATTCGGCTTCTTGTACGATATTGGGATATATAATTTGTTTATCTATAAAGCTTTTATTATCTCTGGCAATTATTCCTTCATCGGAAAGTATTATATAATTAGGTAGTAGGTTCAGGTAATAACAATTTATGTACTTATATTCTTCTGCCAAACTGTGTTCTTCATAGTTTTGTACTGAAAAATGCTTATCTTTAGGTATAAATAAGTGATATGGTATATTGGCTTGACATCTAGATGGGGTTATCTCATATTGGTTTTTAAAACAAATCCATTTTCGATACAAATTCTGTTTTGAGTCATATATATATTCATCATCGCACGAAATAACTACTCTTATGTCAAATGATTTAATAACTGTTTCCAAATATCTAGTAAGGCTCAAACTGTTTTCTTTTATAGTCTTGCCTAATTCATTACCATAAAAAGGCAAAGTTTCTTCGTCAACTAATACATCAGAAATATATAGTTTAACCGTTATTTTTTCAAAATCTACTTTTTCTAACCTCACTTCTGGTAAAGTTAGTACTAAATCTTTATAATCTCTAAATTCATAAACAGGTTTAATTCGATTATAATCTAATGCGATGTTCCTGTTAGCAGAAGCCCGTCCTTCATAAGCAGTTGAATTATCTATATCATCAAGCCGATACTTATACCATTCATTACAAAGAATAGATAAATAATCAGATTGAGACAGATTTTCTTTATTTAATACTTTATCTATTCTTTCTAACATATCGTTGACTAATTTGTTTGAATAATTAGTACGATACATTATAAGTTTTCTTATTCCTTCACGTATTTCATATATCTTACCACTTACCTCTAAATTCACATCTGTAAAATCACTGTTAATTATTCTGTTTTTTAGCTCTCGTATCATTTTGGATATGATAGGTTCATTTTTCTTAAAGTTCCAATTTAGTACATCTTTATAAAAATCAAATAGCAGGTCGTAGAATGCAAACCAAGATTTTTTTGGTGTCATTGCATGAGTGACTAAAGTTGATTTATATTGGTATCCTGTTTCTGTTTTTATAAACCACCTGTTACCTTCTGATATTGCGTCATGAATACATTTACAGAAAAAATCTCTTAGCTTTTCGCTTCTGTCACGGTAGCCAGTATTAAGCGTAATATATCTCCAGAAAGATGTTTCGTCGTGACTATCCCATTCTTTAGCTAAATTTATTATTGCAAGAGTTATTTGCATTTTTGCTTTAAGCGAAAAGTTACTCGGAGAACGTCCGTTAAAGAAATCATCTATATATATTTGTAAGCATTCGTGCAATTTCTTTGTATTTTCTTTATTTATTACCTTGTTTCCAATCAGAGGATTCCTTTTAAATATTTTATTTTCATAACCATCATTTGACTCTGAATCATATATCTGCATATCACCTTCTATAAATTCACCACGCCCTATTCTTAAAAAATAATCAATTATTTGCCTCTTAATATTGCACGTTGTTTCTGTTAATTCAGTTAATAAATCTTCATTTATATCATTTAAGGAATTTATATCATCATCGTTAAGTTTTAATATGTCTCCCAAAGTATAATATCCTTGAGATTCTAATACACAATTTAGTTGACTACTAAATACTTCACTAACACTAATGCTTATTATGTCATCAGGTAAATCAAGCCATTGTAACACTTGAGTTTCTTCTAAAAGTTCTTTTTGCACATCCATGTCAATCCCTCACAATAATTATGATTTATCCTAATGATTGCCTATATAAGTGTAATCGTCCTTATCTTTTTACGTTAGTCCATATACTTAAATTGTATACTTCGATATTAACTAAATATTTACCTGCTATATTATCATATATATGAAATTTTTTGATTTCAGCACATGAAAAGCCATCATGTCATACAATATGCATTCAAGGTATAACATGATGGCCTTTACATTACCTGCTTGTGTCGATATAAGTTCTTTTCTTATTTTTTTGTTTGCCGTTTACTTCTACCACTGCATTGACAGGTTGCCATTTGCCCTTATCTTTTATAGCCATAGAATCTTGGTGTCTATCTGGAGCAGGCGAATAAGCTGGTTAGACTGGTATAACATTGCAGTAATGGTTCATCGCATGGGAAATATTCATCCGGGCTGTGGTATTCAATGCTGTCCCGGAGCATAGGGAACTTTTGGAAGTCTGCCTCCAAATTCTTAATCACATCATCGAAAGTGTCTATGCGCTCATCCAGCTCATGAAGTTCGGCAATAAGGGCAGATACGGCGTCTTCGTTCCTTTCTACATATACCATGCTGGAACTGCTATTAAGGGAACTGTCCACCAGATACCTCGTTACTGTCCCAGCATTTTCAAGGCGAGGCAGGGTTTTCAGGTCAGAAATGTCCTCTGTATGGGCATCCAGATAGTTCTGCGCTGCCTCGGGCAGTTTGATGTTCTGTCTGTCTATGGCTTCCCGTGGTACCAGCATATTCCCGGCAAGCTCTTCCTGTCGGAAAATCACGGTATAATGCTGGCCATCATTTGGTCGGTTGATGTTTATGTCTGTTACGATGCTTCTCATGGTCATTTCCTCTATCTTGCGGCAGCTTCTGTTTTGGGGGCTGTATGCGCCTTGCAATAATCAGAGGCCAGTACGTTAGCTTTGAGCATTTTCGGGTATTCCTGCTTGTCCCCTTCCAGCACTGCAATTCTGGGGCTTAGTTTGAAGAGGGTTATGGTGGCCCGGTCAATGTCGGTCTTATCTACATATCCGTATTTCTCGTAGCTCTTATGGGCAACTTCTTCTAAAAAAGCCTCGTCTGCTTTTTCCCATCCAGCCTGATCCGCAGAGCGGAGGCTGGAAAGACTGTATTTCTGGGCATTATTGAAGATAAACTTGTTATAATCGTCCTCCACCGTACCGGAATTCGAGAAATTTACCGGGGAACCGGCAAAATAAGCCTCGTTGAAGCTCTTTTGGTAAGCATCGTGCTTGTCTGCGCCTATGGCCTCGCGGTCTGCAGCTATGGTCTTTTCGATTTTCTCGCTGGAAACCGGGGTCATAAGCTCCATATCCTTGAAAGGCTTGACGTTAAGTTCCTGAAAACCTACGCTGTCTACATAAAAGTAACGCTCATTGACCTGTACTACATCACTCATAGACAGGGAAGACATCACCTGCCCGGAAGGTCTGTTATCTGCGTTGTGCTCGGTGTAGATGTGTTCGAGAATGGACGATATATTCTCTTCCTTGGCTTCATAGGCTTCCTGCCATTTCTGCTCGTAGGCCTTGAAGTTCAAGGGATTCTTGGCATTGTGGGTCTTGCTGGCTTCTTCCCAGCTGTCAAAATGCCAGTCATGGCCTTCTCCTAGCTGATGGATAGCCACATAGAGCTTAGTGGCAGGTTTGCTGACTTCCTCGGCTGCACCTTTCTCCGTGACTTCCTCTGCGCTTTTTGCCTGAAGCTTTTCCTTCATCAAATCCCGTACATAGTTCTCAAGGTATTTGGCTATCTTGGAGGCATCGTTGGCAGCTTTGAAGATTTCGGTCTTATCTTCCTTCAGGGCTTTCAGCCAGCTGCCAATGTAGGCGGCGTGGTTCTGGGTGTTCATGGGAATGCCAAGATCTGCGGACAAGAAGGTGGAGGCCAGTTCTGCGCGGAGTTCTTCTTTTGCATAGGTGGGAGAGCCAAAGTCCACGCTGCCCATGCCAAAGCGATTTAAGCGGCTGCTATGTCCTGTCCAATGACCAAGCTCATGCAAGGCCGTGGCATAGTAATCTGCAATTTCTGGGAAAGCTTCTTGAGCTGGCAGGTGGATTTCATCTGCACTGGGACGGTAGTATGCTTGGTTGGCTTGGTCATTGAAGATTTTGGCTCCTGACCTTTTCAGCATGGCTTCGGCAAGCTCAATCTTGTCATCATGGGTGTACCCTTCTGCCTTGGGCACATACTCCGGGATAGGTTCGTATTTAATCACCGGCTCCATCTTAGGAACCATTACCGTCTTTCCATCTTTGTCCTTGCTCTCTACTAAGACTGGCTTACCTTCACTGTCATAGGCTGGGGCATAGACTTGTTTGCCATTCTCGTCCTTGACGTAGGTCATGCCTTGGCAGCAGTCTGTGGCGTGGAAAACACGGTAGTATCTATTTGTCCAGTGCTTTTCATCCTCCGGCAGCTCATTTCCTTCAAGGTCTTTCTCGGCATAAAAACCCATGCGGATAAGGGTGGACTTAGCGCCCTTCTTGATGGAATAGCCCATATCCTTGGCCTGTTTGAAGGTAAAGAACCGTGGGTCTTTGCTATTGCCGTGACGGCGCATTACGATGGAAAGGCGAATAAGATTATCCTTGTAATAGGGTCTGCCGGTCTTGCCGTTGATGGGAACGGCGGCAATAGCCGCTCCCACTTTGCTGTCCCAGCCCTGCTGCCAAGGCGTAGTCCCCTCTTCAATAGCTTTGATGATTTCATTGGTGACTTCCTGATAATAGTCTTTTTTCATATCTGCCATGATTTACTTACCTCCCTTCTGCTTCAAAAGCTGCCATAATATCCCGGTTATACTGTTCCTCTGTCACCCATTTTTCGCCGTCCCAGACATTCTTCTCGGCAGCTTCGGCAAAATTTTCGTCCGTAATGGTTTCTTCAGCATCTTCTCCCTCCATCACGCCCTGTGCCTTGATTTCTTCCTCGGTCATGGTGCAGTTTGTTTCATTCATGGTACGTTCTCCCTTCGCTTATCTTGTAGTAGAGGCCTCTGCCTGAACGGCTTTGTATTCCGGTTTCTGCATTTCAGCCATAGCTTTGACTTTGACTTCGGAAAGCAGGTTGGTAATACCATCTTGCTTTTTCCCTGCCTTTACCAGAAAATCTACCAGCTGGCTTACGGCTTTGTCCCG
>OCTW013428300.1_pt1 | contig 13131 bp, 4 predicted proteins | sample 1539671 | NCBI WGS metagenome assembly OCTW01 (sample SAMN02144230, study PRJEB22623) | gut metagenome | biome: sheep rumen | host: Ovis aries | place: New Zealand | reverse complement strand
GGTGGAGTAATTTCTAATATAATAGGTGGACTAAAGGTAACAGAAAATAGTGGAGTTGATACTAAAATATATGTAAAAGGCGGAGAAGCATATAACATTGTTGGAGGTGCAGGTGTTTCTGCAACATATGAAGATAGATTTATTCAAGTAACAGGTGGAGTAATAAGATATAGTGTAAGTGGAGGCTCAAATGGTGTATATGCAGAAAGTAGTACAAATAATGGCAAATTAAATGGAAATACTTTAGTATATATTGGTGGAAATGCACAAATTGGAACTGAAAGTACATTATCAAGTACAGTCTATGGAGTGCCTGCTGGATGTGTTTTAGGAGCTGGAAATGGAAATGAATCATATAAAAATTCAGGTGCAGGACAAGTTGATACATCACATATTATTGTAGACCAAAAAGCACATATATTAAATAGTGTTTATGGTGGAGGAAATTATGGAGTTGTTGGTACAAAAGGGTCAACAACTGGTACAACAAAAGTAGAGATTTTAGGTGGTACAATAGATGGAAGTTCTTATGGAGGTGCAAACCAAAATGATATTTATGGTTCGACTTTAACAAATGTAAAAGGCGGACAAGTAAAAGGAGCCGTATATGGTGGATCAAATACATCTGGTACAATTTCAACTACTACAACGATAAATGTAACAGGTGGAATTTTAGGACAAGAATCAAACACAACAGATAATCAAGTTTTATTTGGTGGAGGATATGGCTCAAGTACAGTAGTTACTGGAGAAACAGTTGTAAATATTTTAGATACTGATGCAGATTCAAAGATTTATGGAAGTGCTTATGGTGGGAGCTCTCTTGGAACTATGAAATCAAATGTAACAGTAAATATACAAGATATACCAGATAAAAATAAAACTATAAACATTGTAGGAAATGTATTTGCAGGAGGTCGTGGAAATTCATCAACATCTGCAACTATTTTAGGAAATGCTACTATAAATGTTGATGGAAGTGATTTGCCAAAAGCAAGTGTATTTGGTGGAAATGATTTAAATGGTACAACACAAGGTGCAATTACAGTAAATATTGGAAAAACATATAAATCCACTTTATTAAATGCCTATGGTGGAGGAAATGAAGATGCAACAGGAACAGAAACAGATTCTGTTTATGTATATTTATTAGATAATGCAAATGTAACAAATGCATTCAATGGTGGAAAATCAGCAGATTTAACTACTTCTGGAACTAGTGATACAACAAGAGCAATTTATTTAAGAGGTGGAAATGCAGAAAATGTATTTGGAGGTTCAGATACCTCAGGTACAGTTACAGCAAGCCATGTATATGTAGAGTCAGGAAAAGCTACAAATGTATATGGTGGAAACAATAAAGGAGGACAAACCACAGAAAGTTTTGTATATATAACAGGAGCAACAACAACAAATGTATATGGTGGAGGATATCAAGCAAGTACTCCAACAACCAATGTTAGTTTAACAGGTGGAACAATTACAAATGGATTTGGAGGAGGAAATGCAGCTGATGTAACTACTGCAAATATTGTTCTTAATGGAACGGCCTCATCAAGTATATATGGTGGTTCAAATGAAAATGGAACTGTTACAAAATCTAATGTAACAATAACTTCAGGAAAAGTTACAAATGTATATGGTGGAAATAATGCTGGTGGAGATACTATTGATACAAATGTATTAGTAACATCAGAGACTACAAATGTGTATGGCGGAGGAAATGAAGCAATAACTTCTGGAACAACATATTTAAAATTGACAAATGCTACTATAAAGGGTGCTGCTTATGGTGGAGGCAATGGATCTGCAGCAGTTGTCAGTGGAAATAGTACAACAATAGTAGAAGGGACAACATCTATTTCAGGTGATTTGTATGGAGGAGGAAATGCAGCAACTAATGGTTCAACTTCAAATAATAATGTAGTAGTACAGACTTTAATTACTGGAGGAACAATTAAAGGAGATGTATATGGTGCAGCAAATACATCTGTTGTGTATGGTTCAACACAAGTTAAAATTGGTACAACAGCTGTAAATGATTCATCTTTAACAAAAAGAAACATTGAAATAGATGGAACTGTATTTGGTGGAGGAAAATCAAATACTGCAGGATCAGAAAACTATGACTTTACATTCGAGAGTGTTACAGGAGATGCAAATATTGATATAAATGCAACAGATTATGATGATGGAACTTACACATTTAATATTAAAAAAAGTGTATTTGGATCAGGAAATGCTGCTAAAATTTCAGGAAGCGGATATGTTACAATAACAAATTACGGAACAGAAGATAATATAAAAGAAAATGTATCTATTCAAAGAGCAACACAAGTTATTTTAAATAATTGTCATATGTATTTTTCAGGAACCACAGATACAACAAATGAAATAGCAACAGCTGTTTATACATTTAACAGAATAGATGATTTAGAATTAAGAAATAATACAACAATATATTTGGAATCTGGTGTAAATATTGTTGCAAAATTAAAAAGTTTAGATGCTAGTGGAAATAAAGAAACTGTTACAATTGGTGATAGTGGAATAACAAGTCAAAATGTTAATAATAAAATATATTTGTTGCAAGGTAAAAACATTATATTAAAAACAGAAGCTGGAAATGATGGAGAAGTTAGTGGAATGACTTTTGTAGGTTTATATAAGGGTATAATAAATAGAGTTACAGGAATATATGGAGATGATTACACAGATGGAAGTACAATATCAGATGATGTTGCAGAAACATTTTCTAGGAACTCATATGTACAAGGAAAACACTACTCAAATCACGATATTAATGTAGATGGATATTATACAAAATATAATGTAGATGGAGTAGTTGATGTACAATATATAGAACCAACTCCAGATGATGCTGCATATTATCAATGGATTGTAGGAGAAAAATCAACAGATATTTATTATGAAAATATAGAATTAATAGCAACAAAATACGCAACTACTGCAACTTATGTTTTAAGTTTAAATGGTTTAAGTTATCCAAATATGACAGTAAAGGTTGTTGACTTTGATATTTCAGATTTATCAACAGATATTACTTTAAATGATCCAGACACAATACCAAATATTGCTAAAACTGCAGAAGATGCAGACACAAAATTTGGTTTGACAATGACAGCTGGAAATAGCGGATGGCAAACAAAAGGAACAACATACTTCCTAAATAATGGGGAAACTTCTGCGGGATACAGAGGAAAAACACAATATTTAAGTGATAATTCTTCAGCTACTCCAACATTCAGTTTTTATATGGCTCACTCAAAAAACATAAGTTCAACAGGCGAACTTGGAACTATTACAATAAAACTTGAGGCTTTATATGAAGAAAATGACGAGATAAAAATAAAAAATGCTTATGTTGTAATAAAATTGACTACAAATAATACTTTAAAGATGGACAAAGACTATTATGAAGGAGCAATAACTCCTGGTAAAGAATATAAAATCTTTCCAACTACAACTACAACAATTACTCAAAAAAGTTCATTTTCAGCATATTATTCATTATATATAAATGATTATTCAAAAACTAACTATTATGAAGGATTTTCGGGATATTATTATCATACACTAACTTCATCATGCATATTACCTGAAAAAACAAAAATTACATTAATAGATATGTCAGGAGAAAATCCTAAATATTATTATTATATTGTTAGTGCAGATGATGTAAAAAATAATAAAAAAGTGTATAAATTCACAGATTTTAAAGCAATGGATAGCAAAGAAGAGCCGTATAGTGCGGATGGAAGTTATTATAATTCAACTACGGATTTATTATATGAAGATTATATTGTTCATGTAAATTTTGAAGATACAAGTTTGACATCAAGTTTAGAATCACAAAATTTGGTAGTACAGCTAAGAGATATATTTGATGATACAGTTGCAATAACTGTAAATACAGCTTCATATCCAATGTTATTTAGTGTATATAATAATATAGATGTAGATACGAGTTTAAAACTAACTACAAATAAAGACATTATTTATATGGGTAATTCATTAGAATTTAATATAGAGTCAAATTATGCATTTAAGAAAAATAGTAACTCAGATATTGTATATGATACAACACATATTGATGATGCATTGGGAATAAGAATTACAATTTCTTCAGGTAGTAAAATTTTGACCTCATCAGATTTACAGGGTATATATATAAGTTATAATGGTACAAATTATTTTGCAAGGTCAGATGGATCATTTAGAATTAAAGTGGCAGATGCTGTAGCAAATGTATTAGCTAATATGACGTTATACACTGAAAATGGTGAGCTGAATACTGGTACATATACTATTACTGCTCAGTCATTTGGATCTATAGATGGTACATATTTTTCAACAGAAATTGAATCAGCTTCAAAAGATATACAAATTATAAATACAAATTATGGATTTGATGTAGACTTAGATGATAATTCAGCTTTAATAAATAAGGACACTGGAAAAACAAAAAATGATAAAAATACATTGGATTTCACTATAGGATATTCAGGTAATTTTGAAAATACAAAAATATGTGTTTCTTTATATAGAAGAAAATATGATGAAATATATAGTTATAAATATGAAAAAGTAGATTTAGCTGATTATGTATCTACAGAATTGTTGCATACAAATACAGAAAATGAATATTTAGTTACAGATTTAGTGTTATCTATACAAAAATTTACTTTGACATTAAAAGAAGCTTTAAAAACCGGAACATATAAAATAAGATTTTCATTATATGATAATGATACATTGATTACATTTATAGATAAACCAGTCATAATAAAAAAATAATTAAACAAGAGATAACTCTTTTTCAAAGGAGTTATCTCTTTTAAATTTGACTATTGCTTTTTTTATATATTTGTAATATAATATTCGTGTGAAAAAATGTATTAATATGCATAAAATAGAGCTTTTATAATATATTTAAAATAGATTTTTCAAAAAGGAGAATGCTATGAAACAAAAAAAAGAAACAAATAATAAAAAAAGTAATAACAAGAATATAACAAATAGCAACAAAGACAAGTCAGGAAAAAACAATTTTAATATTGATGATACAAGAGTTTACAACTTTAATTCATATAATTTTGAACCTATTCCAAGTAAAAATAGATCTAATACCAATAAAATGACAGTTGTAAATAATAAGAACAACAAAACAAAAGACAAAAAGGAAAAAAGCAAATTTTCAAAAAAACATTCAAAGGCATCAATAATAATAAAAATTATTATTGTGTTAATTTTAGCTCTTATTGTTGTAGGTGCAGGAATTGTAGTTGGAATGCTTTATGGTATGTGGGGACAAGATTTTGAAATATCAGAAGATGAATTAGAAATAAAAGGAAATTCAGTTATATATGATGCAGAAGGAAATGTATCAGCAGAACTTAGTGGGGATGAAAATAGAAAAATTATAACATTAGAGAATATGGCAGAATATTTACCAAAAGCTTATGTAGCAATAGAAGATGAAAGATTTTATAAGCATAGTGGTGTGGATTATAAAAGAACAGCAGGTGCTATAGCAAATTACATAATACATCATGGAAGTTCATCTTATGGAGGAAGTACAATAACTCAGCAATTGGTAAAAAATTTAACTGGTGATGATGCGAAAACTGGAACAGAAGGTGTTACAAGAAAAATAAAAGAATGGGCTAAAGCATATCAAGTAGAAAGAATGCTTTCAAAAGATCAAATTTTAGAATTATATCTAAATATAGTATTTGTTGGTGCTGGAAATTCCGGAGTTCAAGTTGGGTCAGAGTATTATTTTAGTAAAGATGCAAAAGATTTAAGCTTAGAAGAATGTGCATTTTTGGCTGGAATAAACAATGCACCAAATTCGTACAATCCATTTAATAGTGATTCTAAATATGGAAAAGATGATGAAAAAACAGATTTAATAAATAATAGAACAAAAACTGTCCTATCTAAAATGTTAGAATTAGGATATATTAAACAAGATCAATATGATAAAGCAGTAAAAAATGTGGATAAAGGATTAAAATTTAAAAATGGTTCACAAAAAAGTGTTATATATTCATATCATACAGATGCAACTATATCTCAATTAATTTCAGATTTAATGGCAGAAAAGAATTGGTCTGAAGACTATGCAAAAACTTATGTATATGGTGGAGGACTTAAAATATATTCAACAGAAGAACCTAATGTTCAAAATGAGTTAGAAAAGGTAATGGGAGAAAATGCAAGCACTTACCAAATAACTTCAAGAACTAAAAAAGATAGTGATGGAAAATATCAAAAAAGTCAGGCAGCAATGGTTATTATAGACAATGACACTGGATATGTAGTTGGAGTATATGGAGGACTTGGAGAAAAAACAACTTCTAGAGGATTTAATAGAGCAACACAAGCTACAAGGTCAACAGGTTCTACTATAAAACCTTTAGCAGATATTTTACCAGGACTTCAAGAAAAAACTATTACTCTTGCAACAAGATATGAAGATTATAAAACAGATTTTGATAATGGAAAATATACACCAAAAGATGATGTTAGATATTACAATACATCTTTAAGCATTAGGCAAGCGACTGCAAGATCTCAAAATGTTCCATTTGTAAAAGTCATTGCCGAATTAACAAATTCTGTTTCAACATCATATTTGGAAAAATTAGGTGTAACAACACTAGATAAAGAAAAAGATGTAGGTTTATCATTAGGAATAGGTGGTTTATATAATGGTATAAGTCCATTAGAAATGGCTGGAGCTTATGCTACAATTGCAAATAACGGAATATATAGAAAACCTTTATTTTATACAAAAGTTGTAGACAACAACGGAAATACAATATTAGAGCCTAAGCAAGAAACACATGAGGTTTGTTCAGAACAAAATGCTTATTTAGTAAAAGATGTTCTAACATCTGTTGTAGATGGCGCACCAGGATATTCTGGAACAGCACCATATTGTAAAATATCTGGAATAGATGTTGCAGCAAAAACTGGTACATCAAGTAATGATGAAGATAGATGGCTATGTGGATTTACAAATTACTATACAGCAGCCACATGGTATGGTTATGATTCAAAAGAAGAAGTAAAGATAAGTGGTTTAAACCCAGCTGGAAGAATTTGGGATGCTGTTATGACAGAATTACATTCTGATAAACCTAAAACCACATTTGAAAAGCCAAGTGGAGTGGTACCTGTAAAAATTTGTTCAGAAACAGGGTTAAAAGCAAAAAACACCTGCAAATCAACATATACAGAATATTTTACAGAAGATAATATACCAGATGAATGTGATCAAGGCTCGACAGGAGTAAAAATCTGTAAATCAACAAATTTACTAGCAAATGAATATTGCCCAGAAGTTATAACAAGGTATTATTCATATATTTTACCAAAAGAAAGATTAGGATTATGGGTTACTCATAAAGGAAATAATGGAGCACCTACAAAAGTTTGTACAGAACATAATGAAGATACTGCTAAACAAAGTGCAAGTGAACCAAGAATAACTCTAGTGGGAAGTTCTACAATGACTTTAAATGTTGGAGAAACTTATTCTGAACAAGGGGCAAAAGCAACAGATCCTACAGATGGGGATTTGACAAGTAGTATTAGTATTTCTGGTAGTGTAAATACATCAAAAGCAGGAACATACTATGTGACATATACTGTTAAAAATTCATTAGGAAAAACAGCTAAAACTACAAGGACAATAATAGTAAAAGGAAAAACGTTAACACCATCAGAATCTAACAATACAAATACAAATACAAATTCAAATAATACTACAAATACAGATAACAGTAGTAATACATCTAATAACACCAATAATACATCAAAAAAACCAGATGATAATAAAACTACTCCATAAATTTAGCAAAAAGCAATAAAATAACAATTTAGTAGGATAGTTCTTAATTGAATGAACTATCCTTAATAAAAAAATTATATTGAAGGGGGAATCTTAATGGACATATATTTTTATAACACTTTAACAAAGAAAAAAGAAAAATTCGAGCCAGCTATTGGAAATGAGGTTAGAATGTATTCATGTGGTCCAACAGTATATAAAGATGCAACAATAGGAAATATGAGAACAAATTTATTTCAAGATGTTTTAAGAAGAGTTTTAAAATATAATGGTTATACATTAAAACATGTAATGAATATTACAGATGTTGGACATTTGGTATCTGATGCAGATGAAGGAGAAGACAAAATGATAAAATCAGCAAAAGAGATGCATAAGACACCATTAGAAATAGCTGAACATTATACAAAATTATTTTTTAAAGATTTAAAAAATTTAAATATAGAAACCCCAGAAATTGTATGTAAAGCTACAGACCATATTCAGGAGATGATCCAATATGTACAAAAATTAATTGACAATGGTTATGCTTATGAAACCTCAACTGCAGTATATTTTGATGTTTCAAAATTAGATGAATATGGAGTCCTTTCTGGAATAGATTTAAGAAAGCAAAAAGCTGGAGCAAGAGTTGAAGTTGATCCAGAAAAGAGAAATCCTTATGATTTTGCTGTATGGATAAAAGCACCAGAAAATCATTTGATGAAATGGGAAAGCCCATGGGGATTAGCTTATCCTGGATGGCACATAGAATGTTCAGCAATGGGTCAAAAATATTTAGGAAGAACATTTGACATACATACAGGAGGAATAGATTTAATACCTACACATCATGAAAATGAAATAGCACAGAGCAAAGGTGCATATGGAGTTAACCCAGCTAGATTTTGGATGCATGGGGAATATCTTTTAATAGATGGTGGAAAAATGTCGAAAAGCCTTGGAAATGTGTATCTATTAAATGATATTATTTCTAGGGGATATGATCCATTAGTCTATAGATTATTTACATATTCAAGTAATTATAGAAATAAAATAAATTTCACATGGGATGGAATAGAAGCAAATTCTAAATCACTTGAAAAACTTAGAGAGGGCTATCAAAAACACTTGAATGGAAATGATGATGTATCAGAACCTGAGATTCAAAATTTTGAAACAAAGTTTCATCAAGCAATAAATGATGATTTAAATATGCCACTTGCGATGAGTGTAGTTTGGGAAGTTATAAAATTACCAACAAAATCTCCTAAATATGCAAAACTATTAAAAAAATTTGATAGTGTATTAGCACTAGATATAGATAGACCTATAGACACAAGCAAAAATGAAATACCACAAGAAGTAATAGAATTGGCAGAAAAAAGATTAAAGGCTCGCAAAGAGAAGAATTGGGCAGAATCAGATAGTTTAAGAGATGAAATAAAAGAAAAAGGATATGAGATAGAAGACACCAAAGATGGATATCAATTAAAATAAATATCAATTGTCGATTGGCTATTAATTGGGGACGGGTCTTATTTCTAAAAGGGACGGATCTTCAAAAAATATTAGAAAAGATCTGTTCCTAACTGATAAAAATAAAATGGAGGAATTTAAATGGAGAAAAAAAGAATGTTAACAGGTGATAGACCTACAGGAAGGCTACATATTGGACATTACTTTGGTTCTATTGTTAATAGAGTAAAATTACAAGAGGAATATGAATCATATTTATTAGTTGCTGATGCACAAGCTTTAACTGATAATTTTAATAATCCCGATAAAGTTAGAAAAAATGTAAGAGAAGTTGTAATAGATTATTTATCATGTGGAATTGATCCTGAAAAAACTACAATTTACATACAATCTATGATCCCAGAAACAGCTGAACTTACAGTGTTTTATTCAAACTTAGTAACTATTGCAAGACTTGAAAGAAATCCTACTGTAAAAACAGAGCTAGCTCAGAAAAGAGATGTATTTGGAGAAAGTGTTACTTATGGTTTTTTAGGTTATCCTGTTAGTCAGGCAGCAGATATTACAGTATTAAATGGAGAGATTATACCAACAGGCGAAGATCAAGAACCATTAATAGAGCAATGTAGAGAAATTGTTAGAAAATTCAATTCAATTTATGGTAATGTTTTAAAAGAACCTAAAATACTTTTGTCTAAAAATAAAAGAATAAAAGGTTTAGATGGAAATGAAAAAATGGGAAAATCTTTAGGAAATGCCATATATATTTCAGATTTACCAGAAGAAATAACAAAAAAAGTTATGAGTGCATTAACAGATCCAAACAGAATTAGAAAAGATGATTTAGGAAATCCAGATATTTGTATGGTTGCATATTATCATAATTTATTTAGCAGTCAAGAAGAATATAAAAATGTTTGTGAAGAATGTCGAGCAGGAAAAAGAGGATGTGTTTTTTGCAAAAAACAACTTGCAAATAATATAATAGAATTTTTAAAACCAATGAGAGAAAAAAGAGCATATTATGAAGCACATCCAGAATTGGTTGATAAAATAATATTAGAGGGTACAAATAAAGCAAGAGAAGAAGCTAAAAAGAATATGAAGAGAATAAAAAAAGCAATGAAATTAGATTATTTTGAGCAATTTTGAAAGGAAAGTATATAAATGACAGATTTTAAAAACATAATAGCAGAAGCTATATCAAAGGCTGTAAATTTGGGCAGAGAAGAAATATATGATTATATAGAAGTTCCAAAAGATACACAAAATGGGGATTATGCATTTCCATGTTTTAAACTTGCAAAATCACTAAAAAAAGCACCACCATTAATTGCTAAAGACATATCAGAAAAGATTGAGATAGACAAAAATAAAATAGTGGAAATTAGCATTGTCGGAGGGTATTTAAATTTTTACATAAATAAAGATTTATTAACACAAGAGGTTTTAGAACAAGTGGAAATGCAAGAAGATTATGGCAAAAAAGAAGAAAATAGTGTAGGTAAAAATATTGTTATAGATTATTCCTCACCTAATATTGCAAAACCATTTCATATAGGGCATTTAAAGACAACAGTAATTGGAGGAGCATTATATAATATATATAAATATCTAGGATATAATGTAATAGGGATAAATCATTTAGGAGATTATGGAACTCAATTTGGAAAACTAATAGAAGGATACAAGTTATGGGGAAATGAATATGATTTATCTGAGGATTCAATAGATAAATTAGCTGAAATTTATAAAAGAATCAATATTTTATGTAAAGAAGATGAGAGAGTTTTAGATAGATGTAGAGAAAACTTTAAATTATTGGAGCAAGGAGATGAATATTGTACTAAATTATGGCAAGAATTTAAAGATCTTAGTATAAAAGAATTTCAAAAAATATATGATTTATTAGGGACAAAATTTGACTCATGGAATGGAGAGGCTTTTTATGCTGATAAAACAGATGAGGTAATTGAACTCTTAGAAAAAAGTGGAAAATTAGTTGAATCTGAGGGAGCAAAAGTAGTTGATTTATCTGATAAAGGAATTGATACTCCATGTATAATATGTAAATCAAATGGATCTACAATATATGCAACTAGAGACTTAGCAGCAATATTATATAGAGCAAGAACCTATGATTTTGACAAGTGCTTATATGTAACTTCTTATGAACAAAACTTACACTTTAAACAAGTATTTGAAGTAGCAAAATTATTGGGAATAAATGAAAAATACACAAATGGTTTAGAGCATGTACCTTATGGGTTTGTAAGATTACCAACTGGAAAAATGTCAACTAGATTAGGAAATTTTGTTAAAGTAGAAGATTTATTAAATGAAACAATAGAAAAAGCTAAAAAAATTATCGGAGAAAAAAATCCTGATTTAGAAAATAAAGAAGAAATTGCTAAAAAAGTTGGAATAGGAGCAGTTATATATAATGACTTGGCAACAAGTAGAATAAAAGATGAAATATTTGATATAGACGAAATGCTTAATTTTCAAGGAGAAACAGGACCATATATTCAGTATATGTATGTTAGAACAAATAGTGTATTAGGAAAAGTCAGAAAAATTCCTGAAGTTAAAGATTTAAAAATAAATTTATTGCAAGATAAATATTCTCAAAATATAATCAAATTAATATATAATTTTGAAGATGTATTAAATCAAGCAATAGCCAAAAGTGAACCATCATTTTTGGCAAGATATTTAATGGATTTAGCAAAAGCATTTAGTAGCTTTTATAATGAAAATAAAATTATTTGTGATGATAAAGATTTACAAGATGCAAGGATTTACTTGACTTTTTCTACAAATAAAGTTTTAAGAAATGGTGCAGAACTCTTAGGAATAAAAATGCCAGAAAAGATGTAAAAAATTTAAAGTTTTTTTATGATTATGTTTAAGAAAAAAGTACTTTTAGATAAGAGAGGTAAGATATGAAAAAAATAAAAATTAATTTTAAAAAAGAAAATGGAGCTATTTCTTTATTTATTTTAGTTTCTTTATTATTTTTCCTTGTAATTGTGGTAAGTGTTGGTATAAGCTTAAAAAATAAATCAGGTTCTATGGATAGAAAATTAAATACTATAAAACAGAGTTATGAAACAGATATTGGAAATGAAGATGAGTTGTATAAAGAAAAAATTTCAATTAAAGTAATGCCAACAGAAACAAGTGTAGCAGATGCATCAACTACTTTTTCAACTGAATATGGAAAAATTGATGTAATATGGCTTTCTGGAACAGAAAACACTGTTTCAAGTATTCCGAATACTCCAAATCTTAGTGGAATGACACCAGTAAGTTGGACAAAGAATGGGGATACCTGGACAGAAGATTCAACTGCAAGTGCATCATATTATAGTTATGAAGCAGGAAGTGGAAATTCTGATAATACATCAAGTAGGTGGGCGAATGCCAAAAATTCTGATGGAAGTTATTTTGTATGGATACCAAGATTTGCGTATAGAATTACATACTATTCTAGTCAATCATCAACAGAGCCAACAGGATACTATGATGGTTGGGGACAATGGAGAGCATCAGATGGTAAAGTAAGACTAGCATTAGATAGTGGAATAGAGACAGTAGAACATGGTGGAAATAAATATATTGTTCATCCTGCATTCTGTGGTGAATCGGTAGGATATGATAATGGGTCATGGAGCAGTGATATTTCTGGGTTCTGGGCAGCAAAATATGAAATGAGTAGAAATGGTGCGACAGATTCAAATGAAGGTTCTGGATATAATACAACGTTTTTAAGTGTTCCAAATGTTCAG
>OCTW011603693.1_pt1 | contig 13131 bp, 10 predicted proteins | sample 1539671 | NCBI WGS metagenome assembly OCTW01 (sample SAMN02144230, study PRJEB22623) | gut metagenome | biome: sheep rumen | host: Ovis aries | place: New Zealand | reverse complement strand
TCAGGAATACGCCGCAGGATACGGGCTTGTCGGCTCTGGCGGTGATTTCCACGATGTAATAGCTGTCGGAGGCCAGGGTCAGCGGATTGCCGCCAAAGCCGCAGATCAGCTTGTTGTGCCAGTCGACGGTGCCGCCGTTGTCGATGCGATAGAAGAAACTGCCGTTTTCCGTCCAGATGGTGCCCACGCCGCGATCGTTGTCCTCATCGGTGCCGTTGAAGGTCTGCCAGGGGTATGCGGTGTTTTCGGCGTTGGCGGTGCCGGGACCGAAGGGCATGAAGGCTTCGATGGTCTTGTTCGTTTCCTTGTCGCCCTCCATTTTGCCGAATTCCACGCCGCTGATGGTGATCGTATTTCCGGCAGCGCCTTCAGGAGCATTGCCGATCTGCAGACGGATGACCGGGTCATCTACGTCCGCTTCCGCGGTGAACACGGAGGAAACGACGACATCTTCGCCGACCGGAGCGCTCAGGCCATTAAAGTTGGCACGGCACTCCCAGGCACGGGCGGCACTCTCCACCAGGGCTTCGCCGCCCTGGCCGTTGGCCGCGTTCACGGTGAAACGGTAGTAGTACTTCTGACCCTTCTCGATCTTTACGTCGCCCAGGCCGATGTTGGCTTTGACGCTCCACACGCCGCCGCCTTCACCGGGATAGCTGTCGATGGTGACCACGGCCTTGCCGTCCGCAAAGGACGCGCTGGCGCTGGCGCCGTCGCCGGCTTCAGCCGTGACGCCCTCGCCGGCGGCAAAGTCGGCGGTGTACACCGGAACTTCGTGCTCTTCGCCGGAGATTTCATACAGCTCGATCTTGTCGATGGTCACGGTGAAGTCCGTGGGGGTGGTGTCTTCCGCATTGTCCGGGTTGGGGGTGATTTTGCCCAGGTTAAACAGCAGCTCCGCGCTGCCTTCGCCGGCGGAGGAGAAGGTCAGCTCCACCGGCGCGACGGTTTCCTCAATGCGGGCGTTGAACACGCCGCCAAAGGTCTCCCAGCCTTCCGCATTCTCGTTGCGGGCCAGGAAATGCGCATAGGTAGGCTTGCTGGACTTGGCCCAGACCCGGACTCTGTAGTCGGCGGCTTTCAGGGCATAACCGGCTTTAGCCAGCTGTACATCGCCGTCGCCGTTGCCGGGATTCTGGATATCGATGACATATGCACCGTTCTTCAGGGCGGCAGCTGCCTGCGCGGCTTCACCGATTCTGGCCTCCCAGCCGTGATTGTCGGTCACTTCCACGGTGGAAAAATCAAAGGATTTATAGACCACTTCCTCGGCGGTCTTCCGGGTCACCGTCAGCGTCGCGTAATCTTCAGCGGTCACGCCGTTCTTGTCGGTGACGGAATATACGAGCTCATAGTCGCCGGGGTTTTCGGGGGTGGCTTTGCCGTTCTTGAAATTCAGCACCGGGGTGGACTCGACCATGATCATCCCCGTCAGATCGCCGCCTTCGGCATCGGTGGCCGTGATGCCGGCCAGGGCATCAAACTCCGTGCCGGCCATCACGCTCTGATCATGCACGCCATCCAGGACGGGATCGCCGTCCGCGGAGGCCAGCATGGGGACAGCCAGCACACAGACGGTCAGCAGCAAAGCAGCAATTTTCTTCAGCATGCTCATGAAAGTATCCTCCTTACTTTGCGGTATAACGGTCGTAGGCGTCCTGATAAACCTTCTGAATGCCCGCCAGGTTGACCTTGCCATTCAGATCGCCCTGGAAGGAGGTCCAGGCAGCATCGCTGACGCCGCCCTTCATCAGCCAGGAAATCAGGTTGGTGCGGATGTAGTCGTTCAGGTTGGTCTCATAGTTGCTCAGGGTGTTCAGCTCCTCCAGCGTAAACTGCAGGTTGGGGCACGGCGCGACATTTTCAGCAACGAAGGGCTTGGCGCAGAGCTGCAGCCGCTCCAGACGCAGCTGGGCGCGGGGCTCCATGTGCACCACGTTGTTCCAGGCATATTCGCCCAGGTTGATGATGCCCAGAGGCGCATTCTGCAGGCGCAGCTCATCGGAGGTCACACCTTCAGGCAGCGGCTTCTGCACCAGCATTCCCTTTTCGTCCCGGGCTTCTTCATAGACGATGCCGATGGGGCCGTAGTTGATCTGAGCGGAGATGACGGGGTCATAATAGCGGTCAAAGTAGGCCAGCAGAACCTCGGGATACTGGCAGCTGGAGAACAGAATCACTTCGCCGGTGCTGATCTCCGGGTTGTTGGAGACACAGATGGTCTGATCGCCGTTGGGCCCGACGATCGGGCTGCAGACGATGTAGTTTTCCGGATTGGAAACCACCGTCTCGCTCTCCCACCAGTAGAAGGCGCCGTAAGTTTCCAGCCCCTTGCCGTTGGCCAGGAAGTTGTCCTGGCTCTGCTCGAAGGAAACCTTGTCGATCAGGCCGGCATCCACCCAGCCTGCGATGAAGTTGGTGGCATCCCGAAAACGGTCATCCTGAACGGTATAGGTGATCTTGCCGTCCACGACCACCCGATGCTCCAGGTTGTCGTTCAGGCCGAACATGCCGTACAGATCGCACTGGTTGCCCTGCCAGTTGTTGTACACGAAGCTCAGCGGCCGCTCATCGTCGGTTTTGCCGTTGCCGTTCATGTCATGATCCCGGAAGTAGGTCAGGATCTTTTCCATCTGTGCGCTGGTCAGGGCGAGACCGTCCTTCAGCTGATCTTCAGTCAGGCCATCTACAGCGCCGTCAGCGATGGCGGCTTTGGTCCACGGAACATTCAGGAACAGCAGGTTCGGGTTCTGCAGCAGACCCATCTCCTCAATGCGGGGCAGAGAGTAGATTTTGCCGTCCTCGATGTTGATCAGCTGGGCCCTGATGTCCGGGCGCTCCTCGAGCAGCTTTTTGAAGTTGGGCATGTAATCCAGATAGTCGCTGATGGGAACCAGTACCTTGCGCTTGGCATACTTGATGATTTCGCCCGCGCCCATGCCGGCATGATAGATGGCGTCGGGCCGGTTGTCCTTGTTGCCGAAGATCAGGTTTTTCTGCTGGGAATAAACGGATTCAGACACGTTCTCCCAGTTGACCTGCACATGGGTCTGGGCGAACAGATCCGCCATGATCTTCATGTCGTTGTAATCCAGGGCGGACGCATTCTTGGAGGAATACACCCGGAAGGCAAGCTCCTGTGCGCCCTTTTCATTCAGAATCGGTGCGGTGGGATCCGTCCACTGAAAGCCGTAGGCGGCGCTCAGGGGATGATCACTGGCAGGCGCCGTCTCCCCGGCTTTTCCATCGTCGGCCGTTGCGGCCGTCGCGGTTTCACTTCCCGCGGAAGCGGGCGCATCGGTTGGCGCGGCGGTGGGGGTGCTGCCGCCGTTGCCGCTGCAGGCGGTCAGGGCGAAAGCCAGCACGGCCAGCAGGAGTATGATCAGATATTTTTTCGGGCTCTTCATTATAGTGTTCCTCCTCTTAACCCTTCAGGGAGCCGATCATGACGCCCTGAGCAAAGTATTTCTGGACGAAGGGATACAGGCAAAGCACCGGCAGGCTGGAGACGATCACGGAGACGTACTTCAGCTGATTGGCCAGGCGGTACTGCTGCAGAATGGTTTCGCCGCTGCCGCCCACGGTGCTCTCCGATGCGATCAGGATCTCCTTCAGCACCAGCTGCAGGGGATACTTGTTTTCATCCTGCAGGAAGATCATGGCGTTGAAGTAGCTGTTCCACTGGCCGACGGCATAATACAGCGCCATGACGGCGATGATGGCCTTGGACAGGGGCAGCACGATGGAGAAGAAGGTGCGGAATTTGCCGGCACCGTCGATGCGGGCAGCCTCCAGCATGCCCTCCGGAATGGAGGATTCAAAAAAGGTCTTTGTCATGAACAGATTCCATACCGACATGATGGCCGGCAGGATGACTGCCCAGGGTGAGTTGATCAGCTTCAGGCTGCTCATCACGTTATAGAACGGGATCAGGCCGCCGCCGAAGAACATGGGGATAATGAAATACAGCATCCAGAACTTTTTGCCGGGGGTCGTCTTGCGGCTCAGCCCCCATCCGGCGGGAATGGTGACCGCCAGGGCCAGGATCACCGTGACGACGGTGTACCAGATGGTGTTCCAGTAGCCGTTCCAGATGTCCTGGCGCTGGAAAACCTTTTCATAGCCCTCAAAGGTGATGTTGACCGGGGCCAGCACGACCTGGCCGCCCAGCACGGCGTCCGGGTCGGAAAAGGATGCGATCACGATGAAATACAGCGGGTACAGGATAATCAGGGCCAGCAGACCCAGGAAGATGGCATTGATGACAAAGAAGATCTTATCTCCCCGGGTATCCTTCAGCGCATTGTTGCGGGGCTTGACGGCAGGATTCTTGACTGTCATATTCTTCTCCCTCCTTTACCACAGCGAGTTCTCGGAGAAGCGCTTGGAGGTTGTGTTTGCGATGATCAGCAGCACCACGTTGATCACGGAGTTGAACAGACCGATGGCGGTGGCATATGCCTGATCCGGCACGCCGGTCAAACCGCGCTTGTATACATAGGTGGCGATCAGCTCGCTGACGGCCAGGTTGCCATCTGTCTGCATCAGCAGGGCCTTTTCATAGCCGACGCCCATCAGGCCGCCGATGGACATGATGAGCATCACGCTGATCATGGGCATGATGGCCGGGATGTCGACATGGATTACGCGCTGGAAACGGGTGGCGCCGTCAATCATGGCCGCTTCATGCTGTACCGGATCGACGTTGGACAGGGCGGCAATATAGATGACTGCGCTCCAGCCGAAGTCCTGCCAGTTGCTGGAAAGAATGTACATGGGCCGGAAGGCGGAACTCTCCAGAAAGTAGGAAATGCGATCTGCGCCGAGGGTAGCCGCCAGATTGTTGACCAGGCCGTAGCGCCCGAAGAACAGCTGCAGCATACCCACCAGAACCACCAGAGAGATGAAATGCGGTGCGGTATAGATGGTCTGAAAGACCTTGCCGGCTTTTTTGCGCTTCAGGGCATTCAGCGACAGGGAAACCAGGATGGGCAGCGGGAAACCGATGATAAAGCCGATGATGCAAAGCAGAAAGGTGTTTTTCATCAGGGGCCAGAACTGCACATCGTTGAAGAAACGGGCGAAGTTCTCAAAACCCACCCAGATCGTGTCACCGGACAGGATTGGATCACCCGGCATGAAATCCTGGAAAGCGATCAGCACGCCGTAGATGGGGAGGTAGTTGAACAGGAATACCACCAGGATCGCCGGAAGAATCATCAGAAGATACGGGGAGTTTTCGCTGAAATTCCGCAGCCTTTTTCCCCAGTCCGGCTTTTCCCTCTTTTGCCGCAACGCTGCGGCAGGGGCCTTGCTTGCGTCTTGCATGTTTTTCCTCCTTATCGGATTTGATGAAGACCCGGGAACGATGAAGCCGGTTCTGATAAGTCCCCCTTTCGCGCGTCCGGCTTGTTTGGCTTGGCTGCGTTGCGTTGGCTGTCCTGTTTTAAGCCCGACAGAGATTATGATGACAGGAACGCTCGCAGAGGTTTACGTTGACTGTGATAATTTTAGATTAAGATTTACGTAATGTCAACATTGAGTAGGGCGTTTTTGTGTATTATGGACATATTCAGGAGGATTTTGACAAAAATAGAGCGCAGAAGACATAGACAAGCCCATAGAAAGTTTACATAATGTAAACTTGCGATGCCGGACCAACGGTGTTACAATGTGCAAAACTGAAAGGTAGAATTGTGCATGCCGAATAAACGGGTTACCATGCAGGACATCGCGGATGCCTGCGGTCTTTCCAGAAATACAGTGTCGAAGGTATTCAACGGCCGCGGTGCCGTGCCGGAAGCTACCCGTGCGTTTATCCTGCAGAAGGCGGCAGAACTGGGCTATGGACTGCCGGCGGCTGAAACGGTCACGCATCTTCAGAAGGAAACGGGCAGCATTGCGCTGCTCACCAGCAATATGCCGGTGGACTATCATTTCGGCACGTTTTTTGTAACGTCATTTACCGATCAGGTATGCCGGGCAGGCTATACCCTGCGCATGTTTGAGATCTCCGGTACGGAACTTCAAAAAAAGCAGCTTCCGCCGCACTTCATTCCGGAGCAGACGGCGGGCATTGTGGCCATTGAGCTGTTTGATACTGCCTATCTGGATCTGATCAGTTCCCTTGGCATTCCCACCATCATGATTGACAGTCCGGTGCATGCCATCATCCGTCCGTTTCCATGTGATTTCGTTTCCATGGAGAATGTGGGAAGCATCAGTTCCGTCGTGAAACGGCTCATTGAACTGGGAGCGCGCCGGATCGGTTTTGTGGGAGACAGGGGACACTGCGGAAGCTTTTATGAACGATGGTTTGGTTTCCGGATGGGCATGGAGCAGGAGGGACTTCCTCCGGATGAGCGGTTCTGCATTCTGTCGCCGGATGCTTCTCCCTACAACAATCCGGATTGGCTGATCAGCCAGATGAATCAGATGCCGGCATTACCGGATGCTTTCGTATGCGCCAATGATTATCTGGCCATCCACCTGATGACGGCCATCAAAAAAATGGGACTGGCCATCCCCGGGGATGTCATGGTGACCGGGTTTGACGGCACGTCCCAGTCCGCCCTCGTGGAGCCGGCTTTGTCCACTGTACAGATTCCCAGCATCGAAATCGGCCGCATTTCCGCAGACATCCTTCTGTCGCGCATCCGCAACCCGGAGCAGCCCTTCAGCTGGACGCATGTCCGCACCAATCCGGTATGGCGGAAGAGCACGAGACAGCCGGGCTGACGCTGAATCAGTCCCTGCGCATCGTGGTCCGGCATCGGGCCGGGAGGATCAGCATCAGGCGCTGCTGCAGGGGCTGAAGGACGGCACGGTCAGCCGGCATGATCTGGAAAGAAGCGGCACGCGCGTGCTGCGCATGATTCGCGGAAACAGCGTACTGGAAAGCAAATAAACACAGCGGAAAAATGCCGCCCTGGCTCCTGTGGGGGAGGGGCGGCATCTTCTTGTGTCGAATAAACTCCTGGGAAAGGGCTGATCAATTTCCGAACGGGGATCAGATGATTCACTTTCCCGCAGCAGAAAAGTCCTACGCCGGGAAGGTAGAATTCTGATTCCGCGGAATCACTGAGGAGGAAACAATCATGGGCATGAACGCTGTGAACGGCATGGAACTGATCCGCCGCCGCAGGAGTGTGCGCACCTTTGACGGCAATCCCCTGCGGCCGGAGGATGCGGAGAAGATCCTGCGCTTTGCGGAGAGCATCCGGACGCCGTATGACATTCCCGTTACCTGGAGGATGCTGAACGCCAGGGAGGAAGGTCTTTCCTCACCGGTCATCGTGGGAACGGACACGTTCATCGCGGGAAAGCTCCGCCGCCAGCCCCATGCGGAGGAAGCCTTCGGGTATGCCTTTGAGAAACTGGTGCTGTATGCGGAGTCCCTGGGCCTGGGCACGACCTGGATCGCGGGCACGATGAACCGACCGGCCTTCGAAAAAGCGATGCGGCTGGAGGCGGATGAAGTGATGCCCTGCGTGAGCCCCCTGGGCTATCCCGCCTCCAGGATGTCCCTGAGGGAAACGATGATGCGCAAGGGCGTGCATGCGGACAGCCGCATGGATTTCTCCGGGCTGTTCTTCGACCGGAGCTTCGGCAGGCCCCTTCCTGGGAATGCGCTCTTTGGGGATGCGCTGGAAATGGTGCGATGGGCACCGTCGGCGGTGAACAGGCAGCCCTGGCGGGTGGTGGTCGACGGCCGGCAGGCTCATTTCTATGAGAAGAGAAGCAAGGGCTATGTGAGTGCCGACGGATGGGATCTGCAGAAGGTGGATATGGGCATAGCCATGTATCATTTTGCGTTCGCGCTGGATGAAAAGGTGGAGCTGTCCGTCGCGGACCCCGGGCTGGAGACGCCTGAAGAAACAGTCTATATCGCAACCCTGACGGCGCTGTAACGCACGGAACCGGATCCGTTTTTCACCCGGGAAGAAAACGCCGCTGCGGACCGGGAACTGTTCCGCGAGGTGATGGAAAGCCTCCGGAATATCTGATTCCGGCCGCTGCATGAAACGGACAGCTGAAGGCGGTGCAACATGAGCCAGCATCATGGGATGGAAACAGCGGATGTGAACGGAATCACACTGCATTACGCTGTTTTCGGAGAAGGAATACCGATTGTTCTGATCCACGGAAACGGAGAAGACCATACCATTTTCCATACTGAAATCGGGCAGCTTACAGCGGCCGGATACAAGGTATACGCGCCGGATTCCAGGGGACACGGCGCAAACAACCCGGTGGCCGAATACCATTATACGGACATGGCGGATGACATATATGCGTTCATCCGTGCCATGGGCCTGCGCAGACCTGCCCTCTACGGTCACAGCGACGGCGGCATCATCGGCCTGCTGCTTGAGATCCGGCACCCCGGGATGCTGGGAATACTGGCTGTCAGCGGAACCAATCTGTCCCCGGCCGGGTTGATCCCGTCTTTTGTCGATGAGTATTCGTCCATTAATCAGCAGCATCCGGATCCGCTGATCACGCTGATGCTGACGGAACCGCGGATCACGACGGAGGAGCTTCGCACCATCCGGATTCCCGTGCTGGTAACGGCCGGCGAGCATGATCTGATTCTGCGCTCAGAGACGGAAAAAATCGCCGGAGCCATCTCCGGCGCGGAAATGATCATCGTGGAAAACGAAGATCACGGCAGCTATATCGTCGGCAGTGAGATCATGGGAAACCTTCTCATCCGATTTCTGAAAAAGCACGGGGTGTCCCGGGAGAAGATCCGGTAAAAGGGAAGCTTCGCCGGGGGTGCCCATCCTGAAAGACTTTATTCATGCCCGTGCGGCAGATGCAGCAGCTCAGGCCTGCCGGTCATCCCGGACCGGCCCGGAATACACGGCTTCCGGGGCATGCGCGCGGTGAATGATCTTCGGATGCATGCGCATCATCCGCTGCCAGTCCTCCGCCAGCGGACTGTTGTCCGCATAGCCCCCGATATATTCAGGGGGCTCCAGGTCTCCCACAAAACAGTTTCCGTCATCCAGAATCAGGGCAACACTGTCCGCGCTGTGACTGGCGGTCCGGATGATTTCGCCTTCCAGTCCGAGCCCTTTCAGAAACTGCCGGCTTTCATTGACGGCAATCATCACCGCTTTCGCAGGATCAACGGGAACATAGTCCCGCTTCTCCCGGGCGAAGATCGCATCCGGAAAGTGAACCGCCTCTGCCTGGACATCCGGCAACAGCAGCTGAACGCCCTGTTGCTGAAGCTGGCCGATCAGGCCGCAGTGATCCGGATGATAGTGCGTCGCCATCACGAAGCGGATCTGGCTCAGCCTGATTTTATTTGCCTTCAGGGCACGATAAAAGCCCGGCATGGTGCCGGCGTAGTCTGTATCAATCAGAAGACTTCCCGAAGATCCCCTCAACAGAAACGTGTTGGTGTTTCCGTATTTCAGCGTCACAATATCCGAATTCATCGGACGTTTCCTCCGCAATCTGTCCGGTCAATGTTGTCCATGAGCATGCGGAAATCATATCACAGGCCAGATGCAAAGTTCAACGGGATCTTCTTTTTTCTCCGCGCGGAGCAGTCTCTCCGCGCCTCATTTTTCAGAGGCCGCACCGCGTGCTGGCGCCTTCGGATTTGACTTTCAGGCTGCTTTGCGGTTATACTGTCCACAGAATCTGTCCGAGGAGATGGCGGGAAAAAACAGAAACATCTGAAAGGGGTGAGCACTGTGTGGAATACCGGGTTTGTGATCCCGGGTATGCTGGTGCTTGCGATCCTGCTGGTGTACTATTTTGTACGCCCCCGGCTTCCCACCCGGATCAACAGGGCGTTCCTGGCGGTGGTCCTGACGAATATCGCCACCGTCGCCTCCGATTACCTGGCCTCCAAGGCGGACGATCATTATCAGACGCTGCCCCTTCCGCTGGTCTCTGCGCTGAATCTGGTTTATTTCATCGCCTTTTTTGCCCGGATCTTTGCCTTCTTCCGGCTGACGATTGTCCTGCTGAAGCTGGACCGCCCGGGCGTTTCGGGAGGAAAGAGTCTGGCGTACCTGGTTTTCCTGATCAGCGAAGGGATCGCGATTTCCAGTCCGCTGACCGGCGCGGTTTATTCTGTGGACCGGGCGGGGTATCACCCGGGTCCCCTGTATCCGGTGCTGCCGATATGCTCTTTCATCTTCCTGGCCTGGGGATTCCTCCTGGTGATCCGGTACCGGAAGCGCATCCGAAAGGGGACATTCAACAGCGCGCTGGCGTATCACCTGATCCTGGCGGCGGGCACTGTTGTCCGGATCCTGTTCCCGCAGTATCTGGTCATGAACATGTTCTGCCTGCTTGCCATCCTGGTGATTTTCATTTCCTTTGAAAATCCGGATCTGTACATCACCGACCGGGGGCCGGCGTTCAACACGCGCGCCTTCACCGAATGGCTGGAGGATCCCCTGCACCGGAGAAACTGCCGGATTCTGGGCTTTGCGATCCGGAACTACAATGATGAGCGGAGCATGTACGGCGGTGCGCAGATGGACCAGGGACTGAGACTGATCATCAACTGGCTGGTGAAGCAGTTTCCGGATCTGCTGCTCTTTTATCTGCGGGGCGGCAATTTCTGCCTTGCCGGATCGGAGGAAACGGACTGGGAGGAAATCCGCCGGAAGATCCTTGAACGGTTCAGAGCTCCCTGGCAGGCGGAGGATACGGAGCTGTTCCTGGGAGCGACCTGTGTGGAAATCGGCCTGTCCGGAGACAATACCCCGCCGGACGGGATCGTGAATATGCTGATCTATGCGCTGGATGAAGCGGGCGACAGCGCGGACATCGAGCAGACCCTGATGCCGACGGAAATGCTGAAGGAATTCGAACGGCATATCGAGATCAAACGCCTTCTGGACCAGGCACTGGACCGGGACGAGGTGGAGGTTTTCCTGCAGCCGATTACAGACTGCGGCACCGGGAAGGTGATCGCGGCGGAGGCGCTGGCACGCATCCGGGACGATGAGGGAAGCCTGATCCCGCCCGGGCTGTTTATCCCCATTGCGGAAAAGAACGGATATATCAACCTGCTGGGGGAACAGGTGCTGCGCAAGGTATGCGCCTTTATCCGGGACCATGACCTGGCGGGCTCCGGGATGCGATGGATCAATGTCAATCTTTCCCCGATCCAGTGCATGCACAGTCACCTGCCGGAGCTGTTCTCCGGCATCCTGCGGGAATACGGCGTTCCGGCCTCCGCGATCCACCTGGAGATCACGGAGGAATCCATGGTGAATTACGCCAAGCAGGAGCGGCAGATTGAGGAACTGCTGCGGAGCGGTTTCCAGATTTCGCTGGATGATTACGGATCCGGGTTTTCCAACCTTCACCAGGTCAAGAAATACGCTTTCTCGAATATCAAGCTGGACATGAGTATCGTGTGGGATTATGTCCGGGACCGGGATGCCCTGCTGCCCGCCCTGGTGAAGGCGTTCGGGGAAATGGGATTCAGCGTCACCGCCGAAGGCATTGAAACCCGGGAAATGGCTGACGCCATGAAAGAAATCGGCTGCGGCTTCCTGCAGGGGTATTATTATTCAAAGCCGCTGCCGATGAGGGAATTTTCCGGCAAGTACCTCCGGGGATGAGGAAAAAACAGGAACCGAAAACGGAAGCGGCTGCAACAGGGCAGCCGCTTCCGTTTTCGGTTCGTCCGGGATGAACTCCGTTTACTTTCCGTTCAGGGAAAAACCTGCCCGTTCCATGGCCACCACCAGGATGGGGATCAGGACGAGCTGCAGAATAATGCCGGGGATGGCGTTGGTGATGGCTCCCGCCAGGAACAGCGCCCAGGTGAAGGTGCTGCCGGACAGGCCCGCCAGGATCACCCGCACGGCGCCCCATACCAGGCGCCCCGCAATCATGGAAATCAGCAGCACGGCATAGGTTGTGCCATTCGTGCGGGGGAGCTTCCGGCGAAGGAATCCGGCCATACCGCCATAAACAGCCAGCTCAAATGCCATGGCAACAGCGCCGGGAAACATGGCGGGCATTCCGAACAACACGGAACGAAGAAGAGGCGCAATAAAGCCCACGGCCATACCCCAGGGCCAGCCGCACATGAACCCGCACAGCAGCGCCGGAATGTGCATCGGACACAGCGCGGAGCCGACCTCAGGAATCTGGCCGGTGAGAAAAGGCAGCACCAGGGCAAGGGCCAGGAACAGCGCAGCATAGGTCAGGCGGCGGATCTGCAACGAGGTCATTTTGGTCTTAGGCATACTTTTCCATCAGCTCCCGAATGTGATTCATGGCGTCCTCCAGAATGGCCGCGGAACCCTTCGCGACGCCCGCCACATAGGTGTTGCACAGGTTCATGGGGATCAGTACCCGATAAGCGGCGCTGGATGCCACGGCATTGGCCATGGCAGGAGAGATCTCGCCCAGCAAGGCATCCGCGGTGGCGATGCCGAAGGGCCCCACGATGATCTGCGCGGTGCGGCAGGCAACGATTACGGCGTTTTCACCGGTGGCCAGCTGATTGGCGCAGTTGCTGTTCATCATGTTCTCCGTGGCCATGCTGTTGGTTCCCACGGCGGTAATGTTGGCATCGGGGCAGGCTTTCCGGATGCTTTCCAGCAGCTTCCGGCCCAGCCGTCCGCCCTGTCCGTCGATGATGAGAATGTTCATATGATCAATCCCCCTGTTTCGCCTGACAGAAGAATAGAAAAGGCGCCAGAAGCCATCTTCGGATGGCCTTCGGCACCTGCGTGATACCGGCTATTTCCGGAAGTCTTCTATCAGAACAGCTTGCTTGTGCAAGCCCATGGACAGCTTTTGCTGACGGTATATGCTATCACAGAGCCTTCTCTTTGTCAATCATCGCACTGGCTTCATCCGGGTGAAGCCGGAAGCCTCCTTTTCCTCCGTCGCTGAAGCGGCATACGGATGCTGCGGTCAGGATCCTGTCGGTGCGCGGAGGGTGATCCCTGCGCTTTATGATGCAAAGCTGCCCAGGTATTTCAGGCTTTCTTTGGGTTTTCTTTCCTGTGTGGTGCGATCAACAACAATCAAGCCAAAGGTCATGGAATAACCCTTCTGCCATTCAAAGTTATCCATCAGGCTCCAATGGCAGTAGCCCTTCACGGGAATACCGTCGTTCAGGCAGTTTTCCAC
>OCTW011602144.1_pt1 | contig 13132 bp, 11 predicted proteins | sample 1539671 | NCBI WGS metagenome assembly OCTW01 (sample SAMN02144230, study PRJEB22623) | gut metagenome | biome: sheep rumen | host: Ovis aries | place: New Zealand | reverse complement strand
AGGTCGCGGAAGGCGAAGAGCTCGAACGAGCAGGACTCGAACTCGTCCTGCGCGACGACGCAGCGGACGGTGCCGCCGAGCGCGCCGTCGTCGGGCCAGGTGTCGTCGAGGCGCATGAGGTCGCTCATCGCCGGGACGGCGAAGAAGGCGACGTCGCCCGTCGCGCCGGCGGCGCGAAGGCGCTTCGCGTTCGCGGGCTTGAGGGCCCTGGCGCGTTCCTTCTGGGCGTTCCAGACGGTGTCCTCGACGCCGGCGAGCGCCGCGCCGGCGGCGAGCGCCGCGACGAGCGCGGCGGCCAGGATGCGTTTTTGTTTCATGTTCGTGTCGTGGTTCATCGGACGATGAGCGTGGTGGCGCGGGGCGTGGCGTCGAGGACGCGGAAGGTGCCGGCGTGCTCGCCGGTCGCGGCGCCCCGCCGTCCATGCGCCCCATTCTACCATCGATCCCCGACCGGCGGTAGTGGCCGAAAGAACAGGTGGATCGCCGTCGTCCGCAACACGCTTGCTCCGCGCACGGTCCTATGCTAGACTCGCCGGTATGCGACCTTTCTCCTCCTTCCTTCTCGCCGGGCTGTGCGCACTTTCGAGCGCGTTCGGCGAACCGGTCCTGTCGAGCCCCGGCGACGTGCGGTTGCTGCTTCGCTCCGCGCAGGAGGCGAGCCTGCCCGCGTCGGGCGCCGTGACGCAGGACGTCGGCTCGGTCTGCTTCGAGCCGGCGGACGAGGAGTCGGCCCGCTGGCTGGATTCGCTCCGCGCCTCGTCTCCATCGAACGCGTTGCCGGTGCTCATCTTCGAGGAGCCGGCGACCCTCGACGTCGTCGCGACCAACCTCGAATCGGGCGGCGCCTCGCGGATCGGGCCGGAGACCGACTACGATCCGATGTGGGTCCTGGACTCCCTGGACGGGCTCGACCCGGACGTCCGCGACCGTCTGATCCCCTTCTTCGATCCGTCGCTCGTCTCCGTTCGGCTCGTCCTTCGTCCGGTCGCCGTCCGGCTTCCGCCGGATCCTGTTCCGGGCGCCGTCCGCGACGAGCCGGGGATCGCGGCCGCCGGAACGGAGGCCGCGTCCGCGCGGGGCCGGGGCGGCGCCGGAATCGTTTCGTCCGCCGGGCGTCCGACCGCCGCGACCACGAATGCACCCACCGCGGCGCCGGTCCCCGCGGTCCGGCGGCTCGTCGTTTCGTCGTCCGCCGACCGGTTGTTGCTTCTGCCGGCTTCCGACGCGACGGCGGATCGGTTCTCGGTCGACGTCCGCGGATTCGTCGCCGCCCCCGCCGGCCTCGACCTCCGCGGCCGGCCGGGCGCCGTCCGGATCACCTCCGGCTCGACCTTCTCGGCGCGTCCTGCGGCGGAAGCGCCCCGCCGAACGCCTCCGCTCCCTCCCGCCGCGGCCGAGGCGTCGCCGTCCGGTCCGACCGGATCGGTCGGGCGCGCTTCGATCCCCGCACGGAACCCCGCCCCATGAACACGAAACAACGCCTCCCGGCCGTCCTCGCCCTGCTCGCCGCGTCCGCCGTCCCGGCTTCCGGCGGAACGCTCCAGGCCGACGAAATCGCGGCCGACCGGGTCCTCGCGGCCCGCATCTCCGTCACGCCCCGCGGCGAGAGCGACGCCCTGCTCGACCTCCCCTTCTGGGAGGACGGGGGCGCCGTCGCGGTCGACGCCACGACCAACGGCTTCGACGGCGCCGTCGCCGGCTGCGTCTGGACCAACGCGGCCCCCTTCCACGGCGGCTCCATGCTGTTCCGGAGCCGGACCGACGAAATCGCGCTCCCGTCCGCCCCGGACTTCCCGGCCTGGGACCGCTATTCCGTCTCCCTCTGGTTCCTCCACGACGGCGGCGGCTACACGGGGCCGCAATACGGGCACAAGATGCTCGACAAGACGTCGTTCTACCACGACTGGCACCTGAGCCTCGACCGGCCCGGAAGCGGAGCCGTCCGCCTGGTCTTCTACGAGGGGGGCGTCTCCCGGTCGATCGGAGACAGCACGCACGACTACCGCGACGGCGCCTGGCACCACGTCGCGGTCGTGCGCGACGGGACGAACGCCTGGTTCTGGGTGGACGGCGCCCTGAAGCGGTCGATCACGAACATGTTCTCCGTCGCCACGACGTCGCCCCTGTGCATCGGCAACTCGAAGAGCGCCGATTCCTACCAGCGCGTCGGCTGGAGCGGGATGCTCGACGAGGTCAAGGTGTTCGACCGCGCCCTCTCCGAAGGGGAGGTCCGCAACCTCCATGCCTTCGGGGCGCTCTCGCGCCCCTGCGTGTCGATCGAGACCAACGCCGTCGTCTCGGGATCGCTCGCCGTGGAGGGCGACGCTTCCGTGTTCGGCGGCACGATCCGGCTCCGTCCGCTCGGCGACCTTGCGACCGGGACGTTCTCCGGAGACTGACCCCGCCCCGCCATGCGCCGCGCCCTCACGTTTCCGCTTCCGCTCGCCGCCGCCCTCGCCGCGGCGGTCCGGATCGCGTCCGCGGGGGATGTCGCGGTCGACATCCTCGATACGATCGCGCTCCGGGCCGATTCGCTCGGCACGGAGACGACCGCCGCACTGGCGGTCGAGTGCGACGCCGCGGTCGCCGGCGGGCTCGCCGTGGTCGGCGACGCCGTCTTTTCGAACGGCATCGCCCGGGTCGCGCCGGGCGGCGAACTGGACGCCGCCAACCCGGACATCGTGTGGTCCGACCGAGAACCGGCCTGGTGGACGGACTACGGGGTCCTGAACGGCGAGCCCCCGAACGACGAGGCGGCGGCGACGGCGGGGCAGCTCAAGTGGATCGCCTCCCGCGCGCGGGTGGTGCTGGACGATGCGGCCTGGAGCGCGGGCGGCGCCGGCGCCGCGGTCTCCAACCTTGTCGAAACCCTTCCGCCGGGCTCCAACTCCCTCGCCGTCGCGGCCGCCGAGCTCAAGCGGATCGCCCGGCCGTTCGCGCAGCGGTGCATCGAACTGCACATCGACTGCGCCTTTTCCAACGCGACCGCCGTCTCCGCCGCGCTGGCGCCGGGGCCCCGCGACGGCGAGATCGTCACGGTCGGCCAGATCAAGCGCCTCTTCGACTTCGACCCGTCGATCGACGCGGACGCCAACGCGATCCCCGACTGGTGGGAGAGGCTGCACGGCGTCTTCGACCCCGATCCGCCCGGCGGCGCGCCCGACCCCGACCGCGATTCGGACGGCGACGGCCTTTCCGACGCCGCGGAATTCGCGCTCGGAACGGATCCCGTCTCGCCCGACACGGACGGCGACGGACTCTCCGATGCGGACGAACTCGCGTCCGGCACGAACCCGCTCGACCCGGACACCGACGGCGACGGTCTTCCCGACGGTGAGGAGACTCCGCGCATCCTCCGCGACGCCGACATCCCATGGTTCGTTCTTTCCAACGCGCTCGTCGTCGCGAGCGGGAGCTGGGACGACAAGGCGTTCTCCTTCGGCGTCGATCCGGTTCGACTCGGCGGGCTCCTCTGCACGAACCTCGCCGCCGACTCCAACGGCCGCGTCTTCTTCCGCGACGCCTTCCGAGGCTCCTCCGTCTCGTCCAGCTACCAGAACGCGACCTCGTCCAACGCCGTCTTCCACTCCGTCCACCCCTGCGTCGCCGCCTACTGGACCGACCTCCGCCTCCGCTCGGAGCTCGGCTCTCGCATCCTCGCCGGAACGCATGGCCCGTTCCGGGTTGTCCAATACGAGGACGTCGGCTGCCAGGCCAACGCCACGAACCGCGTTTCCTTCCAGCTCGCCGCCGCGTCGAACGCCGTCTTCGTCACCTACGCCGGAATCGAGGACACCCGCCCGAACAAGACCACGACCTTCGCCGCGCAGGGCCCCGGCGCCGTCCCGAACCTCTGGCTCGGAGTCGGGGCCCCGACGCTTCCCCTTTCCGGCACCACTATCGGATACCTCTTCGGGACGGGCTCCTCGCCGCTCCTCGCCGACACCGACGGCGACGGCATCCCCGACGGCGCGGAGGTCTCGCTCGGCCTCAACCCCGGCCTGGCGGACACCGACCGCGACGGACTCCCCGACGCCTGGGAGCTCGCCGTCGGCCTGGACCCGCTCGACCCCACGGGCGACAACGGCGGCTCCGGCGACCCCGACGGCGACGGCCGCACCAACTTGCAGGAGCGTTCTGCGGGGACGGATCCCTTCCTCGCCGACACCGACGGCGACGGCATCCCCGACGGCTCCTCCGCCTCCTCCTGGAACAACCATTCCCTCTGGGGAGCCGTCCGGCACGAGACGAACCTCGTCATCGTCGCCTCCGCCTCCGTCCCGACGAACGCCTCCGCCTGCCTTCGGATCGGAAGCCTCTCCATCCCGCTCGCGGACGGGGAGCACGTCGTCTGCCTCCGCCTCCAGCCCGGCACGCGCTATTCCTTTCGCATCCGCTGCACCGGCGGCGCGACGGTCTCCGCGCAGGTCGTCCCCCCCGAAGGCGGGGAGCCGCAACGCCTTCTGTCGCCTCCGCGGTCGAATCTCCCGGGCTTCGCGCTCGACGATCCCGCCGGCGGATTCTCGGGGCTGCCCCGCGATCGGGCCGACGGAACGATGGCCGCGCCGCTCCTCCAGCTCGTCTCCCGCGACGGACTCGGCCCCTGTGTCCACGAGACGCCCGGCTCGCGGCAGTGGAACGTCTCCGTCTCGCCCGGGAACTGGTCCGAATGGAGCCCCCGCGCCGAGATCGAGGGCTTCGAAATCTCCGGGGCCGTCGCCACGCTTGCGGTCGAGGACGAGCCCCGCTCCATCACGAACGGGACGATCCGCGTCGCCTCCACCGAACCGGGCTTCCCGCCCGCCGAGGTCTCGCGTTCGATCCACCGCTGCGAATACGACCCCGCCACGGGCGCCTGCCCCCTCTGCGGCGAGACGCACGACACGACGGGAATGTCGTTCTCGGTGTGGCAGGACTGCCGCTATGCCCGCGTCGGCACGACCAACCGATGCTATTTCACTTCGCTCCTCAACGGGAACGAAACGTTGCCCGCGAACTGGTCCGTGACGCCCGAGCTGCCCGACGGGGCGCGACTCCATGTCAGTTCCGATCCGAACGATCCGGGAACGACCTCCGTCTCCGGAGCATTGTCCGTGTGGCTCACCCCGGGCTCCGCCACGAACGCCTATACCGTCACTGCGACGCTTCCCTTCGCGCCCGACCGCCCCGCGAGCAAGACCTTCACCGCCATCGCGATCGACGCGGAGCCGATCTGCACGGAAACGACGGGCGAAGGATTCGTCGTCAATCCCTGCATGGTTCCGACCGGTGAAACGGCGACGTTCCGGATCAAGGTTCTTCCGACTTCCGTCCCCAACTCCGACATCCGATGGAACATTTCCGGGGGCCATGCGCAAATCCAAGGGTCCAGCTCCGGTCGCGAAATTCGCGTCCGCGGAACCAGCGAGGGCCCCGTCCATCTGGAGGTTTCCATCTCCGGATACCAAGGCGTCAATCCGACGTTCGACGCATACGTCGCGGACATGGTCGCCGTCCCCGTCGATGCGTGGATTGTGGTAGGGGCAGAAGGGGCCGTTGTCAACACTACCGATCTCACCAGAATCATCGACGAAGCCAATCCCATTCTCCGACAGGTGTGTGTTTCCTGCTATGTTCATCAGGTTTTGTATACAAATCGTTTCGACTGGGCCGATCTGTCACAATGCACAGAGTCTGAATATGACGACATTCTGGATGAGATGTGTGCGGTCGGCAATAATTCGTCTGGAATGGAGATTCATTTTGTTCAACGATTACTGACCGGCCGGCTTGGAGAAAACGACTCGCATGGGATGGTCCTTCCTTCAACGGTGAATGGTCGAACGTTCGCCCATGAGACAGGACATGCAATGGGACTTCACGACATCTATGCGTTTTCAAACGATCCGCCGCTTGTCGTATCCAATACTTGCAATCCCAACCTCTGTCCTGACGATTGGAGCGGGAACGACCCACGGGGCTTTTACAAGCCGCCGAACCTCCACTACAACATCATTCGCCGTGTAATCATGTGCGGGGACGGCAATCCGATATCCAGGGATTTTCCTGCGGGTGAGTTGTATGGAATCTTGAATTTGAACGGCGAGGAACCAATCCGCGGTTGGGCCGATGTTGGCGCCTGTTCCGGCATCGCAAGGAGACTGCCACACCATGACTGATACACTTGTTGCTTTGGCCGTGTGTTTCCTTTTCGGTGCCGCGTTCGGAGAGGAACCAATTTCCATTCCTTCCGCAGAATCTGAAAATGGATCTGTGCCTGCGACCGCCTCCGTGGACATGGACGATTTCATGAGTGCGGACAATCTTATTCGCGGATGTCTCGCCGATGTCCATCGGTCCTCCGCCTCGGTTACGGCCCTGATCGCGAACCTGGAACGTTCGTTCGGCATGGACAAGGCGTCGGTTCTTGAACGATTCATTCAGATTGCCTCATCTCCGCAAGAACCGCTGGAAGCGAGAACGGCCGCCATCTTTTCCTTCTGCTCGGGAGCGGGCGAACCCGGCCTCGGGAGACTTCGCGTCTTCTTCGCCGACGAAAACGACGGGGTCCGGCAGGCCGCCCTTTCCGCAACAATGGGAACGCTCTCAACGGTTTCCTCCCAACTGGACTTTCTGAAAGAACGCCTGGACGCATGGAAGGACAACGAACGCTTCCAAAACGACGCGACTGTCCTGGTCGGACGGTTCCACCAGATCCTTCAATACAAATCGGGTTCCGAAGAGGAGCGCCAGAATGTTCGATCCTTCTTTCGCGCCCGGGCGAAGAATCCTTCGTTTGCGTCCTGTGCGTTCGTCTGCGAATCGATTCTCGCTAGGTTTGATCCGGACTGGCCGACTAGTTCGGACCGCCGTGAATTGCTTCTTCGTTGGAAGGACGACTCGACGTTGAGCGCATTTGCGCGGCAAACGATGAACGATGCCTGGGCGTCGATAGAGACCGGAGACGGCGTAGTTTCGTCCCGTTCGCCCTCGACCATGGTTCCCGGACAGTCTACCTCTGGCGAAACTTCAATCAGAGAGGCGTCCGAATCTAAAGAAACCGATTCCACCGCGGAGGGCGCGGAACCGATCGTCCCCTTGGAAGATAACCGCCCGACGGGTTCGTCCCGTCTCGCGCGGATCGCCGGCACGCTCGCGATCGTCGTCGCCTCGATGCTTCTTGTTTTGCGAAGGAGACACCATGACTGATGCGCTTCTTATCCTCGTCGCATTGTTCTTCCTCGGTACCGCATCCGGGGAACCGCCAGATTCCTCCCTTTTCGTAGAATCCGAAACAACCAGGTCTGCCGAGGGAGACTCCTCAAACATGGTCGCATTCTTCAGTCCCGTGATGGATGCGCAAACGCGTATACAAAGTAGCCTGGAGATGGTGCATGCCAAGGACGTGGACATTCCGAAACTCGCGGATGCATTGATTCACGATTTCGGCTGGACGATGGAGCAGGTCCGCGAAACGTATCTGACCATCGCGCTCGACGCCGCCAAGCCGCGACAGTTCCGGGGGCGAGCTCTTTCCGCATACTTGAGTCTTGTGGACGACGATTGGCTTGATCGGGTTTCTCCGCTATTCGCGGATGAGGACGAAAACGTGCGCAGAAGCGCATTGATGCTCTCCCTGGGAACAATGGCCGGAGCAAAAGAGGGACTTTCCTTCTTTTCCAATCAGATCGAAAGGCTGAAGGTTGAAAAGCAGTTTCGCAGGGACGTCTATACCCTTTCCGGCCATTTCCACGGAATCGCGCACTACAAGTTCGTCCCGGAAGGCGATATCGACAACATTATGCTATTCTACCGCGGCCTGTCCGACAGCCCGCCGTTTGCCGAATGCGCCGTTATCGCGGATTCCTTTCTCGCCCGATTCGATTCGCAATGGACGAACAGTCCCGAGCGAAGAATCCTTCTCGAAAGATGGAAGGACTCTCCGGAGCTAGGCGACTATCCTCGTGATAGTTTGCAAAAGGCGTATGTCCAAGAATTCGCCGAACAGAAGGACTCTTCCGGCAAGTCAGGTTCCGATGATTCCGTCGTCTCTGCCACTTCTGCTGAATCTGGTCTTTCGCCAGAACCGCCCAGCACCCGTTGCACTTGGATCGTCGGTATTGTCGCGCTCCTTGCCGTTGCGCTCGTTCTCGTCTTTCTGAGGATCTGACGATGAAGAGACCTGCTTCCATTCTTTTCATGGCTTGTTTCCTTGCCGCCGCATCGGTGTTGCCATCCGAACCGGCAACAATCGATGATTGGTTCGATATGGCCTTCTATCCCGGATGCGAACCGAAGGACAGCAGAGGAATCGCCGCAACACTTCAGACCCAATTCGGAATGACGCCCGCCGCCATACGCGAGCGGTGCCTTTCCGTTGCCCTTGACGAAACCGCCGACACGCCGAAAAGAGCGGGAGCGGTTCGGTTTCTGTGCGAAGCTTTCCCTGTCTCCGAGCGCGGTGATCTGATGCCGTTTTTCGTCCACGAAAACGTCCAGCTGAGAAATGTCGCCGTTCTCTCGTACTTTGAATCGAAATCCAATGTTGTAGAGAAACTCCATTTTGCGGAAGACCTATTCGGTCGGGCCTCAACAAATGCCCTGTTCCTTCCGGCCGCGACGGTCGTCAGCCGCCGATTCGGACAAATGCTTCAGTATGGCTCTCTTTCCGAGCAAGACAGGAACACCATCCTGTCTATGTTTGCGGCGATGACGCAAATGTCAACCCGCCACGAACTGCTCCGCCTGTCGGAAGACATCGTCGTCCAATTCGGCTCCGCCCGCCCGCCCGCGGAAGAGCTTTCAAGCAAGGATCGTTCCGAATCGCCCGAAACGGATTCCACCGCGGAGAACGCGGATCCGATCGTCCCCTCGGAAGACAACCGACCGACGGATTCGTCCCGTTTCCGTCTCGCGTGGATCGCCGGCGCGGCCATGATTCTTGTCTTTGCCCTCGCGCTTGCCGTTCGAAGACGACACGATCGGTCGAACACAGAAGAAGACCGACAACCCGCCAAATGACGAGATCGACCCGCGCAAACCAATTTTCCATTCCGCGCGAGAAGCGGGCGAAGACCGCTTCCCGACACTCCCGTTCCGCGTGCTACGTCGCCAACGTGTCGCCCGTCATCCATGCTCGTTTCACGATCCAGCCCGACACGCTCACCTCCTGCACGATCCACGCGACCGGCGGCCCCTTCGGCGGCATCGTCTCGACCAACGTCGCCTTCTCCGCCGGCGACTCGGACTTCGTCCCCCTCGCCACCGGAGGAAACACCGGGCGCTTCGTCGACAAGTGCTCCTTTGATCTCGACTGGATGTCGACCGAACTGGAAGGCGACTCCTTTCCCGAAGAACGAATCGTGAAGACTTACAATCACGTCCTCTACACGATCTTCCACGAGCCGCGCACGCCTTGGAAGCGGATTCCGCTCGGGGACAGCCAGAACGCCTGGACCAACGCGCTCGAGTTCGCCCTCGTCACCGCCGGCGCCGGCGACTCGGACAATGAGACCAACTCCCTCGCGGCAATCACGCAGCTCCTGTTCTCCGGGCACGGACTTGTGTATGCTACGAAAGATGGCATCCCCACATATTTATTTGGATCTGATTTCTATCTTTCCGGATATCTTGCCAAAACCGGAAATCCAAAGAATTCTCGCTCGCCTGTGGTCGTCAGTGGACGACGTTGATCGTTCGTTCTTCGGCATGCATGCATTCGTCAGGATGAACGGAAATATCTTTGATACATGTGCTGGCCCTTCTTTGGGAACGGAATCATTGAACGAGTACTTCTCTTCCGTTGTGGATGTTTCAACAAACGTGGAAGCTTCTGCCGCGACTAGTGGTGGAATAATCGGAAATCCGAGTTCTGTTCATACATACCCCAACCTCAATCTCAAATGAAAAACATCATCCTAACCGTTTTAGTCACAATTGTTTCGACAATCGTTTCCGCCGAAATACCTTTTGAAGCGGAGACGCTCTCCTTCATGTCCGAAGTCGGCGTTGAAGTGGGCTCCTCGACGAATGCAATCTCTTCGTTGACTCCGCCATCTTCGTTCGTTTCTCAGCAAATATCGTTCGACCAAGAAGCGGGAAGCATGGAAACGGGCTTTTTGTATTCCGCTTCAGGATCCTCAACGAATCTTCCGCAGGCACGCATCCGGGTTTTCGTTTACGATTCCGAAACCGACGCACGAAAGCAGACGTGCTTGGCCCTCGGAGGAGCAAGTTCCAATCCTCGCATTGCACAACACTACTGTTCCGACAACCGTGGGAAAAACCTGGTATTAATTCGCAAATATGAAACTCCCGGCATTTCGACCAATTGTCTTGCGAACTGGTGCTGTTCGATTGCATTCAACATGGCTGTATGGGTGCAGTCCGACAATTGTTCCGCCGCCAATCTATGCCTAGACTTCTTAACGGCGGCTGGAATCCCGGTTCCGGAAAACCAATAACACCATTCGGCACCTAGAAAGATGAAAAGAGCAATCGCAATTCTGATGGTGGTTTTGGCTTCTTTCTGCCTGTCACAAGGCGAGTTTTTTGTGCAACGGGCCTATGGTCTATATCATCCCACGAACCGTTCGCGCCCTGGAAGCGCGTTCCGCTCGGGGACACCCAGCAGGTATTTGGATGATTCAATTGACGCTTCCACAAGCGAAGAGGAGCTGAAATCAGGAAAAACAAGCACGCCGAGCACAGGCATCATCGAAAAGAGCTACTAATGAAACACTTCTTCTTTTCCGTCGTTTTGTTCGCCTTTTCGGCCGGAAGCGCCTCGGCCGACGAGACATCGGCAAAAACACGCGCAACCCTTCTTGAACTCGGCTTGCTTCCGGACTTGGTCCTCACAAATGAAACCGAATTGGCGTCGAGTCCGATTCCGATAACGGTAAACACGAATGATTGCGAGTTGACGCTCTTCAATTATTCGGCATTGCGCGGTACGACCGATCCGGAACGCCCGGATATGTTCAAAATCGTATTCAAACCGGGTGACGCGCCCGCTCTCTTGTTGGGAACGGGTTTTGTCCATCATGGAACGACGATCTCGCCAGGACTGTATGCGATGTCCTCTCACCGCAATCCGGGATGCCGGAATCCAACAACGACTGAGAAGAAAACGATTCTTCGGGGCAATCTGATCGCCGTGACATCCGGAACGCGAGGAACGAATCTCGTCGAACCGCGCCGTCCATTATGGATGCCATTTGTGCCCCTCCGATCCAATGAAGAATCGCGCGGAGGGTCTTCTGCGTACTCGATCGTCCAGGAAAGGCGTGTTTGCGCAGGAACTCGACGGTGAACTGGTTGCAGATGAATGATCGCCCTCTCGAACCTCTCTCCAATTCCCTCCGCCCGCCTCGCCAGGCTACATGTCGAGGGGCGACAGCCCGCGGCGCTCGATGCGGTAGCCGGAGAACGCGCCGGTGGCGCGGAGAAATGCGTCCGTCCGGAGCCGCAGCGCCTCCGGATCGAAGCGCGAGGGCGAGAGCTTGACCTCGAAGAACGAGGCGCGCTCCTCCAGTTCGTTCTCCGCGACGATGTCGATCTCGTTCTCCCCCCTTCGGTCCCACCACGAGCCGATGCGCGTCCATTCGCCGGACTCCGCCAGCTTTGTCCGGAACCAGCGTTCGAGGGCGATGCCGACGAAGGCGTCCCAGTCGCGCCGGACGATTGTCCGGAGCGCGTCGAAGGCGCCGATCTCGACCATGTAGGCGTTCTTGTGGACGAACCGGAACCAGAAGCGGAAGAACTCGTCGTCCAGCGCGTAGCGGACCGCCTTGGTCGAGCTTTTCTCGAACAGGGGCTGCCGTTTGGCGACGAGGCCGTATTCCGTCTCGAGCCGCGTGAGGTAGCCGCCGACCTCGCGGCCGACGGTCTGCTCGATCCGCGCACGGTCGGTGCGGCCGCGCGCGATGGCCGAAAGGATGGAGAAATACGTTCCGTAGTCCTTTCCGAACTCCTCCACGAGCGCGGCGCGTCCCTCCCCGACGAACGGCGAGAAGGGGGACAGGACCGCATCGATCATCTTCTCGCGCGCGAGCGCCCCGTCGTCCGCCAGCAGCGAAACGTATTTCGCGACGCCGCCGGTAAGCGCCCAGAACGCGAGGAGGTCCTCCGGCTTGAAGCGGGGACGAAGCGTTCCGAGGATCGACCGCAGCATCTCCGTCCCGAAGGGGCGGAGGTCGAGGAAGTCCGTCTGGCGGCCGTAGAGCGGCTCCTTCCGGTCGCGGAAGAGACGGTTCATCAGCGAATGGACGGATCCGCAGACCACGAGCGCGATCTTCGCGCGCGCGTGCCGAAGGTCCCAGATAGCCTGCATCCGGCTGTAGACGTCCGGCGCGACGCGCAGGAAGTCCTGGAACTCGTCGATCACGAGGACGAGCGGGCGCTTCTCCGCGAGGCGCATGACGTAGTCGAACACGTCGGCGAACGACGCGAACGCGCCCCCGACCGGCTCGCCGAGCTTTTCCTCGATCTCCGCTCGGAACGTTTCGCAGAGCTCCCGTTCCGCCTGCCGCGCGACGAAGAAATAGAGCATCGTCGCATCGCCGAAGGCGTGAAGGAGAAGCGCGGTCTTCCCGATGCGGCGCCGCCCCGTCACCACCGCGAACCGCGCCGACCGTTCCGACTTCGCGCGAAGGGCGCGCAGCCATGCCGTCTCCTGTTCCCGTCCCTGGAAGTCCATGTCCGTTTCCTTTCGTTTTCAGAAACAACTTGTTCCGAACCGTTCCGTTCCGAACTGACTGTTTCTGAACAAGAGTCTACTCGGTCTCCTTCCCAAAAGCAAGCGAAAAGAAATGGCGGCGTGCTGCGCCACTGCACCGTCATGCGTGACGGCGCTCTGCGCAAGTTCTTCCGGCGCCGGACCGGCGCGTCCCCCACCGCCTGGCGCCGCGCGGAGCGCGGGCGCCTCCGGTAGTGGACCTCCCGCGGCGATCCGTGGATCGTCACGGCATGGCGGATTCGGACCGCCGGAACCAGACGACCTTGGGTTCGGGCGGGTTCCTCTCGCCGACGCGCAGCGCGTCGCACCAGTCGAGATAGGAGGCGAGCGTGGCGGTGGCGTCCACGCCGTGGAAGACGACGGGCAGGGCGACGTCCGGCAGGACGGGCGCGTTGCCGTGGCTCGCGAGGAAGA
>OCTW011597161.1_pt1 | contig 13133 bp, 17 predicted proteins | sample 1539671 | NCBI WGS metagenome assembly OCTW01 (sample SAMN02144230, study PRJEB22623) | gut metagenome | biome: sheep rumen | host: Ovis aries | place: New Zealand | reverse complement strand
CCGATGCCAAGTCCTGATATTTTTCCGTTAGTGAGGTTGCTGAAGAAATTGGAAAACATATTCAAGCCACCTCCTAAGAGATTGCCTAATGATGAACCAATCCCTTGTAGCGTGTTTCCCAAAGAACCGAGAACGCTCTTTGTTTCCGAGACCGTTTCCTGCAAGCCATCAACGACATTGCTGGCAGTGTCCTTGACCTGTTCGACAGTGTTCTCTCCCGTAAAGCCATTGACGGCATCATGGGCGAAGTCGCCACTCTGGTCAACAGCACCTCTTACCGTTTTGCCGACAGCGGTTCCAAGGCTTTCCTCTGGATGATCCAACATCCGCCATCCGGCAAAGGTTGCAACACCTGTTGCAGCAGTTGCCTTCGGGTTCTTTGCGGCAACAGTCAGAGCCTTGCCGCCAGCACCAAGCACGGTACTTCCACCATGCCATAATGTCGATGTGGCCTTACTACCAGCCCGCCACACCTTGGGCAGTATTCTTGTTGCTAATGATAACCATCCCATAGTCGTATTTTTATCTTCTTGGTTTAACACTTCTTCCATTGACTCGCCACATACCCAGGCATTCTTCAACAATGCCAGCCTTGCCTTCCCTATGAGGCAAAGACCTTTGCTCGATGCCATACCATACCTGGGCCATCGTGGTACATCTTACCAGCTTCGTAAGCATGGCAAGCTTTCTGTTCATCTGCTGCAATTGTGGACGGATGGAGAAAACCAGCTCTATTCGCTGTTTCTCTGTCATCTTCGTATCAATGCACACCTGTCTTATGGTGTTCACGATACCAATGCTTTGGTTGATGATATCCACGTAGATGTCATTCCTATGATTATGGAGGGCTACAGCAATGGCATTGACAGGTGTATCACCAATCTGGTGGGACAATCGCCCCATGTTCTCTGTCAGGTGGTTGATCTCATAGTAGAAGCCATAGACTTGTGCAGCGTATGAGATAATACCTCTGAAAGTGCTTATATATCGGTCGAACTGCTCCTGATAATTCTTTGTCGCCTCGACCTCTTGTTTGAGCCACACATGACCTTCCGTTTCCACGGCCATCACTTCCAGTTGAGAGTTGTACTGGGACTTGGCTTTATGGGTGTACTCCAGGATCATGGCTGTCAGCGTCGGGTCTATCTGTGCATAAGACAGACTCGGCATCATCCATAGGAAGGACAGAACCAGTATAATATGTTTTATCTTTCCATTCATCTTAATGTCCATATTGTGCCACCTCACGGGCATAACGCCGCCAGTGAGACAGAGATTGCCGGGCAATGCCGCCCTTATCACGGTCTATCATACCTGCCGTTACACGATTCCAGACATCTGCCATCCTGTAATGACGGATGCTGATGTAGAGCAATTGAAGCTTATGGGAAAATGACGAGAGCTTATCCTCCAGTTCCCAGAGGGTCTTGGAGCGCTCAGAGCCGGTAAGCATATTCTGCTCGCCACCCTTGGCAACCGCATTCTTCAGCAGTGTGAAGACGCTTACCATTTCCGTGACTGTTTCCATATACAGGTTATTCATATCAAGCGTAGCCACTATACCTTGGGGATTGTTCGTTGCCGCCTGACGTAGCTTGTTCAACGTAAGCAGGATGCGAACACCATCATCATAGATATGGGTGGCTGCCTTGATGGCAGAGGCATAGCCGTTGGCCATCTTCAGATAGGAATTGTATTGACGTTCCCATTCGGCCATCTTCGTGAACTCTCCAGCCATCGCATTCTGCATGACAGCCGTCTCTCGTTCTGCCTTTGTTTCAGACTTCACGGTATTGTTGATGAGTGCATTGCCTGTAGCCAATATGGTATATTCCCCAGGATTAGCGGTTACTATCTGGCTATAGCCACGTTGACAGCTTACTACCCAAAGTATGAGTGCCATCAATGAGACTACCAGCCACTGCTTGACAGAAGCGTTATTCCATGATGGCATCATGTCTGGTTTATCGCTCTTCTTGAAAAGCCTATCGAATATTCGTAAACTCATGGATATTATGCTTTTTCTTGTTATACTCAACTCGTTCACGTATCATGGTTATCAAGTCGCTATCACCCAGAACACCTATAATGTCCAGACGTGGACAGGTCTTGTCACCACTGTAGATGCTTACAGTCTTCAGACCAAAAAGCATCTGTAGGAAACTGCGCTGCTCACTATAGTCCACGATACGGTAAAGTTCAATGAAATCACGTTGTAATGACAGGATGCCATATTCATATTGAAGCTGCTCCTCTGTGATGATATAGGATATGCGCAACAGATAGACACATTTACACAAGAGGTTGATGAACAATAAGCCGAATGCTGCCATCATAAACGGGAAGATACTTTTCGGCAACAAGCCGTCATAGCCAGCCAATAAAAGGATCAGCACCGCACAGACGATGCCGCCGATGTTTCCTGCCACAAACTGTAATCCGTGTGGACGTATCTTTATGTTTGGAAATGCCTGGCTCATACTACCTCTTGATAAAATGAACACGTTTCTTTTCCTCACTCTCATTGACCTCAATCTCACCATCGGCATCGAGGTCAATTCCAGAAGCGACACTGCGAGTCTCTTCTTCTTCAGTTGCTTTCAGACTATCTTCCCTCTCCAAGAGGACTTGATCATTCCAATCCTTTCCCCGCTCTGGAACCTCACGGACAAAAGGCGTGATCTTCTGCGGGTCTATGCCAAGGAAATCCCTGACGGAATCCCTGTATTCCTGATAGAGTTTCTTCGTCAAATTCTCCTGCTCCCTGATGTCGCCCTCATAGCACAGACGGCTCTGACGCATGGACATGGATTCTTCCCAAGCAGACTCGTATTTGGCATACTTGTCCTGTAAAGACTTCGGCAACATTTCTATATTGCCTTTGGCAAAATCCTGAGATAAGGGAATAGAATCGAGATAAGGCTTGCGCTCTGGCGTTACGACAACGGAAGAGAGGGCTATGCGGTGTATCTCACCTTTCAGGTTCTCCGTAAACTGACGACCTGCGAGGTCATTGTCAAAACAGATATGATGCCTGGATGACGGTGTGACAGCCAGCATACGCTGCATCTGCCCGACGGTAGGATTGCCACCAGTAGAGACAAACACAGCTTTTTCCAACGATGGATTATCCTTCACATGGAGCTGATAGTATGACATGGCATCGTAACCGGATTCAAACCAATAGACATCAGTAGCATCCGTCAAGTCCTGCTTGCCAAGTGCGGCTATCCATAACCCTTCGGAGCTATTGCTACCCAATGCCTTGCCCTTGTAGCCTGAACTGCCGTCAAGACGAGGATGACCTCGTTCTTCCAGACCGACAACATTTGTATTGCCAGGCACATACAACGGGAAGGAAAGGTTGGTATGGCTCTTGCCACCATCCAACGACTCTTTTGTAGTAAGGATGAAATGAGCACCAAAGGCTTTCTGTGTGTCAAGACTAATACCTCTGGTAACGAAGAACGGATAGAACTTCTTGATGCCCTCGAAGTCGTACTTGCGGAAGGCATGGATGGAATAGTTATTGAGGTCAAAAGGCTTTTGTTCCTTACGTGGCTCGATAATCCGGCCTTGCCTTTCTTCACTTGGGATGTTAAGGATATTACGGCATACATCATTAACCAGGCGGTCTGGATTGGAAGTACCGACATGTTCCCTGAACATGCTGGGGAAGCTCTTGATAAGGCTGATGACATTGTAGGACTTCTGTTCAGGTGGACGGAAGCAGGTATTGCCGTTCTGGGTGACAATGAACTTGTCGCCATGAACACGGCAACCGTCACTTCCAATACGGACAAAAGAAGGATAACGCATTCCGTCACGTCGGTTCAAGGTGTAACCGGCGTGAAGAAGGACTTCCTGAATGCTGATACGGTCAAGATAGTCCTGATAGGTCATGTCATTGCTGCTCATCATCGGTATTTATTGTTTTATCACCTCCCTATTCCATGCCCATGGATGCCTTGATTAAGACCAGCCTCGAATGCTCTTGAAGCGATGTCCTGCGGAGAGTCCACGCCTGGCTTGACATAGATACGACCTGTGCCATGAACCTCGTGATATACATCTGGGGCATAGTGAGGATGACGGATATGCTCTACGTTGTGGGCAATGTCAGCACCAAGATAGGTAGCCTCCCCTGCGGCAGCAAGGAAAGCACCAAGATTAAAGCCCTGCCGCAATTCTGGACGGGTCTTCAAATCAACCTCATTGAACACCTTGGATAACATGCGCTGACGCTGGAAGTCATCGACGGCAAGGAATTTGTCATACTGCTTCTTACTGATTTCATGGGAAATGACCTGGCCATTGATGACAGCACTCATGCGATAAGTGACTTGGTCATTGTTCCTGTCATCTTTCTTCGCCTGTGGCTCTTGCTGTTGTGATTGTTCCGGCTGTACCTTCTCCACCCAGATGTCACCAACCTCCACCTCACGGCCATGATTGCCCTCACGATACCACCCCTTGCGCTCGTTGCCTTCTGCAAGTTCAGCTCCGTTTACATAGCCTTCCTCTGGATTAAGGGTTGGCGCAAAATGCTGTTGCTCCTGCAACGGGTCGGGAATAGCATCAACCGTCTGAAGTCCGCGCTGCTGGGCTTGAACGCTAAGTTCCTGCTCTACTTCCGGCTTCAAGGCAATGCTGATACGCTCGTTACTGTTGAGCATGTCCTTGGAGATAGAGTCCTTGAAGTCTCCGCTGATAACATGGTTGAGAATGTCGAGACGTTCCTGTAATGGAACCTTCTTCAATGAGTTTTCGGTTAGTTTCTTGACCTCTTCCTCTGTCAGGTCATACACGAAATCCTGTTGAGCACCAGAAGACTGGACTGTAAGTTGCTTCTTGTCGGCATCAATGATGATACCGTGGGAAGACAATACCTCCTGCCATTTCTCATTGGTGAAATAGACATCCGAGGCTATCAGCTCCTTATACGGCTTGGCTGGTTCTGCAGGACGTGGACGTGTGTGAACAGGTGGAAAATAGGTCTGCAAATCCCTCAATGGATCTGTCACCTCCTGAGCCTGAGTCGCACCACCTTTATAATAGTAACCATACCCTCCGCTTTTCAGCTCTCCTGGGCGTAAGCGTCCGTCAGGATGCTCCACGACCATTGGCACATCGCCGACACGACGAAGGTGGAAGCCGGGCTGTTGTCTCGGCATCCATCCAAGGAATCCTGGCCCAAAGGCATGGGGACGGAAAGGCATAGGCCGCCCAAACTCTCCGACTCCAACCCTGTAACCATGAAGTCCCATGGCAACACGGCCATTGACACTACGGGCTGCAACAAACGATGAAGGGAGGTCGAAATCCTTGCCGACAATGCCATTGAAGACATTATAGGCTTTCTTGTTGGCATAGTTGGTACCGCCATCACCGAGAGCACGAAACTGCTGCTCACTGATGTTATATTGCAGCAACGGGGAGTCATGCCCCTGAACAAGGAGCTTATACCTGCCGTCCTCGACGGCAAGCTGGGCACTCATGCCGTTCCTGCGAAGAAGGTCTTCCAACTGATAGGAAAGCCGTCCTCTCATTGGTAGTGATTCTGAACGTATGCTCATGATTCGCTCCTTTCTTTGTTGGTTAGTTTGACAGACTCTCCTCGAACAGCTCGTCACGATAGTCCATGAATGCCAAGGCTGATTTTTCACTGCCCGTATCAATGGACTTGTCCTTGCAGAACTGCTCATATTCTTCTGTTAACTCATCTGACTGCTGGGTAACGAAATCCACAGCAGAAATGTTTCCGGCCTCGTACTGTTCACGGAGGTCATCATAATCAGGATAATTCTTTGCCATAATGATGTAGTTTAATGGTTATACTGTATTTATCGTATTACTGATATTATCTCACAAGCTGGTGCTGCTCTTCCTCCGCATTGTCAGCATGAACGTGCGGTTCCTGGATGGCATGGCGTAGTTCCTGTGCCTCGCTGACCATTCCGTGCTGCTTGGCAATACGCTCCAGCTCATCGAGGATGTCTTTGGTAAATTCCTCTTCGGGAACATAGGAGAGCCGCCCGTCTTTATTGAGCCAACATCCATCATTGCCGAATGAATACTTTGGCATGACACGACGAATAGTGTTTTCCCATTTGGCAGCAGTGCCTGGAACAACGATGACTCCTGTATCGGTAAAGAGGTCAACACCGATAGTGACCGGATCTTTCTGCCCTTGGTGATTTTCCTCATAGAGAGTTACAAGACCGCCCTTCCAGAAGCTATTGAGGTTTTCGCCACTCAACTCATATTCGGTGGCAACGGCATTGAGGTTACGTCCGATGACTTGTGTAGGCGTATAAATTACGCCGTTGGTGTCTCGGTCAAGTTGAACGAAAGCTTGGATGCGCTGCATCTCCTCTACCCCTTCATCAGTAATGGTCTTATCGTCCACTGTGGCAACGATGACCTTTCCACTAAGGAGGGCTTGACGCTCCTCATCACTGAAGGCATCGAGGTCGATAGTCTTCAACTTGGGTGAGAACATGACATCAAGGCCCTCTTCTGTCTCGATAAGGCAGAACTTGGCATAGGCATGTGTCACTCCAAAAGGTTGTTCAACACATATTGGCAGCAAGGGTGACTTGCCACCACGTTCAAGGGTCTCATGCACAAATTCGGGGAGGTCATAAATCATCTCCTCCGTAAGCCCGAACTCAGCAAGAATGTCAAGGGGATAATCCTCTCTGTGAAATCTTCTTTCTTCCATGATTTTATGCATTTTGAAAATTTGCTGACGCAAAATTACTGGATAAGAAAGGATGGAAAGACTTAACCCTGCTCAAAATAGTGATATTTGGCATCTCTTTCTATTATTGGTTCTAACAAGGTGGTTGATTAGTACCAATAATTGGAAAATCGCTCAAAATATTGGGTTTCTTTCTTTGACCTATATTTTAAGGAACTATTAGCATCTAACTTTGCACCATGGAAACTAAGAAATCGATTTTATCAGTTATGGTCTTGCTTTGTTCAACCATCGTGTTCGGACAAAGCATCAATGAGTCATTCCATACCATCAGGGAGCATCATCGTCCAATTGTAATCAACACAAAGGATAAGGTGCAAGAAGATGCCCTTGACAGCGTCGCTATGAAAGACTCGATGACAGCGGATTCTTCCCAAGTGATGAATACAGACTATTCAGATTTGTCTATAGAACAATTGGAGAAACTGATTATTCTCTACGAGAATTACATACACAAGAAGAGGGAAAGCAGCACTTTAATAGAACATAATAACCAACAGGTTCTCAGCTACTATACTGGAGAAAGCCACGAATTGACTTTAACAAACTTGATAGATGTCATTGAGGAGGTCGGGTTGAGCAACCAGCTATTTGTTTTGGCTCAGGCAGTCCTGGAAACAGGACATTTCACCAGCACAGTTTGCAAGAACTATCACAACCTGTTTGGATTATATGACAGTAAGCACAAGGACTACTATCGCTTTGCCAAATGGGAAGACAGTGTTATCGGCTACCAGAAATTCATCCAATACCGTTACAAAGGAGGGAACTATCTCCAATTCCTCAAACGCATTGGGTATGCAGAAGACCCAAGATACACAACCACTGTGGCAAAGATAGCCACCCAACTTTACAAGAGATTATTCACCCAATAGTATTATCAATATATTGAGCAATACTAAACCGTTTTTTGAAATACAAAATATCGTTCATTACGCAAGTTTAACGCTCAATATTTTGATATATCACCAAAAATTAGTAACTTTACATGCTGAAAGAGACACTTATCTTGATTGGACTGTGCGGCCTCTCATCAACGGCAAGAATACATGCACAGCAAGAAGCATCTCCATTCCATACGGTTGGAGAGACACAGAAAAGAAACGTCAGGACGATGGTGGAGGTTCTAACTGACACCACCGTTCAAAACTCGTTAGAAGAAGACATAGACATGCAAGCTGACAGTGCCATAGCAGAAGCACCACTGATGGTGGCATTGCCCCTGAAGGACATCCACATAAACTCGCCTTTTGGAATGAGGCGTGATCCGATGAATCGCAGGAAAGGAAGGATGCACTATGGACTGGATTTAAGGGCAAAGTATGAAGATGTCTATTCGATGTTGCCTGGCACTGTAACAGATACAGGTTCATCAACGACGGGTGGAAACTACATCACCATTGATTATGGCATCTGCACATGCTCTTTCCTCCACCTGTCGAAGATAGACGTGAAAAGCGGCCAACATGTGAAAGCTGGGCAAAAAATAGCAATAAGTGGAAACACGGGCAAACGTACCACAGGCCCGCATCTGCACTTATCATGTAAATGGAGCGATACGGGGAAGTATTTTGACCCGCGTATATTGCTGAAGTTCATCACGGAGCAGTTAATGAAACTGACAATACAATAAACAAGTAAACTCAATAATATGGGAGTAGTAATTATTATATTGGGCATCATGTTTATCATCGCCCACAAGAACAAGAGTAAGAAAAAGAAAAATCGGACTACCTGGCATGGGAAGTCCGATTGGGAACGAGAATGTGATGAAGGGGGAAAATTCTTCGGATGGTAATACCGTTTATTATTTGTCTTGCTTATGAAGCAATCGTCTGATAGATGATGCTGAATTGAAAACACATACTTCTGGATGCCCAATTGGCCCTCCACCATGAAGTATGCCATATACAATATTCTCTTCAAATAAAGGACTTCCACTGCTGCCCCCTCCTTCTGGGTGAACAGGATTCATATACATCCCAAAGAAATTTTCAGCCGGATTATCGTCTTCAATGACTAAATGCCCCTCAGTCTTCCAGAAATAAGTACTGGTATGACCTTCTTCTTTGGGATAAGGTTTCTTATGGAAAAAATCACAATGAAAAGTCATACCTTGTTGGGGAGCCGTGTTAGACAATCGAAACGGGCTATGTACTTCTTCAAATTTGAAGATAGCCACATCTCCTTTACCTAAGCCATTATGACCATGGGGATTACCTAATTCATCGTATTCAAGCTCACGGATTTCGACTAATTCCAAGTCACTAATTTTCACTTTTCTATTCATCCATTCAAAATAATGATCTCTACCTACACGGATTACATGAGCAGCTGTAATAAAGTAATTCTCCACAAAGAAGCCATTGCCGACAAAACAAAGTTCACTTATCTTAATATCATGATTTAAAGGACTTTCTTTTTCACAAGTCGCAAATAACGGTACAATATAATCTAAACTGTTCATACAAACATTTTTATATTAGTATATATAGGAAATCGTATTTGCCCACTCAATTAACATAGAAGTAGCTACGAGTTCTGAACAATGACGTGAGCCATCAGACATAAGCTCATAGTCAAGCTTATTCCAAATTCCAATCCATTCTGTTAATAATGGGCGTAAATCAGCTATATAGGACTTCGTGTTTTTATATGAATCAATATATAATTCTTCGTCGGCTTCATTTCTAAAGGGAGAGTCTACGGCCTTCAAATGTGAAATGTCATTTTCCAATAACACATTGTTACAGCAATCTATTAACAAATCAACTGCACAGGAGGGTACAACTCCCTTTGCTTCCCATTTAATGTCACGAATCATGTCTAACTGATTCTTATACATTTTCCATCGGGCTTCAGTTATGGATTCATGATTATTGGTAGATATAACCCCAACAATACTGCCTCCCCAATACCTCATCCTTGTTAGATTCGCAGAAATCAATTGCACAAAGCCCTCAATAGAGTCAGATAGTTGAAACTCTTTGTATAAAAGTTCCGATATTGTTGGTTCTTTTACACAATCCAACAACTGACCAAACGTGCCATATATTCGGCAGACATCAAAAGTACATTTGGTACTATTACGGACTATCATTCCCATTGTACTCCAATCGTCATCGGCATCAAACAATCTGTCCGCAAGATTAAGTACGGTATCGGCCTTTGCATAACTTGCAATAGTATCACTTCCTAAGTGATTGGTATCATAATACGTGCATAGTTGATTACGATATTGCTCCATCCATTCTAACTCTTTTTTCATCGAGGAAGGAAAACTGTCAGAACGCACATGTTTATACAAGGGATCCAAAAGCTTTACCAACTCAGGATTTTGACTACAAACTGTGTCAGATGTCCAAAAAATCAGGCTCTCCACCGAATCCGTAACCGATTCTAAAAGGCAATCTTTAGCACTTTTAGCCACATTCTCAGTCTTCTTGTTACATCCGTACAATACTGAGATAATAACAAACAAAATAGCTGTTTTCTTCATTTTTTTACTATTGTTTTTATTGTTTGCTTTCGAAGTGCCACAGTAATAATGGCTTTTCTTCTTTGTTGATGAGTTCTTCAAGATAGGACATACCACGAGATGAAACAGTAACACAGCCCTTGCAGCTTGTACGGTGAAGGGGGATATAACGCATCCAGCAATGACTATCTACCCATCCTGATCTGTGAATCATCAAACCTCTTGCATAAGCAGACTGATTATCCATATCTAATCCCTTCAGCCGAAAACTGCGTTTAAGCCTATTACCATGTTCTTTGGTTACAAGAAACCGGCCTAAAGCTGAACACTCACTACCGGACTTGTTACTGAACCTTGGACGCTCATCCGTGCTCCCACCGCCTGGCCCATGCATAACATACGTACTTGCAATAATCTTCTTCTGATGGAAGTCCCAAACAAAAAGCCTTGGTGTACCTGACGGAATTCCATAGTCCACAAACAACGCATAATGCTCGTTCATATTATGACTACGGGCGAAATCCATGGCACGCTCTGCACGCTCCTCAATGGTTTTATAGTTACACCTATCAGGAAACTCTGGTAGTTGATAGTATTTCCATGCCCACCATAAAGCTGGCACACTCGCGATAATGCTTAACAATGCTATCACGAACAGACACTTTTTGATTATCTTTCCACAAATCATTTTTTTAATCTGTTTTCAAGTATTCATATTACTCCAAGCACTGACTTTTTCATCATAAAATCGAAGATAGTGAGGGTTCGATGCAATCTTAGCACCTCGGCTGGTTGCCATTAGTTTATAATCCGGTATTATGCCGACTCTCGGCAGGTCTAATCGATCTGCATCAAAACAGGTGTCTATTGAAATATTTCCAGTTCTATGCCTCAATGTATGAAGTTCACATGCACGTTTGAGCAAAGAAACTTGTTCATCATTAAAGTCTCGAAGATAGTTATGCCTAATAGAATCAACAAGCATTGAGGCACGTTGACCATGCCCATCATCAATATAGTTATTTTTACGTTCAACGTCATGAAGGTAAGCAAAGGCAACAACAACATTCATGTCTACACCATCAACATAGAGCATCTCTCCAAACTTTGCAACCCTATCCCAGTGATCTACGCCATGAGTTGTTCCCATTTCTTCGGGCCAGCGTGCAATACTGAACTGTCTAAGTTCTTGCCAGTTTAAAGTTAATTGTTTAACAATCTTCATATACATTACATTTTTAATAGCAGATAACCACTTACGATATTTAATGATAAAAGCAGCAAGAAGAAAACAACGAATATCAAGAGATTCACTACCTGATAAGTTGTATGCCACTTTCCAGCCAACCTTTGTAAATCCAAAACACATCGATCAAAAGCATCATTGAAAGGTAAATGGTAGTGACGCAACATCCGAATATACCCATAAACATAAAGACATGCAGGCGGTAAATAGACAATCGATACACAAAGCCACGATAAATCACCACTATCAATGAATCTGTAAATTGCTACAGGCCACAAAATCAAACCTGACAGCATTAGAATTGCTCCTTGTATCCAAAGGTTGAAAACCACGGATATCTGTTTATATGTCAAGCCACATAGCTTACCCAAGGCCAACAAAAACAGAACGCATAATCCAAACGGCAATAACGCCAAGTCTGTCCATTTAAATTTTCTCATATCCAATACCTTGTTCATTTTACTTTTCAAGTTCGACAATAGGATTAATATAGAATACAACCTGCTTAGACTCCCACCTCCAATCACCCTGTGGAACGATGCTACTTATACTATAATGCAGATGAGCAGGTTTTCCCTTAGCATTGCCAGTGTCTCCAACCCTACCAATCACTGATTTCTTTGTAACGATAGCCCCAACATGGGTACTTATCTCGCTAAGATGAGCATAATAATGGAATCGGAAGCCAGAGCTGAATATCAGCACACAGTTACCACCAATTTTCATATCATGAGCCGTGGCCACAACGATTCCACCTATGGCTGGGCGCACCAATGTTCCTTTCTTCGCAAAAATGTCTATACCGGAGTGCTTGTGATCACCCCAAGGATGCCAAAACGATTTCTGGTTGTAACTTTCCCTTCCACAACCAACAACAGGATTCTGGATTTTGGTTGGTAGCAACATATTTATAATCAATAGAGCTATTATACAATAGAAAGCAATCTTTAGTTTTTTCTTTATTCTCATAGCCTTATATTTTTCCACCCTTTAATTGCAGCTTGGATCCATCCGTACCAGTCTACAGGAGAAGTCCAAACGTGCTTCCAATGCCAGCCATCTTCAATTCTGAATATCTGGTATTGCCCGTTTGACCTATAAGCCTTAGAGCATAACATGTTGTTCTGTCTGAAGTCTGACACCCACTGCTTGCCATTATAGACTGCAATATGTCCGAAAACATGGTTGTTATTCTGTGGCAAGATAGAGACGTCCCCCCTTTGCGGTGTATAGTTCTCCGACGACACCTCTTGAAACCCCATTTGAGGCAGGATCTTGCTATAGCCGTATGCAGGAAGAACCAGTATGCTTACGGGACAGCCACCATGCCACAACCCACGCATAACATAACCAGCACACGAACACTTTGACTTTGTCTCCGCATGACTCGTAGTGAAATCAACTGCCTTGTCATTGTTATAATAATAAGGCAAATGGTTCCATATCAGGACAAGAGCCATGATAATCAATAACAGTTTTAAAAATCTTTTCCTTCTCATATCAATTCCAATTCTTCATTGAGGAATTCTATTATCCTTTCTTTTTGATACACCATTCACTAGTGTCCGGTTAAAATCTCACCACAACGATAGTTGTATAGGTAGGTTGTCCGAACGGTTATTATTATCATCTTTAGTCACATTGAA
>OCTW011522788.1_pt1 | contig 13139 bp, 8 predicted proteins | sample 1539671 | NCBI WGS metagenome assembly OCTW01 (sample SAMN02144230, study PRJEB22623) | gut metagenome | biome: sheep rumen | host: Ovis aries | place: New Zealand | reverse complement strand
GGAAAACGTGACCATGAAAAGAAAAGATGTTCCGGCAAGCGGTGTCCTGAAGAAGCTCAGAGTCCTGGTCAGCGGCGGTGCTATTGCGGCTCCTGTCGGCGGCTGCATTCTGGCAGAGTGGGGCGCGGATGTAATCACCATAGAGACTCCGAATTCTCCCGATATGTATCGCGCATGGAAATATGCCTGGCCAGCCGACCGGCGCAATGTGCGCAATATCGTCCTGAACATGTTCTCGGAAGAGGGCAAGCAGATCATGGAAAAGCTGATCCCGCAGATGGACATCATTATTGAGTCTTCCCGCGGCGGGACATGGGCCAAGAACGGCTTCAGTGATGAACACCTCTGGGAGTTGAACCCAAAGCTGATCATTGCGCATATCTCTGGCTTTGGCCAGTACGGGGAGCCGGAATATATCAAGAAAGCATCGTACGACACCGTTGGCCAGGCCTTCTCCGGTTATGCCCTGGTCAACGGCGACAAGGATGGCCTTCCCTATTTTCCGGTGCCCATGGTGAGTGACTATCTGACGACTCTGACCGCCATCAGCTCCTGCCTTGCTTCCTACATCAATGCACAGGAGACCGGCAAGGGAGAGTCGCTGGATATCGCCCAGTATGAAGTAGCTTTGCGCTACATGTCCGATTACGCCAATCACTGCTTTAATGAGGGACTTCAGTCCAACGACGTGCGTCTCCCGGTCTCCGGAAAGGCAAGCTCCATTTTCAAGACGATGGATGGTAAATGGCGGTACGTTAACCCGGCGCCGAATTTCTATTGGCTGCTTCTGGAAAAACTGGGCGTCAGTAGGGATGATCCCCGCATCAAGCAGAAAGACTTTATTTACTGGCCGGCAGGAAGCTACGAGTTCAATGAGATCTTTCATGTGGAGATGGAGAAATACGCGGCTACCCATACCGCCGCAGAGATTGACGAGCTTGCAGTCTCCTGCAAAGCCCTGATTGGACAGTTTATGGAGTTCACGGAAATGCTGGATCATCCACATTACATAGCACGCAAGGACATCATCGAGTATTACGACGATACTCTGCAGAAGAATGTAAAGGTGGTAGCGCCTACGCCGAAATTTACCAATAATCCGCAGACCATATGGCGCGGCGGTCCGACACGCGGCATGGACAATGACGACATTCTGGATGAATTGGGCTTTTCTCAGGAGGAGATCCAGGGCTTCTATGCGAATCGGACGGTAGTGAAATAAACAGCTCTCGTTTCCGAGAGACAGTCTGTCAGTGTTCCGTTAATGCAGCTTTCACCGTTGCATTATTAGAATTCAGCATACGTAAAATCAAAACCTGAGGGAGGGATTGCGAGCAAAGAAGGAGATGACTTGAATAAGCAGCAAAGCACCAGACCAAGTGAGAACGTGGCATAAAGGCGCAGCGGGACGACGCCTGCCGGAAATGAATCCGGAGAGCAGCGCTTTGGCCGAAACACCACACGACAGGGAGAGAAGAGTCCCCTCATCCCGTCCGAAAAAAGGAGAGGTAAAAAATGGATAAGAAAAAGATCAAAATCGCAGTTTTTATTCTGGTGTCGATCCTGGCGATTGCCCTGGCTTTGATTCCGCCCTTCAGCGGATTGGAGAAACAGGGAATGGTGTTCCTCGGCATCTTTGTTTGGTGGGTTGTGATGATGGTTCTGGAGCTCATTCCCACCCATATGAGCACGCTGGCAGCCTTGGTCTTAGCAGTGGCAACCCAGTGCGGTACGACAGCCGTTGCTTTCAGCGCCTTCTCCGGCACCACAGTATGGTTGCTGGTCGGTGCTTTCGGTCTGGCGACCTCAATCTCCAACAGCGGTTTGCTGAACCGTCTGGCCATCAATATCATGCGGCTTTTCCCCGGTACCTATGCCGGACAGGTACTCGGTCTGTCCCTGGCCAGTGTGGTCTGTGCTCCCTGCGTGCCGTCAACCACGGCGAAATGCACCATCCTTGTCCCACTGGCGGGCATGGTCGGTGACAAGATGGGCTACAAACCCCACAGCAAGGGCGCAATCGGCCTGTTCAACGTGGTCAACATCATCACCAACTTTGCCGGCTGCATGTTCCTGACTGGCGGCGTAATCGTTGCCGTAATCATTGCCATGGTTCCGGAGACCTTCACCTGGTTTGGCTGGCTGAAGATATTCCTGGTCTGGGGCGTTGTGGTCATTGCGCTGACCATTCTCTTCAACCTTCTTATGTATAAGCCCGCCAAGGAAGACAACAAAACCCTGACAAAGGAAGACATCAAGGCCATGCGCGACGAGCTCGGCCCCATGAAGCCAAAAGAAACTGCGTCTCTCATTATCCTGATCCTGACCATCGCAGCCTGGATGACGGAGCGGGTCCACGGAATCCCCACCTATGCGGTCGCCATCATGGCCTGGATCCTGATGACCGCCTGCGGTCTCTTCTCCCCGCTGGAGTTCATGACCAAGATCCTTTGGCCCATCGTCGTCCTGGTCGGCGGAATCCTGGGTATCATTACCCTGCTGAGCTCCACCGGTGTGGGTGCGTGGATCTCCAGCCTGGTCGCACCCGCTGTTACTCCCTTTATGAATGCGCCCGCCCTGCTTCTGGTGATCGTCTGCCTGCTGGCAACGGTACTGATGTTTGCCATGGTACAAGGACCGGCCCAGGCGGCTGTGTTCATTACCCTGCTGGCCGGCACCACAGTCAACCCCCTGATTATTGCGTTCGTTACCATGCTGGCCTCCCAGGTCTTTGTCCTTCCCTTCCAGTTGTCCACTGTCATCTCAGCTGTCGGCGTATCCGGCGGTCGAATTGAGCATAAGGACATTGTTCCCAGCGCATGGGCTTATGCGATTATTAACATCATCGCTATCGTAGTGAGCGTGCCCTGGTGGAAGATGCTGAACCTGATCGGATGATTGTCTGACCGAAACAGAAAAGGAAAGGAAAACGAAATGGCTAAATATGAAGTTCCGGTATTCGGAACGCTTGCCGGAGTTAAGGTGGTTTTCACGGCGCTCTCTATTGCCGGCCCCTTTGCAGCATCTATGTATGCCGATCACGGCGCAGACGTGATTTGGCTGGAGCATGTGAGTAATCTGGCCATCGACAGAACCGGCACCACCGACCTGAAGAAAAAACCTTACTGGCTGGAGCAGGATCGACGGAACATGCGGAGCATGAAACTCGACTTCAAGGCGCCGGAAGGCCGGGAGATTCTGTGCAAAATTCTGGCAGACACCGATATCTTTCTGGAGGCATCCAAAGGTGGTGCTTTCTCCCGGATACTCAGTGACGAGGAAATCTGGGCAGTCAACCCCAAGTGCACGATCCTCCATCTCAACGGCTTTGGCATGACGGGTCTGCCCGAGTACGTTAACCGCGCGAGCTATGACACGATTGCACAGGCCTATGGCGGTATGATCTACGCAAACAGCAAAGGAGATTCAACGCCGTCCGGCGTAATCCCTTATGTCGCGGATTTCTATTCTGGCTGGGCATGCTTCAGCGCCGGACTGATGGGATACATCAAGGCAATGAAGACCGGGAAGGGCGACAGCGTGGATATCTCCCAGCTGGAAGGAATGATCCGATGCGGCGGAGAAAAAACCGGAAACGCGTGGAACTACCCGGATGATCATCCTCTTGGCTTCACGCCAGGGAACTTCAATTCCAACACGGCGGGCTACAACACCTACCTGTGCAAGGATGGCAACTATATCCTGCTGCTGGTGTTCGGCTTTGGCGTGATGAAGAAAATGGCAGAGCTCATGGGCGTAGAAATTGGCACGGAGCAGCTCCCGCTCAAGCCTCTCTATCGCACAACCCAACCGGATGGTCAACTCTGGGAAAAACTTGTTTCGGATTACTGCAAGCAGTACAACGCCAGAGAGCTGGAGAAAAAGCTGTCTGCACTTGGTATTCCCGCCGCCTGCGTGCTAAGCTACAAAGAGATGATGGAAGATCCACAGATCATCGCGCGCGACGCGATCACCACAGTTCACGCCGAAGCCTGGGGCGATCAGGATATCCGCGTGAGCAACGTCTTCCCACGTTTCAAGCTGGCGCCAGGCAAGATTTGGAAAGAGGCTCCCTACGGCGGTGAGGACACCCGGCAGATCCTGGAGGATTTGGGCTACAGCGATGATCAGATTGCGGAGCTTGAGGAAAAGAAGATCGCAGCCGAGCGTTCTGAAAAGATGAATTAAACAAACGGAAAGGACATCTTATGGATTTTAGACTTTCGGAAGAACAGGAACTGTTGCTTGAGAGCTTGGATCAATTTATGGATACCTGCGGCTTTGACGACAGTTACTTTGCGGAAAAATGGCAAAAGAACGAGAGCACTTCGGAATTTGACAAGGCCTTCCTGGATTCCGGCTTTGGCCTGCTGGGGATACCTGAGGAGTATGGCGGGACTCAGGTAGATCTGGTGACCATGGTTCTTGTCGCCGAACGGCTGGCATCTCGCGGTTTCCCAACCACCTGCATGGGCAATGCCCTGCAGATTGATGACATGCTCACCTTCGGAAACGAGGAGCAAAAAAAGATTGTATTCGATCACCTGATGGCCACGGGTCAAAGCTGCTTCTCTTTGGGGCTGACCGAACCCCAGGCTGGATCGGAGAGTGCAAACCTGGCTACCACCGTGACTCACAAGGACGGCAAGGTCATCATCAACGGTCACAAGTGCTTTATTACAAACGGCAAAGAATCTCCCTATATTCTGCTAATGTGTGCGGAGGCAGACATTGAGGGCCGTCCCGCATCCATGTATTTCGTTCCCAACAACGCACCCGGCATTACCATCTCGGAGATGCACAAGATCGGTATGCATATTGGCTCTCTCTGCGATATCTATCTGGAAAACGTGGAGCTGCCCGAGAGCGCACTGGTGGGCGAGATCGGCAAAGGATTCCTGCAGGAGATGAAGAACTTCGAGATCGAGCGCCTGATTATGGCCACCAACGCCATGGGTATGGCAACTTGTGCCTTTGAGGATGCAGCTCGCTATGCCAATCAGCGTATCCAATTCGGTAAACCCATCGGCGAGTTCCAGCTGATCCAGGAAATGATCACAGAGTGCTACGCGAAGATCCTTAACATGCGCAACATGTGCTATTACACAGCTTGGCGCAAGGACAACGGCATGTCCGTCCGTGTGGAAGCGGGCCTAGCCAAATACTACTGTGCGAGAGCCGGCTTTGAGGTTGTGGATGACGCAATGCAGATCATGGGCGGTATCGGCTTTACTGAAGATTGCCGTATCTCCCGCTTCTGGCGGGATATGCGCATCAACCGCATCGGCGGCGGCACCGATCAGATCATGATCCATACCACCAGTCGACAAATCCTGAAAAAGTATAAATAAGCAAACAGCTTTCCCTCCAAGGCAGGAAGGATGGAGGGAAAGCTGTCACACACAAGTAAGGAGAGCGGAAAATGAAGGTAGTCGTATGCTACAAGAATGTCCCAAATGCTGATGAGATCGAGGTGACGAAAAATCGCACCCTGGATTTCAGCAACGCTGCATGGGAACTGGGACAATATGATTTGAACGCTATTGAGGCGGCTATGACAGTTGCAGCTTCTCAGCCGGACAGCCAGGTGCTGGCTTTGACGGCGGCGGGAGATGTGATTGAAAACAGCAAGCTGAAAAAGGCGGTTCTGTCGCGCGGACCGGCGAAAATGATCGGCGTGAAGGATCCTAAGCTGGACACTGCCGATGCCTATGCTGTGGCTCAAACGCTGGCAGCGGCAATTCGCAGAATCGGTGACGTGGATCTGGTGGTTTTCGGCGAAGGTTCCGGCGACGCATACGCCCAGCAGACAGGGATTCTGACCGGAGCACTACTGGGCTGGAACACCGTCAATGCAGTGCAGGCTATGGAGCTGACAGACGATAAACTGCACCTTACCCGTTCCGGACCAGACAAGTCAGAAAAGCTGGAGGTTGCGCTGCCGGCGGCCATTTGTGTGACCGGTGACATCAACCAGCCCCGAATTCCCTCGCTAAAGGATATTATGGGGGCAGGAAAGAAACCGGCTGAAGTCCTGACTTTACTCGATTTGGGTGTGGAGGCAGAAAGCCAGGTGGAAACGGTGAGTGTTTTAGCTCCGGATCAAGCCGAACGCAAGCAGATCCTGTTTGAAAAACCGACGGATGAGCAACTGGCGGAGATCGCCCAAATCATCCGAAACGTGCGCTGAGAGGGGGAGCGGAAATGAAAGGATTTGTGGTCGCGATCTCTACACCGACAGCTCTGGAACTGGTGGCAGGTGCACGAAAATACTGTGAGGAAGTTGTGATTGCCGTGGTTGGCGACGAGAGCGCTGCAGTCGATGCGGACAGAGCTTTTGTGATCACCTGTGAGGGTAGCCGGATCGGCGCTGTCCCTGCTCTTTTGCAGCAGATCGAACAGGAAGATCCTGATGTGGTGCTGGTGGAGCAGAACACAGACGGACGGTATTTTGCTGCCTGTATCGCGGCAAAGCTTGGAACCAGCGTACTGGCTGACTGCTCGGAGCTTTTTGAGGAAAACGGAAAGCTCTGCAGCCGCAGAATGACTTACGGCGGCCGCGCAATCAAGACCGAGCACCCTCTGGGTAAGGTTGTCGCCTGCGTAGGCGGCGGCGTTTTTGAGGCAGGAGCAGGTGTGCCCTGTCGGCAGGTGGATAAAATCTGTTGCGGAGATCCAGATGGAATCGTAACGACCGGTATGCAGAAGAAGGAAATCCGGCAGGTCAATCTGGCGGCGGCAAAGAGGGTCGTAGGCGTGGGACGCGGAATCGGCTCGGAAGAAAAACTGGCGGCGGCAAAAGAGCTTGCCGAGTTAACCGGTTCAGAACTGGCCTGCACACGCCCTGTATCCGAAGAGATGCACCTGCTGGAAAAGGAGCGTTATCTCGGTGTTTCCGGGAAGATCATCAAACCGCAGCTGTACCTGGCTCTGGGAATTTCCGGACAGATTCAGCATACCGTGGGAGTCAACGATTCCGGCGTGATCATAAGCGTAAACAAAGACAAAATGGCGCCGATATTCAAGCAGAGTGATTATGGAATCGTCGGCGACCTACAGGAAATCCTTCCCAAACTATGCGACATGTTGAGGTAAGAAATACAACAGACGAGGGACGAGGAAGAGAAAATGATTACGATCTATGACTTGTTTAAATGCACCGTAGAGTCGTTTCCAGATCGAAATTCCGTCATCTATAACGACCGCTGCTACACATTCCGCGATATCAGCAACCGAGTGAATGCATTGGCAAACTGCCTTTATGAAAACGGCGTACGGCCGAAGATGACCGTCGGTATCCTAATGTATAACGGCGTGGATTTCTTTTGTTTGTTCTACGCGCTTTATAAGCTGGGCTGCACCTTGATGCCACTCAACTGGCGCTTGACCATGGATAACATTGTAGAACATATTCAAAAGAGTGCGTGCGATGCACTGGTATACGATGCCTCCTGGAAGGAACGCCTTGCCGAGGTCAAACCGCAGCTGAAACCGGAAATGCTGTATTTCAGCAAGGGGCAAGCCGAGACTGGCACTATGGAAGACTTCTATGAAAAAGGAGATCCGGACTGGGAATTCCACTCCGGCGTTGGTCCCGATGATCCGGCGCAGTATCTGCTCACCGGCGGAACCAGTTCCAACTCCAAGATCGCAGTGGCTTCGCAGGAGAAGATGGTGATGCGTGTGCTACTTCCACGCCTGTACAACACGCTGAATTATACTTATGAGGACAACTTCCTTACCTTTAACCCCATGTTCCATCAGGGCGGCGTCGGGATTTTTCTCCCGGTTTCCCTGGCAGGAGGCTGCCTGACCATGATGGAACGTATGGATGTGGAGGCAATCCTGCAGGCGATTGAGAAATACAAGGTTACCCGCATCCTGCTACTCCCGCCTTCCCTGTGCCATCGAATTAAGGAATCGCCGGAGCTGCAGAAATATGACCTCAGTTCGATCCGTTATGTCATGCTGAGCGGCGGAGCAAGTTCGGGGAATCTGGCCGAGCAGGTCTTTGATACCTTCCCAAACGCCAGAATCAACAGCAGTTATGGCGCAACCGAAAATGCTGCCGAGACTATGCACATCTACTCCCGTGAGGAATACGCGGCTAATCCGAAAATCGCTGTCAGTGTGGGAAAACGCTCTCCCTTTTCCCATATCAAGCTCCTGGACGAGGCGGGCAATCCCGTGCCGCTCAACACGCCGGGCGAATGTTATGCCTGGTCCTATGGCATGCTGGACGGCTATCTCGGCAGGCCCAGTCCCTTCGTAGACGGCTGGTTCCCCACCGGGGATTATCTGTCCTGCGACGAAAACGGCTATTACTACTTCCGTGATCGTAAAAACTTCATGATCAAGAGCGGCGGAGAGTTGGTCATCCCCAGCGAGGTGGAAGCCGCGCTGTTACTCAATCCCAAAGTGCAGAAAGCCGCCGTCTTCGGCCTGGATGACCGGGATTTCGGCGAGAAGGTTGCTGCGGCCGTCGTGCTTGCGCCTGGTGCGAAATGCAGCGAAGACGAACTGAAGGACTTTGTGAAGGAGCATATCGCCAGCTACAAGAAACCGAAGACCATCTTCTTCATGGATGATCTCTGCTACACCTCCGTCGGAAAAGTAGATAAACGCACGCTGCAGAAGCGCTGTGCGGAACTGGACAAGAATAAATAATGAAAAGGAGATTGACAAATGAAAACCAATGAATTGCCGTCTTTTGGCCCGCTTACCGGTGTAAAAGTTGTTCATCTGACCTCCGCGATTGCCGGTCCTTTCGCCGCGACCATGCTGGCGGACCTCGGCGCGGATGTTATCGGGGTGGAGAATCCATCCGGACGTGACCCCTCAAGACCCTTTGCCATGTCCAAGGGAATGGGCCAGGAACTGGATCGCCGTAATTCCCGTTCTCTCTGCCTGGATGTTGTCTGCGAAGAAGGGCGAAAAGTTTTCTATGAGCTTCTCAAGACGACCGACATCCTGATCGAGGCTTATCGTGGCGGTCAGTTTGCCAAATGGGGCATGACCGACGAGGTACTGTGGGAAATCAATCCTAAACTGGTCATCGTTCACATCTCCGGCTACGGCCAGACCGGCTTGCCCGAGTATGTCAACCGCGCCTCCTACGACGGCATCGGCCAGGCTTTCTCCGGCTTTATGGACATGAACGGGTTCCCCGACAGAGAGCCGGTTCTGGCTTTCCCGCAGGTATCTGACTACTATTCCGGCTTCATGGCCACTACTTCTTCTTTGGCGGCTCTGTACCGTGCCCGCGAGACCGGAAAAGGTGAGAGCATCGATGTCTCCCAGGTCGAATCTATGATTCGCTGCACAGGCTTCTATATCATGCGCTACATGAACGAGGGCATCGCTCCCGTGCGCGAGGGCTCACACAGCACAACGGCCGCTGGTTACGGTGCGTACCGCTGCAAGGACGGCGACTGCATCTACATGCTGATCCTGGGACCAAATAACCTGTCCAAGGCCATGCCGATCTTCGGTCTGGAGTACGGTGGAGAAATGTTCCCCAAGACCCTGCCGTACATCATGATGAGCTACAAGTATGCCGGGGTGTTCGAGGAAGCAATCCAGAAGTTCTGCATGGCCCATACCTCCTCTGAGGCAGAGAAGATCCTGCTCGATGCCGGCGTGCCCTGCACCCGCATTAACAAGCTGGGCGATACCGTCGATCACCCCTACTTCAAGTCCCGCGGCCTTTACACCGAGTGGGAATCCACACACGACGAAGTCATCAAGGGACCTCGTGTGGTTCCCGTCCTCAAGAACAACCCCGGCCAGATCTGGCGCGGCATGCCGCTTCTCGGCCAGGACAACGACGACATCCTGGAGGAGCTTGGCTTCGATAAGGAGTATGCACAGGCACTGTATGACAGCAAGAAAATGAAAGTGGAATACGACACAGGATATCGCGGCAATTGATCCAGCAGGTGCGAGAGGAGAATCAACATGAAGAAATTATATACCCCAATTACTATTAACCATTGCGTCTTGAAAAACAGAGTCTGCATGGCTCCAATGGGATTGGGTACGACTGACTATGACGACGGCATTGTAAATGACCGCCTGATTGAATGCTATCGCAGGCGCGCCAGAGGTGGTGTCGGCTTGATCGTTCTGGCAAATATGCAGTATGACCCGATTCGTTTCGATCCCCCCAATGGTCCGCTCGTCAATGACGACAAGTACATTGAGCCTCTGAGACGCTTCACCGATGCCATCCATAACGAGGGATTGGGCACCAAGGTCTTCGCACAGATCGTCCACATGGGACGCTACGCCATTGCCGAGTTCAACAACGGTGAGGCGGTTGCGCCCTCTGTCACCACTTCCCGATACAACGATTACCAGGTTCCCCGTGAGATGACGATTGACGAGATCCACGACTTTGTCCGCTATCAGGCGGAAGCAGCACGGCGCGCCAAAGAAGCCGGCTTTGACGGTGTGGAAATCGAGACAAACTCGGGCTATCTGCATGGTCAGTTCTTTTCCCCGGTCACAAACCTCCGCACAGACGAGTATGGCGGCAGTTTTGAAAATCGCACCCGCTTCATGCGCGAGTCCCTGCTGGCAGTACGCGAAGCTGTCGGCCCGGACTTCCCTGTGACGATGCGCATCAGCGGCACAGACTTTATCCCTGGCGGCTGTGACGACAAAGATATTGCGGACATCTGTGAGATGATGGATAAAACCGGCGCTTTGGATGCTATTTCCGTCACTGCCGGCTGGCATGAGAGCGCGGTTCCTCTGGTCACCATGGAGCTGCCTAATGCAACCTACGCCTATCTGGGAACAGGCATCAAAAAGCGTGTCAATTGCGTTGTTATGCAGGGCATGCGTATGAACATTCCCACGGCTGAGGAATTAGTTGAGCGCGGCGATGTGGATATGGCGGTTATGGGTCGCCCGCTCCTGTGCGATCCGGAGCTGGTCAATAAGGGGGCGGAAGGCCGCTATGACGAGATCCGTCCCTGCATCGGCTGCAATGCCGGCTGTTTGGATGCGGGCATCAAGCGGGAAGTCATCAGCTGTATCAGCAACTATGAATGTAACCGTGAGTCCGAGCTGATGAACGAGGACGGATTGCTTCCGACCCAGATAAAGTCCGAGCATCCGGAGCGAATCCTGGTCATCGGTGCGGGTCCTTCCGGCATGGAGTTTGCCCGTGTAGCTTCGCTGCGCGGCCACAAGGTCACCATCTGGGAGAAGCGCAATCGCACCATCGGTTTGAGCGAGTACGCTGCTACACCCCCTAGAAGAGGTGACATCCGAAAAATCGGTTTCTGGCTGGAACACACCTGCCGCAAGCTGGGTGTAGAGATTGTTCTCAACAAAGAGGCTACGGTGGAGAATATCCTGGCTGCAGCAGGGGACTTTGACCGGGTCGTGTTTGCCTGTGGGTCCAAGGCAGTCATGCCTCCGATTCCCACGGAAGAAGGCGCGCAGGTCGTCCATGCCTGGAGCGTGCTGGAAGGCAAGGAAAAGCTGGGCCACAACGTTGTGATCGTCGGAGGCGGCGATGTGGGAATTGAAACCGCCATGTACGTCGGTGAGATCGGCACCATTACGGCTGAGCAGCTGCGTTTCCAAATGATCTTTAACGCCGAACCCTATGAAAGGCTCAAAGAGCTCCTGAACACCGGCAGCCATAAAGTTAGCGTCATTGAAATGAGCAAACGCTTTGCTCCCGACATCAACCCGGGCTGCCGCTGGTCAATTATGGCTCGCGTGAGACAACTTGGTGTAAAGATGTATAAGCTGACCCGTGTTAAGGAAATCAAGAAGGATGCGGTCGTGATTGAGAACGAGAACGGCGTGCAGGAGATTCCTGCCGATACGGTCATCATTGCTGCGGGCGCGAGACCCTTTGATGATATCTACGAGGCAGTGAAGGACAAGCTGCCGAAGGTTGACGTCATCGGCGACGCAGTGGAGGTCGCACGTATCCCGAATGCCATGTCAGCCGGTTACCTGCTTGCTTCCAGCATCTGAGCATCACAGAAGGAAGTATCACTTACAGAAGTATCACAGACAGAAAGATGATTCTTTCTGCCTGTGATACTTTGCCCCATATACCGCTAACAGACCAAAAGGAGAAAGTAGAATGTTCTGGGAGGAGTACAGGAAGAAAAAGGTTTCTGTGGAGTATGCTGTTTCATTGCTGCACTCCGATGATTTAGTGGTGGTCGGCGGGTATGGTAACGAACCGCAGGGGTTTCTGGAACGATTGCATACGGTGGGAAATAGACTTCGAAATGTGAAGATCTGCTCGAGCGCCTTCCCTACCAATTATCCTTTTTTGGAGGACACATCGCTCGCGGGAAGGATCGACGCCGTTACTTTTTTCTCTTCGCCTGTTCTGCGGGAAAACCGGGAAAAAGGACGTATCAGCGACTATATTCCTAATGATCTTCATAATGCCGGCATCTGTTTGGCTGCCATGGAGCGAAAGCCGCGGGTCTGCGTGATTGCTGTTTCGCCAATGGATGAGGACGGGTACTTTTATATATCCGCCTCTCTGATGTTGGCATATGAGGCTTTGAATATGGTGGACCTGGTGGTCCTTGAGGTAAATCGGAAGCTTCCTCGGACTTATGGCGACACACGGCTTCATATCAGCCGGGTGGACTATCTATATGAGGAAGACCATGATATGCCGGATTTTCCGGTTTATAACTATACACAGACGGATTATCAGATCGCGGAGAACGCCGCTTCGATGATCCGGGACGGGGACACAATCCAGCTTGGTGTGGGTGGCGTGCCTGGCTGCCTGGATATGGCGCTTTTGCATCGGCGGGATTTGGGTGTACATACGGAGTTCTTTGGTGATTCGATTGTACACCTGATGAAAAATGGTGTGATTAACAACAGCAAAAAGACGATAGACCCGGGAAAAAGCATATGCGCTTTCGTTGGAGGCAGCCCGGAGCTTTATTCGTTTATTGATAAAAATCCAAGAGTGGAGCTGCGATCAATACGCTATGTGAACGATCCTGGCGTAATCGCCATGAATGACAACTTTGTTTCCGTGAACTCGGCGATGGAAGTAGATCTGACCGGACAGATCTGTTCGGAATCGATTGGTTCTCAGTTATATTCAGGTACGGGAGGCGCTGCGGATTTTGCGG
>OCTW011582724.1_pt1 | contig 13141 bp, 16 predicted proteins | sample 1539671 | NCBI WGS metagenome assembly OCTW01 (sample SAMN02144230, study PRJEB22623) | gut metagenome | biome: sheep rumen | host: Ovis aries | place: New Zealand | reverse complement strand
GCGGCGAGCGCGTTGTAGACGAACGTTTCGGCGAGCTTTCCGAGACGGTCGGAATCTTCGACGATTCCGTCGCGGTGCCAGTCCAGAAGCGCGGCCATCGTGCCGGTGTCCGTGGCGAACCACTTTGGGCTTCGGATCGCCCGGTCGTAATCGCCTGGCGTCCAGGGGGGCACCTGGTCGAAGAGATAGAGCGATTCGAGGGCCGCCACGTAGGTGTCCACGGTCTGGCGCGAGACGCCGTAGGCCGTCGCGAACCCGGACTTGTCGAGAAACTTCGAGGAATAGCCGGCCAGCCCGACCGCCATGCGCCGCAGGGCGGGAAGATTCCGGATTTCCGTGATGTCCCGAACGTCTCTCGTGAGCAGCGTTCTCAGGTAGTCCCGGTGCCAGCCGGGACGATCCCGCTCCGTCAGGGCCATCGCCTCCGGATATCCGCCTCGAAATGCCAGCTCGATCAGTTCGCTCCGTTTCAGAGGAACGGCCGGCATCTGGAACTGCCCCTCGAACGCCCGCCCGAGGAAAGTCGGCCGCAATCCGAGAATCTCGCCCTGGGAAAGCGTCCGGAGCCGGATTGTCCGCATGCGGCCGGCAAGGCTCTCCGCGGCGTCGGGACGAGCCTTGAGATTCGTCGATCCCGTGATGAGGTATTGTCCGGGCGTGCGGTTTTCGTCCACCTTGATCTTCATGGCCGAAAACAGATCGGGGACCTTCTGGACCTCGTCGATCACAAGCGGTCCGGGTCCCGTCCGTTCGACGAACTCGTCCGGATCGTCCCGGGCGGACTGCCGCGTCTGCTGCCGGTCAAGGGTCCGGCGTTGCGCACCCGGCAGGTCAAGGTGCTTCAGAAGCGTGGTCTTTCCGCACTGGCGCGCGCCTGCCACATAGACGATGCGGCGCACGGACAATGCTTCCACGACGGCTTCCGCCGCCCACCGGGAATAGTCTTTGGACATGACTCGGCTCCTTTCCTTCGGACGCGGAAGAGTAAAACAGAAACTCGGCAGAATGTCAAGGAGAAGTCCGGCGAAATGCAAAGTATCAATTCGGTGGAATGCTATTCTTCATTCCATTCCGTCGGATTGGATCTGAACGTCCGCAATCTCCGACGGACTTTTCGTCGAAGTCCATCGGGCTTGGTGGCGGGCGCGTTGCGCCCGCGTGGGGCGCTGAAGTCGTCTCATCGAACATTGTCGGGTACAACAAGGTTAACCTGAGCAAGGGATACAATGCGATTGGCGTTCAGTTTGTCAATGTCGGCGGTGATCCGAAGACTCTTCTTGATGTCGTGAGGCTCGACGATACCTATGACGGATACACATCCGCCTACAAGTTCCCGAACCAGATGCAGATTTGGAACGGCAACGGCTACGACTTCTACGGTTGGGCCGGAACATCGGGAACGGATGTCGATGATGATGCGTCCCTCGATTACACTTGGACCGATCTTGACGCAGAAGCCGTCGACGACGTCGAGCTTCCCGCGTTTAGCGGTCTCTGGCTGAATGTCGCTTCCGCGGGCACGGCGACCCTATCCGGAGAAGTCGTCGTGACCAATGTGACAGTTCAGTTGAGCGCTGGTTACAACATGATTTGCAATCCGTTCCCGGCCGCAGTTCCCGTGACATCGTTCGGCAAGCTTGATGCTTCGTTCGACGGATACACCGCGGCATACAAGTTCCCGACTCAAATGCAGGTCTGGAATGGCAACGGCTACGACTTCTATGGCTGGGCCGGCACTTCGGGCACGGATGTTGATGACGATGCTTCGCTTGATTACACCTGGACCGACCTCGACGCCGAGGCCGTCGATGCCGTGATCCCGATTGGAGGTTCCGTTTGGATCAATGCCGATCATGCCGGCACCATCACATTCTCCTCGCCCCTGGCCGAGTAGAAATCCAACACCCATAATTCGGAGAACAACTCAAAAATGAAAAAACTCATCAGCGCGTTTGCGCTCATGTTCGCGATGACGATGACGGCTTCTGCCGTTTCCATCGCCTGGTCATCGACCGCCGTCGCCTTTGGAGACAGCGGCACCCTTAAGAAGGATGCCGGCGTGACCGCGTATCTGGTGTATTTGGAATCCGGCTCTTTCGGAACGTACAAAATCACCGATACGTTCACGGCCGCCAACGTGGGAACCATTGTTTCAACTGACGCGGACGGAACCAACAAGGGCGGCCTCTCGACCGGAACATTCCAGTTCGATTACGGCAGCTACAATGACGGCGACAAGTTCGGACTGGTTCTCTCGTATGTTTCCGAAGGGAAGAAGTACTGGAATATTTCCGAGAATGTCCAGGCCCTTTCAGGCATCACGAGCGAAATCGCCACGCCGACCGCTTGGAATGATTACTCCGTTTCGACGAGTGTTTCGACATCCTCGTCGGCTTCTGCTGGTTCTGGCTGGACGGCCGTTCCCGAGCCCTCGACGGCGGCGCTCGCTCTCGCGGGCCTCGCGTTGCTCCTGAAGCGTCGCAAGGCGTAAGCGGAGCAATCCACAACAACAAGAAAACGCCCGCCGGGATTTCCCGACGGGCGTTCTTGTTTGTGGTTGTTGCCCGATTAAGCGCGGCGGCGCTTGATCAGGAGCGCAAGGCCGGCCAGCGCGAGCATGGCGGTCGACGGCTCGGGGACAGCGGCATGCCAGCCACCTCCTGCAGAGAGCGTCTTTGCCTCGTCACCCGAAGCATAAGAGAACGAAAACGTAATCTTGTCAGGATCGGTTGGGGGTTCTTCAACAAGACCGGTCATGCCGAGGGCCGCCGTTGAGAGGTTATAATATGTCTTCCCCTCGTTCGTGTAGGTCAACAGCATTCCAAAAACATCACCATTGCCGTACTTTGACGTGTCAAAGGTCGACTTGATGTTGAACGTTCCCAGTGCATTCGGCTTGTTGGCCGTGGCAACCTGAGTTCCGATCGAGGCAACGATTGTATCCACCGAATCGGAGGAGATATCGTAGGTCGCGGAATATTCCGTTCCTGCACCGCCGAGGTAGATCAAGTAACCATTGACGGCTTCGTTGCTCTTGAGCGAGGTGCTGTCAAACTTGATGGTTGCAGCGCCCCAGTTGAGGGTGGCGGCAGAAGCCGAGGCAACGAAACCAAGGCAAACAGCCAGTCCGAGTAGTTTCTTCATGTTTTGGGTTCCTGGTTAGGGTTTGGAAAAAGTGATTTTGCCGGAGCTGGAGGCCTTGATCCAGACAGCTTTGCCGAACTCAATCTTGTCATCGGTGACGGCAAGTTCCGTGGTGTCAATCCACTTATTGTCAATGTCGGGATTTTCGAGAAGAGAAGAACCGCTATTGCCCGACCAACCGTAGTAGGCGTAGTTCTCACCGTCCCAGACGCGCATCTCGTTCGGGAAGTTGCCTTCTGCGTCAAAACCCGCGAATGTAGAGTCAAGTGTCCCGAAGTTTTCAACGAGAACAGCGCCCGGATAGGGATTGGCAATCATGTTCCAGCCAATGCCGACATCCGCCTGAATCGTGTCGGCCGTGGGAACCTCACCGGAGAGGGTAATGGTGCCGCCGGTTTCCGATTTGATCCAGAAACCCTGAGCCGGCTTCATCTCTTCATCGACGGGTGCTAGTTCGGTGGTGTCAATCCACTGGTTGTCGAGATCCGCGTTGTCAAGCAAGTCAGTTCCGCTCGAGCCGGACCATCCGTAGTAAGTGTAGTCGGTTCCGTCGAAAACACGCATCTCGTTGGGGAACGAGCCTTCCGCGTCGAAACCATCCATACTAGAATCCAGAACGCCAACGGTTCCCAAATCGAGTGGCTCCCCACCGACCTGGTTGAATTGCACTCCGATCATGGTCCACCCTTTGTTGACGGCGACCTTCTCGTACCCGACGATGTTCGAGCTGACGACTTCGGCGCCCCACGCGGGCGCGAGTTTCGGCTTGATTCGGAGAGGGGCGTTCGGGATAATAGAGGCCGTCAACGATTTCCAGGTACCACACCATGAAACGACTCGGTCTTCTCCTGCTTCTCGCGGCCGCGATGGATGCGGCCGCCCTGACGTCTCCGATGGCGACGGCCTACTGGTCCTACGGCGGGATTCCGTACCCGATCATCCAGAGCAAGGACGTGCTCAACGTCTACACGGCCGTGATAGTCGACGACGAATTCGCGCCCGAAGGCTGGGGCTTCTTCCAGATCGAGGGCGAGAAGAACATCGACACGTTCCGGCAGGCGCTCACGAACGTGAACGCGGCCGTCACGATGATGCAGCGCGACAAGGGGATTCCCGGCGTCACGTCCGCGCCCATCGGCTTCTTCTCGTTCCGCGCGTGGGGCCAGGGCGGCTGGGTGTCCGGCACGAACGGAATTCCGGAATCGGTCGGACCGGTCCCGGTCTCGATCCTCGTCCGCCTGGGCGACGACGGCGCCGGCAACACCGTGGCCTTCCTCGAGGTTACCGGAACGGATGGCGTGCCCGTCAAGTCCCGTGTCGAGGAGTCCGAGATGCGCGGGATGCCTATCATCCCCTTCGGCCAGGGCGGCACGCCCAACGCCGCCGACTTCGCCGCTCTGCTCTTCCCGCCCGCCAAGGAGGAGGAGACGGAGTCCGCCGTCGCCGAAGACGGAGAATAGGCATGTCGATCTTCGTCAAGCGTTTCACGGAGCCGATGCCGGGCGGCGACAAGACCGTTCGCGTGTTCGTGCCGGGCGTCGTGGTGTCGCTCGTGATCGGCGTCGCGGGCTTCGTCTGGCTTCTCGTTCGGCACGAATGGTTGGCGGCGTTCGGAGGGCTCGTGTTCGGTCTCGCCTCGTTCACGACAATGGCCCTGGCCATGCGGCCGAACATGCGGATGTTCGAGGCGGTCGACCGCGCGGTCGCGGAGAAGGACGGCCGACGCCTCGCGCGGACGGTGTGGCTCGAGAGTTTCTTCCTCCACGCGGCGAAGGCGCTATCGATCTTCATCGCCTTCGCCGGGCCGATCTTCCTGCTGCGCGAGAGGGCGGCGAACCTGCTCCCGGCCGCGCTCTTCGGGCTCTCGCTCGCGGACCCGCCGCACGGATTCATCTGCGACGAGTCCGGCGACGCGGCCTGGCACGCGACCTTCCGTCCGTTCTGCCAGCTCGTTCCGATCATCCTCTTCCTCGGCGCGTTTGTCTGGCACTTGCCGTTGAGGTCGCTCGTGGCGCCCTTCGCGGTCGTGACCGTCGGCTTTGCGGTGCTGATGGCCCGGTTCAACCTGCGTCGCTATCGTGCGAAGATGGCCGCCGGCGAAGATGGAACGGCGAAGCCTTCCGCGCCGACGCAACCGATGCCGACCGCCCCGACTCCCGCACCGTCGCAGGGCTCGCTCTTCGATTTCTCCGCGATGCCGGGCGCCGGCCTCGGCCCCGTCGAGGCGCCGCGGAAGAAGAAGCGACTGCCGCCTGGCGCCTTCCGCGCCGGTGGCGAGATCCACTCGGCCTCTTCGGCATCGTCTTCGCGTCGCCATTCCAACCGCCGACCGAAGGGGCGTCGGTAGGGCCTCCGCGAGGGGCTTCGGCAACGGCGTCGTGCGAGGGGGCGGACGGAACGTTCGACGGCATCATGTGGAGCGCGCACACGCGCACGTGTGGGTGCGCCCATCGTGCGCATACGGGCGCCTGCGCCATTTGGAAAATAGTGGGCTGCCGAAGTCGCGCTTGACCCGCACCGAACCGCCAAAAAAGTTTTGCAGGAAGCCCCGCCCGACCTGCTCTTCGGGGCGTTAATTCGTGTTTTTGCGTTGATTTTTCAATAAGTTGAATGTAATTAACTTTTTTGCTTCCAAGGCGAAGAAAATGCTTGAAATTGAGACCATCCTGGACTATACTCTCTGCCTGTCGGGACCACCCTAGCCACTCCGGCTAAGACCCCGGCCCAACCCAAGAAAAAAACACATGAAAAGAACACTAACACTGCTCGCCATTTTGGCAGCAATCGGGCCCGCGTGGGCCGCTGACGTGGTCAGCTCGAACATTGTTGGATACGAGAAGGTCAGCCTAACTAAAGGATACTCAATGATTGGCGTCCAATTCGTTCAGGTTGGCGGTGGAAGCCAGGACCTGTCGAGCGTTGCCGTGCTTGATGACAGCATGGCGGGCTTTGACGAGGACGGCAACTACGCGACGATCATGGAAGTCTGGAATGGCAACGGCTACGACACCTACGGGTGGTCGGGAACCAGCGCCGGCGTGTACATGGATGACGAGACACTCAACAATAAGTGGCTCAACCTCGCCTACGAAGAACCGGATGAGGAGTCGAAAGAAGGTAGCGGGTTCTGGGTGAAAGCGGAGAAAGCCGGGACTCTTACTCTTTCTGGCGAAGTTCCCTCCGAAGCTTCAATTGCCACCGATTTGAGTTCGGGGTACAACATCGTTGCCAATCCGTATCCCGGAGCAGTCAAAATTTCAGATTTCGGCGTCCTTGATTCCACGTTTGCTGGCTTTGACGAGGACGGCAACTACGCGACGATCATGGAAGTCTGGAATGGCAATGGCTACGACACCTACGGGTGGTCGGGAACCAGCGCCGGCGTGTACATGGATGACGAGACACTCAACAATAAGTGGCTCAACCTTTCTTACGAGGCCAGTGAGGAAGAAATTGGCTACGGACATGCCGTCTGGATTAAGGCCGCTGGCTCCGGGAAAATCACTTTCACTTCCCCCGCGAACGCAGGGAACTAACACAAGGAACACGAATCAATGAAAACACTCATCGCAACAATCGCGACGGTTCTCATGACCGTCTCGTCGGCCTCGGCGCTTTCCTTCACATGGGCGTCATCAACGGCCATCAAGTTTGATGGAACGAACTTGAAGTCGTCATCAGCGGTCACCGGGTATTTGGTCTACTTGGGTTCGTCCGCCACAGTCGGGTCTTCGTATGACTTGAGCGACTCCATTGTCAGCACAGTCGGTACGGAGGTTGGCTCTCTCAACGGAACGAGCGCAATGTCCAAAATTAGCACCACGTTTACGTTTGATTACGGCACATACGAAAACAATGACGCATTTGCCATGCTCTTGAAGTATGACGGTGCCGACGGGAAAACCTACTACAACCTCTCGTCGACAACTTACACACTGGCGGGAATCGCAGATGAAAAGTCTACGATTACGGGAGCGTCATTCGCTTTCTCGTATGGAACATCCGACAGCACTTCGAAGATTTCTTCTGGTGGCGGCTGGACGGCCGTTCCCGAGCCTTCGACGGCGGCTCTCGCCCTCGCGGGCCTCGCGCTGCTCCTGAAGCGTCGCAAGGCGTAAGCGGAGCAACCCACAACAACAAGAAAACGCCCGCCGGGATTTCCCGACGGGCGTTCTTGTTTGTGGTTGGTGCCCGGTTAGGCGCGACGGCGCTTCAGAAGCATGCCGATGCCAAGGAGGCCCATGAGGGCGACCGAGGGCTCGGGGACGGCAGCGTACCAACCACCACCGGCAGTTGGGGCGGCCCCGGTTTTCACGTTGATTTCGGATTTGCTGTCGAAGTTGAATGCAAACGACTTTGCCTCGTAGGCGCCAGTAGCATCCGTCGACATCACCGCAACGGTATCCGAGAAATTGTACCAATCAACCCCGGAGGAATCAGTGAACTTAATGTACATTCCGAATGTTTTCCCAACGGCAACATTCCCGATGTCGTTATCATTGTAGGTGTTCACGATTTTGCCTTTGTTCGCGGCCAGACCGGTGGTGGTCGGGGCCTTTGAATCGACCGAGGTTGCTCCGGAGATTGTTCCAGCGCTCGTATCCAGAGTCCAAAGTGTCGACGTGTCCGTGGACGTGCCGAGATAGACGAGATAGCCCTTCACGTCGGAACCGGCGGAGGTGAATGCGGTTCCGTCGAACGAAACCTTGACCGTGCCGGTGCCCCACTGGAACGACGCAGCTTGGGCGATTGTTGCCGCCGTGACGGCAATGAGTGTGATGAATTTCTTCATGGTTTTTCGGATTGTTTTTGGGGTGGAAACTTACTTGATGAAGGACACCGATCCCGAGGCGCTCGGGGAGATGAGCCAGAAGCCCTCTCCAATTCCGACCGTCACGTTGGCAAGGTCGGACGAGTCTTCCAGAACCCACTTTGAGTTCCATTCCGGCACTTCGTTCGCCGTGCCGTCATCCGCATCGAGCCACCCATAGGTGGAGTAACCGGTTCCGGTCCAAACGCGCATCGTAGTCTGGAAGGAGCCGTTCTCGTCGAGGCCAAGAAGCGAAGCGCTGGGTTGGATATTTTGGATGTTGATATCCGCAGGAAGGGGGTTCGCGATCAAGTTGAAGCCTTGTGAAACGGAGACAGAAGGATTCCCGTCCGTGGAGGGGACTTCACCTGCGAAAGTGGCCGTTGCCGCCTCGGAGCAGATGACCCAGTAGCCATCGCCGACATTCATGTCCACATCGGCGAGATCGGACGAGTCTTCCAGAACCCACTTCGAGTTCCATTCCGGCACTTCGTTCGCAGTTCCGTCCGTGGCATTGAGCCACCCATAGGTGGAGTAGCCAGTTCCGGTCCAAACACGCATCGTGGTCTGGAACGATCCATTTTCGTCGAGCCCAGGCATGGTGTTGTCGGCTTCGACGTAATCCTGGATGTCCTTCGTTTCTCCGCCAACCAGCAAAAACTGGGAGGCAACGAGATTGAAGCCGGCGCGGAGATTGACCTTCTGGTATCCGACGATGTTCGATGAGACGACTTCGGCGCCCCACGCGGGCGCAACGCGCCCGCCACCAAGCCCGCCGCGGCCCGGCGCGGAGCGCGGCCGCGGGGGACTTCCCCGTTGGCGCCCCACGCGGGCACGCGCTGCTCCTAAAGCGCCGCAAGGCGTAGGCGGAGCAATCCACATAACAGAAAGACCGTCGGGAAGTCCCGGCGGTCTTTCATTTTGCGGCTGTGCGGGGCGCCGGCGGACCGGCGGCGTCCAGGTCGGCCGGTCAAGCGTTTCCCTCGAGGCCGATCGTGCCAAATATGTCAAGTCAATTCTTGGCACCAAATACAATGATTGTTCATTTCGTGCCAAACTTGGCTGTTTGATTCATGGCACGAAATTGACAGTCGGATGCGAAATTCCCTCCGTGTGGCTTGGAGCCCTTCGGGACCAACCGGCAGCGGTTTGAAGGGCATCGCTCCTTTTGTTTTTCGCGTAGCCTTTTGGTAGAATGGGCGCTATGAAAAAACGCAAGCAGCAGAACCCCCTTCGTCAGACCACGCTCGACGAGTTCACCGACGGCGACATGCTCGTCGGCGCGAGCGCGCCGGGCGCCACCATCAAGGACGCGCCGATCCAGCCGACCCTCTTCGGCGCCCAGCCGCCCCGCCAGTCGATCTTCGTCACGGACTCGGACATCCCCTCGGCACGCTCGCTCCGCTCACGCGCCGGGGGATTGTGATGGCGGCTTCGCCGCATGAAACGAAATGAAGGGAAAGCCGCCAGCCGTTCCAAGCGCCGAAGGCCCTGCGACCGCAGGGAGGCGGGGCCTTCCAACTTTCGAACTCGAGATCACCGCGCGCCTGGCCGAGGCGTTCCCAGGCGACCCGTGCAGGGGCGACTTCGCCCTCTACGGGCTCGGGATCGACGAGGAGTAGTCAGCGGAATGGTTCGAACGTGACGGTCGCTTCGCCGGATCCCAGCGCCTCGGCAAGGCCGTCGGTGGAAACGAGCCGCCCGATGCGCGTGTAGGAGTATCCGCCGGCGGCGCCGTAGAAGAGAACGAGGCAGTCCGATCCGTAGAGCATCAGGTCGCCCGCCGCGATGGCGTCGCAGTGGCTGGCGTTCGTCGGCAGGGTCACGCCATAGCAGTACTTCTCGTTTCCGTTCAGCTCGTTCATCGAGATCGTGAGCGGCAGCTTCTCGAGGAACGCGCGGCCCGTTGCGGTGTTCTCGACGACGGCCGCAAAGCGCTTGCCGCCGACGGAGACCGAGATCGCCCGGCTTTCCGCTTCGTCCGCCCGGCCGAAGACCTTGAGGAATTGCGTGTTTTTCATTGGAAGGTTTGAATAGGCCAGCGTGATTTCCAGGGCGCCGACGATTTCGGATGGCGACGTCGAGATCTCCTTGGCAAACAGGCGTTTTTCGCGCGTGACGTCGTTCGTGGACAGAATCGCGGTCGGGATTCCCTCCTTGTCCTCGATCTTCGCCTTGACGTTCTCGATGGAGTCTCCCGGTTCGACCTCCAATGTGATGGTCCTGCCCGTCAGGGTCTTGACGAATATCTGCATGGCCGCCGCGTTCGTCGCGAGGCAGAAGGCGACGATGAGTGCAAGGTGGCGGATGAGCGCAGGGAACAAGTGGCGTGGCATGGCGTGTAGTCTACCACACCGCCGCCGGCGGTGAAAGCCCGATTTTGCGCGCGAGGGGACGTTCTGGTAGAATCGCCGCCATGAACCTCACCCTTTCCCGCGCCAAGGAACTGCTCGCCACCACGACGGGCGACCCGCACCTGATCGTCCACGCCACGAACGTTCGGGTCTGCATCGACGGCATGAAGCCCTACGCGGCCGAGACCGGGCTGCTGCCCAAGGCATGACCCCCTTCGCCGCCATCGACTTCGAGACCGCCGGCTACGACCCGGCGAGCGCGTGTTCGCTCGGCGTCGTGGCGGCAAGCGAAGACGGCTCCGTCACGGAGTGGCACCGCCTCATCCGCCCGCCCGTGATGCGCTTCGCCCCCGGATGCATCGCCATCCACGGCATCCGGCCGGAGGACGTCGAAGACAAGCCCGAGTTCCCGGCGTTCTGGCCGGAGATCGCCTCGCTGCTGCGCGGCCGCGTCGTGTTCGCCCACAACGCCCAGTTCGACATGGGGGTCCTCGGCGCGACGCTCGACCGCTACAACCTGCCCGAGGTCCCGTTCCGGTTCGGCTGCACGGCGAGGCTCGCGCGGCACGTCTGGGCCGGGCTGCCGCGGCACAAGCTCGACGTCGTGGCCGGCGCGCTCGGCTTCTCCTTCCGCCACCACGACGCCCTAGACGACGCACGGGCCTGCGCGTTCATCGTCCGCAAGGCCCTGGAGCGCAGTGGCACGGACGACATCGAGGCGATGATGAGGACGCAGAGGCAGAAGCTGCACACCTTCCGGGTCCACCGCACGAAGCAGGACTACGGATTGTGCGGGGAGCTGCTGTAGGCGTTGCCGCCGGGCGGCGCTTCTGGTAGACTGGCGAACATACGAACCCCCAGAGACGTCTCTCGGGGGCGAAAATGGTGGTTTTCGGGCCGAGTGAAGGAGTCGGTGGGGGGCGGCTCTCGAGCGGGCCGGTTTCGCGAGAAACCGCCATCATTGGCCGGGGAGAGAAAACCGGCCCGCCGCGGAAAGGGCGGCGGTCCGGCGGGTTTGCAGAAAGGGATGGTGCGCCTGGCGGGGTTCGAACCCACAACCTTCAGCTCCGGAGGCTGACGCTCTATCCAATTGGGCGACAGGCGCGAGTGGTGACGGAAAACGGGGTGTGAGTCTAGCAGACCAAAGCCCGGAACGCAAGCGGAAAGTCATCGCTGTCTTCCGAGCCGCCGGTATCGTCCATTGCGTCGATCGGCCGAACCCTTCCGCAATCGTCCGTCTCCATTTTCTCAATTTTGAGAATCTTGCATCGGAGACCCTCTTCGAATTTTCTCATTTTTGAGAAAACGAAGTCGATCGGCAAGGCGCAAGATGCCAGACGCCAGACGATGCGGCGCGGAAGGAGGGGAGCTTTGCCTTAAATCCGCGTCGGTCGTCTTGCGTCTGGCGGCCGGGGTCTGGCAAGGCGCGAGACGCAAGACGCCAGACGATGCGGCGCGGAAGGAGGGGAGACTTGCCTTAAATCCGCGCCGGTCGTCTTGCGTCTGGCGCCTGGGGTCGGGCAAGGCGCGAGCGACTTGGCACGCCGTATGCTAGTTGACTTTCGCCGACGGTTCCGCCGTCGTTTTGAAGAGACAACTTCCAAACCCCGAAACTGAAACAAACCCCAAAACACAAGGAAACACACCATGAAAAAGCTCCAGCAGGGCTTCACCCTGGTTGAAATCATGATCGTGGTCGCCATCATCGGCATCCTCGCCGCCATCGCGATCCCGAACTTCGTCAAGAACCGCAATCAGGCGCAGAAGCGCTCGTGCATCTCCAACCTCCGTCAGCTTGAGACCGCGGCCGAGAACTGGCGTGTCGAAAACAAGACCGATGAGGCTCCAACCGATTGGGAAAATGACCTTATCGGCGCTGCCAAGTACATCAAGGTCAAGCCGACGTGCCCGACGGGTGGCACGTATTCGATTGAAACCGGTACTGCAGAGGAGGGGGACGATGGCGAGTCTTATACGCCCATTGTGGTTAGCTGCACCAAGCATGGCCGTCTTGACGCGGCCATCGCCGAAGGCGGCGAAGGCGGCGGCGGCACCAACCCCTAGTAGTCCTTCCCGTCTCACCACATCCGCGCTATTACGCGCGTGATTACCGGGCGACCTCCTCGCGGGGCCGCCCGGTTTGTTTTACAGGAGAGAGAGCAAATTGGAGATATTCAGAAACGAGAACCAATCTGGAGACAGATCCTATGGTTTGACCGAATGGTCGCTTTCGCCTTGTATGTTTCCTCTGGCATAGCGCGTGCTACTCATTTTATTTTGTGCCATGAATCCACACCGACACGAATGCGGATTTACACTTGTCGAGATCATGATTGTTGTCACGATCATCGGCATCCTCGCCGCCATCGCGATTCCGAACTTCATTCGGAACCGAGCGATGGCGCAGAAACGAACCTGCATCTCCAATATGCGGGCGATTGAAACCGCCGCGGAGAACTGGCTCTCTTCCAACTTCCAGGAAGGAATTTCAACGGCTGACTGGGTCGAAAAACTCGTGGGTCCCGTGAGTTACATCAAGTCCGAGCCTCACTGCCCGTCTGGCGGGAGCTACACCGTGGAAGTCGATCAGGAAACGGGCGTTCTCAAGGTAGCCTGCACCCAGGACGGACACGAACTTCGACATTACAAGGACACCGATATTCCACCTGGGGGCTGACGTCCTCAGACCCGCGCCGGGCTCCGCGTCTACGAGGTCGGCATCTCCTATAACGGCCGGACGTACAGGGAAGGCAAGCACATCGGCTGGAAGGATGGCTTCCGGGCCCGGGAAACCCGGCCTCGCGCGGCGCAGTCGCGCCGCACGGGCCGGATT
>OCTW011457941.1_pt1 | contig 13142 bp, 12 predicted proteins | sample 1539671 | NCBI WGS metagenome assembly OCTW01 (sample SAMN02144230, study PRJEB22623) | gut metagenome | biome: sheep rumen | host: Ovis aries | place: New Zealand | reverse complement strand
TTCGGCATTACTTAGCCTCCTTAAAACTCAGGCACTTGCCAATAACTTCCCCTGTCCTGAGATACTGATAATTTGGGAACTCAAAAAGCACAGGGCTTACTTTTGTGTAATCCGGCCTGCCCTTTTCGTTTAGGCAGTCCTCTTCAACATAGGTGTTGTCGATAGTGCAGATGAAGCTTTCAAAATTCGGCGTTCTGTAGATGTCGTCCACCCTGCATTCAAGCGATAGATTCGCCTGTTTGATGATCGGCATACCGCTCTCGCCGAGCTCGTACTCGAACAGGCCGGACTTGTCGGCCTTCGAGCCGCTCAGTGAGCCTGCCTTATCAACATCCGGCAGCATCTCCTCGGTCACAAGATTGACCGACAGCCTGCCGTTCTCTTTGATAAGACCGTTGATGAAATGCGGCTCGGCAAGGCTTATGAGCACACGGTCGTGACCGATGATGCCTATGTGTGCCACCAGCGTCCAGGTGGGCTTGCCGCCGTTCATCGTGCCGATCACCGTCACGGGGGTGGGGTAAAGCGCCAGCTTTGTATCAATGCTTTTTTTCATCAGTATCGCTCCTTGCAATTATTCTGACATCGTGTCATTATAGATATTATAGCACCGTTCTGACACGGTGTCAACAGATTTCGGGCTTTTTTTTGCATTTCGTTATAACCCACAACCCGCGGGCGGCGGATTTGTTAAAACAGCCCAATCAAAAGCCACAGGCCGAACAAAAAAGTGAATAGTCAGGCTGCTCGTTCGTGAGCGTCCTGACTATCCACTGTTTGTTTTATGGTTTACTTTGCGGGGCCTTCATTTTTGAAGCTCTTGTTTTCCGCAGGCTCGGAGGGTCTCTTGGCATCTTCGGCAGCTTTGAGCGCCTTGAAGCTCTTTGCAAAGCTGTCGTAGAGCTTAAGGCCGTTGTTGTTTACAGCTTGATCGTAAAGGCTTTCGGAGGTGCTGCGATCCATAAGCTCCTTGAAGGCCTTGCCGCCTGCGATCATGTTCTTGTAAGAATTGAAGGACTTGGGCGAGATGTTCTTTAAGGCGTCCTTCTGGGCGTTTTTGAGAAGCAGGCCAGCGGTGATGACCGCGTATTGCTCAGCGTACTGAGCTTTGTCGGGGGCTGCCTGACCGTTGGCGGCCTTCAGAGCCTCCTGCGCTTCGCGGATCTGCTTTTCAACGTAGTTTTCCTCGGGCTGGTTTTCGGCCTTGGCCTGAGCAGCCGCAAGTGCTATATTGCTGCGCTCCTGAGAGATCTCGCTGCGGGCGGCAGTGTTCTGATCTTTAAGCGCTGTGGTGAACGCCGCAGGAGTGCTGTCGTCGATCAGTGTCTTGACATTTGCGACCTCGGGGGCAAGCTCGGCGATCTTCATGGCGAGGTAGTCCTTTGCAAGCTGGGCGTAATGCAGCCTTGCCTTGCCGTTGGGCTTGTATGCCGACAGCGGGTGGAGCATTCCCGTGTGCTTCTCTTCGTAAACGACCGCTGCGTTATAGGCCTCGCGCATCTTGGAGAGCAGGTCCTCGGGCTTGGTGGTCTCGGCGTTCATTTTTCCGAGATCCTCCATTGCGTTTGAAAAGCTTGTATAGCTTGGGGAGGGATTCTTGTGGTTCTGCTTGTCGCCCGTCATCCACTGGGCGGCTTGTCCAAGGATCATCAGCCCTCTTTGAGCATCAGAAGCGTAGCGTCCCACGACGTTGATCTTCTGGTCGCGGAGCCTGCTGTCCATTGCAAGCTTTTGAATATTGACGCTGCTCTTGGAACGCGCCGCCATCTCGATCTTGATGAATTTGATATCATTCTCGATGTTGGACTTGATGATCCTGTTGTGCTCGTCCTTGATGCTGTCATAGAACTGCTGCTTCTTCTCGACAAAGGCCATTGTCTTGTTTGCGGCCTCAATTGCGGCAGCGGCCTCGTCGCCCTCCTTGCCCTGATATGTATTCCTGAGGTTCTCTGCGGCCTGTCTGAGGATAGTGATGGCGTCCTTAAAGGTGGTGATGTTGACCTCGGCCGTTTTTCCACGCGCAGCATACTTGGCGTAGATAGAATGCGTGTAAAGCGTAAGATGCTCGGGAGTGCCGTACTTTGCGGCGTTTACGATCTCGTTCTTCAGTGAAATGATAGCGGGGTTCTCGTTATCGATGCCGTGTATCTTGCCAAGGTCGTCCATCAGCTTCTTTGCATCGTCTGCAAAAAGCTTCATCTTCTCGGTATCCGCTGCAACCTTTACAAGATCCTTGGTCTTGTAGATCTCGTATTCCTTTTCCTTCTGCTTCAAGGCATCGGCAAGCGCATCGTCCCTGATCTGCTTTATGGGAGCGTGATCTTTGTTTATACTGATTATCAGAGGGTCGCCCACATTCACAGGTTGCCGCGCAATGCTATAGTCGTCAACATTTCCGACATTGCCCTTGCAGAAATCATTCAAAAATTCCTGATTATTCAGGCTTTCCTCCATATCGGGGTATTCCGCAAGCAGGGCATTTTTAACCATAGAATATCTCACGGCATCGGTATTATCCAGAATAGAAACTTCTCCGTTTTCCTGGATAAAGCCAAAATCAGAGAAGACCTGAGCGTAAGCGCCGAGCTTCAGACCCGCGCCTGTCTGAGCGAAGGTCAGCGTCTGTGCGACCTTTCTCTTGTTTTCGGGCTTGCGCATCAGGATCGAGAGCTCGGGGAACTCCCCGTTGTCCATCTTCTGCATATTGCTTCTTATATCCTTCTCGCATTCAACGACGACCTGTGCGTTCTTTGTTTGCAGCGCGTTCATGATACCTGTGACGATCGCCGCGTTCTTTTCGGGAATGGGCTGACCCTGCTCGTGCGCAACAAGACCTTCAATGAATCTCTGGAACTCGGCCCTATCTTCGCCCCCAGCACGATCGCCCTTTATCTCGCGATCGGCACATTCCGCTGCGACCTCTACTATTGCGCCGTAATCTTCCTTTTCAGCAAGTTTTTTTAAGACATCTAAAATTGGCATGATAGTTACCTCCGTTTTTATCGACCTTGGCCGTTTTCATAAGTAATACCCTGCTGGCCGTCAGTTGGGTGCAAGGGCGGAGATCTTCTTTTGAAAAAAAGACTATCGCCAGCGCCCAGAACAGAGCGCAGGCGCCGAACAGCCCCGACTATGCTGTGATACTATTGTAACGCATTACCGTAAAAATGTAAATACTCGAAAAAAATCTGCGGGCGGCTGCACCCAACGCGGCGGCTCGGGGGGTATTACTTATGAAAACGGCAGACGCCGAACGATATTATGGAGGGAAACATTATGCCGGATATTACCGTATACAAGGACCTTGCAGAAAAGCAGAACTACGACGCGATCGTTGAGCTCGCCACGGATTCGTTTACGAGAGTGATATACAACGAACCGAACAGCATGGCGGAGAAGGACACCTTCGAGGCCTTCGTGGAAGATCTGCTCTCGCACGAGCCAAATAAGGCACCCAGCGAGAAGAACGTAAACATCTTCAAGAGCATTATGACCAAGCTCAACGAGAAGTACGCCGCGAACACCGTTGCTATCGAAAAGAGCATACGCGAGAACATCAAGAAGATAAACAACGGCGAGATTGCTGAGCTCTCGCTGCTGAACCACGATCAGAAAAAGGTAAGAAAGGCCGCCGAGACGCTGACATTCTCGCAGACAAGCAATGGTATCAATCAGCAGGCGTATTTCACGCTGATGAACTCTGTTCAGACGCATATCCCGAACGATCTCGCGAACGAGCTTGGGATCTCGGGCGGTGCTGTTGCATACGACTGCAACGAGGCTGTCAAGAACGCGCTCGTATCGGAGCTGAATATAACACAGGCCGAACTTGAAGGCAAGCCCATTATCAACGACCTGATGAAGGCGGAATTCTCAAACGTTGAAAAGTACAACTTCTCGCAGACACCCGTAAACGCGGGCGAGAAGATCGTCGTCTCGACCGACAGGAGCTACGAGGACATCAAGAAGCTTGACGACCACGAGCTGGTCAAGGCGCTTGCAAACAAGGAAAAAGAGCTTGAAGTATTCAAGGCAGCCACGGGCGAGCTGCTCGAGCTTGCAAACGACGGCAAGGCGCTCAAAGACGCTGTCTCGAAGATCCAGGGCTTTAACAGTCAGGCCCCCGCAGCCTCGGCCTTTTCGGCAGAGTTAGAGAACCTGACCAAGTACGGCACCTTGGAATGTGCGTATGAATACAGTATTGATCTTTACTCGGACAAGACGGCGATCAATTATTCAAACAAAGTCACCACCGGCACGTATAACACTATGCTGAAGGCGCTGAAAAAGAAGGCCTCGGCTCTGGAAAAAGAGTACGCGGGACAGGAGACCGACGAAGCCAAGGCCGCTCTTCAGGCAAGCAAGCTGGCCGAGGATTTTGTCACCGCTCACGCGGAGAAGCTCAAGGCCCTCAAGGCAAACTCTGCCAAGCAGCTGGATAATCCCGAGACCGAGATAGAAATTATCAGGCAGGAGCAGCAGAACCGTCTGCTCTCCAACGAGGACTACAGGGCGATAGCAAAGGACTGCGCCCTGAGAGATCAGAAGATCAACCAGATCGGTCGCTACATCGACAAGGCGCAGCGCGGCCTGAACATACTCTCGAACGCGGCAGAGTGGATGACGGCGGACAAGCAGACACACGGCCATCCCTCGACAAGCTACACAAACTTTGCGACGGCAATGGCTGAGCTCAAGGATATGAGCGCGGGCGGCACGACCCCCGACGAGCTGCTTGCCAAGATGCAGCAGACCTATGACGCGGCAGTGGCTTACGAACAGCAGCACACACAGGGCTGGCACCCCTTCACGGGACTCACCGACAAGGGCAAGGACCGTATCCGCTATTCGCGGCTTGCAAAGGACGTGCTCGGTAAGAAGATCGCCGAGCTGACCCCAATGGTCGAGAAGCTTAAGCCGCAGCTGGACGGCATGAGACCCGAGAACCGCAAGACGGTGCTTGAAATGGAGAACCAGAACGACCGTCAGATTATGAACGAGACGCTCGTTACACTCAAGGAGCAGGCCGACCGCAGCAAGGCAGAAAAGCAGACGGCGGGAGACTTCCTTGACAAGCAGATAAGCGACGCTCAGAATGCGCTTAAAAACGCAAAGGAGCAGGCAGGCGAAGGCAGCTATCCCGACAAAGAGGCCTTCAAGGCACAGTATGCAAAGGTGATAACCGCCATGATGCTCAAGGTCGCGTCCAACAGATCTAAATATGTTCCCAAGACAGACGGCTTTGAGAACCTGTGCAAAAAGACGGAGGACAGCGCAGGCTTTGACGCTCTGGTAAAGGGCTCGACTCCCGAGCAGCTCTACAAGGCGGCCACGGTCAAGGAAGGCCAGCAGCTTTTCCAGAACTTTACCAACGCGCGTGCAGACATCAAGCAGGCAGAGGCAAACGCAAACGACAAGCAGCCCGCACAGCCCGCCAAGGGAAAGGACGGCAAGGCCATCGGCACAGGCATGTGATAGCTGAAAACAAATAATGAAGAGTGAGCAGCTGAGGCGGTCTTACGCCTTGGCTGTTCACTTTTTTGCGCAAAAAACACCGCGATGCCGCTGCCGACATCACGGTGCCTCACTATCAAAAAAAGTTTTACATACTTGCTTTCAGAACCTTGACGATCTCGTCACGGTCAAGCACCTTGTAGCCGCCGTCCAGAATGATCGTGCCGTCGGCGATGCCCTCGATCATATCCTCGGTCGCGCCGAGGTCGGAGAGCTTCATCACAAGGCCGAGCTCCTTCATCCAGCTCTCCATTGCCGAAAGACCGTCGGCGGCGAGCTGCTCGTCTGTCCTGCCCTCGGGAGAAACGCCCCAGACCTCTGTTGCAAAGCGCGCAAACTTTTTCAGGCCGTATGGCATGATATAGCGGTAATAAGGCAGGGAGACCGCCGCAAGGGTCATGCCGTGGGTGGCGTCGGTATAAGCGCCCACCGACTGCCCGAGCATATGCACCATCCAGTCAGTTGACTTTCCGCGGGAAACAAGGGTGTTGAGCGCCCAGGTCGCTGTCCACATGATGTTCGAGCGTGCCTCGTAATCCTGCGGGTCCTTGACGGCGATGCGGCTTGCGCGGATAAGTCCCCTCATCAGCCCCTCGCTGATGTAGTCGGAGGTGTTGTCGTCCTCACCCGAGAAATACTGCTCGCAGATGTGGTTCATGATGTCGTAGATGCCTGCGACCATCTGATACTTCGGGAGGGTCATGGTGTAGCGAGGGTTCAGGATCGAGAATTTCGGCATCACGTCGTCGCCGAAGACGTGACCGATCTTTAAGTGCTTCTCGTGATTTGTGATTACAGCGCCGCCGTTCATCTCGGAGCCTGTGCCTGCCATTGTCAGTATGCAGCCGACGGGAACTATCTCGCAGTCGGGCTCCTCAAAGCGGATATAATATTTCTCCCACGGGTCGTCGTCACAGTGGACGGAGACCGAAACGGCCTTTGAATAATCGCAGACCGAGCCGCCGCCGACAGCAAGGATAAGATCGGCGCTGCTCTCGCGGGCGATCTTCACGCCCTCGCGGAGCTTGTCCACTGTCGGATTAGGCATCACGCCCGACACCTCTGCAACGTTCTTGCCGCTGTCCTTGAGTATCGCGGTGATCTCGTCATAGAGGCCGCTTTTCTTGATCGAGCCGCCGCCGTAGACCAGCAGAACGTTGCTGCCGAAGTTTTTGAGCTCGTCCTTGAGGAAGCCGAGGGAGTCCTCGCCGAAATAGAGCTTTGTGGGGTTGTGATAACTGAAATTGCCAAGCATTGAAATTCCTCCTTTGATGAATTGTTTCCGTTATCATTATATCACAGAACGGGGAAGATTTCAAATACTTATTATCTATCGGGGGTATTCCGATTCTGAATAACAAAGCGCCGCCCCGAAGACAGCGAGGCGGCGGAGAGTTTTCTGTTTCAGAGCTTTTCAAGCACCCTGCGAATGTCGCCGTTGATGCAGATGCTGCGGGCGGCGATCTCGTCGGGAGCGTAGGCCTCGTCGAAATTGACGCAGGCATAGACGGCGTTTTCGTTTGCAAAGGTCATGCGCCAGAACGGGTACTTGATTATGACGGGCGTGTTCATGCCTACGCCAAGCTCGAGGAAGAGGACGTGCTGCCCCTCATGCTCTGCGAGGAACCTGTCGTATCTTTCAGCCGCCCTGTGCCAGCCCTCGTCCTCGACGAAGGTATCGTCGGCCCGGAGGTTCATACTCATCGGCTTTCCGCAAACGGGACAATGCGGCACGAGCTCGGCTGGTATCTTCATATCGCGCTGCTGCTCGAACATCGCCCTGACAGCGGCTTCGTTGTCATAGGTCTTGTTATGGCAGGGCTCGCTGCACTGCCAGAGGCCGTAATCGCCCTGTGTGTAAAAGAGGCGATGCTTGTCGAAGCCCGCTTTCTGAAACTGGTGATCGACGTTTGTGGTCAGGACGAAATAGTCCTTGTCCTTCACCAGCCCGAAGAGCGTCTTGTAGGTGCCGTTGTCCACGTCCATATAGCGGTTGATGAAGATATAACGCGACCAGTAAGCCCAGCGCTCCTCGGGAGTCGGGAAGGGAAAGAAGCCGCCCGAGTACATATCCTTGAAGCCGTACTTCTCCACGAAATCGGCGAAGTATTCATTGAGTCTTTCGCCCGAATACGTAAAGCCCGCAGCAGTCGAGAGCCCTGCTCCCGCGCCGATAACGACGGCATCAGCGGAGTCGAGCTCCTGCTTCAGCCTGCTGATATTGTCTGTCATTTCCATCACCCGCTTTATGGTTTTTAGATCAATAGATCACGGCGTCGTTTGCCGTGTACTCCTCGAGAGAATTCTCACGCACCTGAATGCAGGCGTAGCTGATTCCCTGATCTGCGGCGGCCGAGAACTGTCTCTTTGCGGCAGGCGAGATGCGCAGGAAGTCCCCTGCCGAGAGCGCGACCGTTTCGCCGTCGATGACAGCGCTGCCCTTTCCCGAAAGGATAATATATATCTCCTCGTTCTTCTTGTGCGAATGAACGAAAGGCACTCCTGCACCTGCGGGAAGATTGTTCACGCTGATCTCTGCGCCTGTCAGGCCAAGAGCGTCGTGCAGCTCTGTTCTTGCGTCCTGTCCTACGTTTACCTTGCTGAAATTGCTCATGATGATTACCTCCGTAAAAGTGTTCTGTTTGTTGTAACCCTCTCGATTACAACTATATGATAGCACATGAGAGTTGTAATGTCAATAGTTACAACCAAACTTTGTAAGCTTGTACAAAAAGCGGCGGCTTTTGTTGTAAGTCTTGACATTACAGCCAAGCTGTGCTATAATAATACCAGCAAAAAGTGAAAGGAGACAGGCTATGCAGTTTTCATCAAGATTTACAATTGCCACGCACATACTGGTCTGCGTCGCCATGTTTCAGGAGGAGCAGAAGATGACGTCGAATTTCCTTGCAGGAAGCATACAAGTGAACCCCGTGGTCGTCCGCAATGTGCTGGGTCAGCTTTCAGATGCGGGCATCGTCGGGATACGCGCAGGCGTTGGCGGCGCCTTTCTTGCAAAGCCCGCCGAGGACATCACCCTGCTGGATATATTCAAGGCTGTTGAAAAGGAAGAGGCGCTGTTCCACTTCCACGAAAACCCCAATCCGCTCTGCCCTGTCGGGAGGAACATCCACTCCGTGATGGACGAGCGCCTCGAAGAGATACAGAACGCCATGGAACAGCAGATGACAGAAACAACTCTGGCGCAGCTTGTCAGCGAAACAAAGGACAGAGCATAATAAGAAGCGGTACCTTGTCCCCTCGGGGCAGGTACCGTTTTTTGATAATTCAATCAGCTCCTGCTGCCTGCAAGCTGCTTTGCTGTTTCTATCAGGCTTCTGTGGCGGAGCTTTCGGGGCTCGAAATGAATGATATTATACACCAGCTGCATCACAAGGCCCGCGCCGAAGGTGCTGAGCACCGTGCCGATGCCGACCTTTCCGCCAAGCAGCCAGCCCGCGAGCAGCACCACCGCCCAGAGCAGCACCTCTACTATGCCGATGGGCACCCTTGGCATTCTTTTACCGAGTCCGATCAGCAGCGAGTCACGCGGCCCGCAGCACTGCTCGGCTGACATATAGACCCACATTCCGAGAGCCATGAACACAAAGCCCACAAGCATGATGACAATACCGAGCCAGAGGCTCTCGTTCTCGGAGAATGGGTTGAAGCTGTTGAACAGCTGCACAAAATTGCCCGTCAGCAGGGCGTCTATCACTGTCCCGAAGCCGATGCGCTCCTTCATCAGCAGGTCTATGAGCAGGACGGTCACGGCGATAAGGGTCATCGAGATACCGTAGTTGAAGGGCGTGTGCTTAGCAAGTCCCATTCCAAGGCAGTCCCAGGGCGCAAGGCCGATGTTTGCATATATCGTAAGATGGACGCCGAAGGCAAAGATCAGCAGCCCGAGAACTATCCTGAGCCAGCCGAAAATGACCTGCCTGCGGCCTGTTGTTTCTTCCATTGTTTCATCTTCCTTCGGTGCTTGATCGCCGTCGCGGCGGCATTACATATTATAGCACATTCCGATCACGATTTCAAGCTCCCGCGCTGATTGACACGGGGGCTCGATTATGATAAAATAGAGCCATACAGATAAGTGCAAAGGAGAGGGTGAAAAGATGCAGAACAAGATAATTGATCTTATCGAGCCCGACAACGGCTGCGAGGGCTTTATGCCGGGAGAAGAGCCGAAGGTGACGCTTGTCCTTGAGGACGGCAGGAGGATACGGGTATATGACAGGCTGGCCTATGAAAAGGGCTGGGACACTGGCAGCGAGATAAGCGACGAGGAGATCGCGGAGTTCTCGGCCGAATGACGGAGACTGACACAGAGAAAGGCGGTGGAGCATGGAAAGGACTTATGTGGCGATAGATCTCAAATCCTTTTACGCCTCGTGCGAGTGCGTGGAGAGAGGGCTTGACCCGCTTGATGCAAATCTTGTCGTGGCCGACATGAGCCGCACTGAAAAGACCATCTGCCTTGCTGTTTCGCCGTCACTGAAAAGCTTCGGCATCTCGGGACGGGCGAGGCTGTTCGAGGTGATACAGAGAGTTGATGAGGTAAACCGCGAACGCCGTGCCAAAGCCCCGAACAACAAGTTCTCTGGCAAGAGCTTTCTCTACTCGGAGCTGGCGGCTGACCCCGCGCTGGAGCTTGACTATGTTGTGGCGACGCCGCAGATGGCACATTACATGAAGCAGAGCGCCGACATCTACGGCATCTACCTGAAATACGTCGCGCCCGAGGACATCTTTGCCTATTCTGTGGACGAGGTGTTTATTGACGCCACGGGCTATCTTGCCGCATATCACACCGACGGCCACGGCTTTGCGCGTATGCTGATACAGGACGTTCTTGCAGCGACGGGCATCACCGCCACAGCAGGCGTCGGAACAAATATGTTCCTCTGCAAGGTGGCGATGGACATTGTGGCGAAGCACATTCCCGCCGACAAGGACGGCGTGAGGATCGCGGAGCTCGACGAGGAGAGCTTCCGCGCAAACTGGTGGAGCCACACGCCCATCACTGATTTCTGGAGAGTCGGAGCTGGCACGGCAAGGCGGCTCGAGACCCTTGGGATAAAGACGATGGGCGACATTGCGGAGCACTCGCTCGACCACTACCGTATCAGAAAGCTCTACAAGCTGCTTGGAAAGAACGCCGAGCTGCTGATCGACCACGCATGGGGATATGAGCCGACGACCATCGCCGACGTGAAGGGCTACAGGCCGTCGAACAACAGCATCACCTCGGGGCAGGTATTGCAGGAGCCCTGCGGCTACGAGCGCACGCGGCTAATCGTCTGGGAGATGGCAGATATGCTCTCGCTCGATCTTGTTGACAAGGGGCTGGTGACGGATCAGATCGTGCTGACCGTCGGCTATGACCGCGATAGCCTTTCGCTCGGAAGCTATCAGGGCGAGGTCGTCAGCGATTGGTACGGCAGAAAGGTGCCGAAGCACGCTCACGGCACGATCAACCTTGACCGTCACACAGCCTCGACCAAAAAGATAGTTGATTCGACGATGGAGCTTTTTGACCGCATCATCGACAAGAGCCTGCTGGCAAGGCGGATAAACCTTGTTGTCTGCAACGTTATCCGCGAGAGCGAGATCCCCGAGAGCGAGGGCTTTGAGCAGCTGGACTTCTTCAATATGCAGACCGAGCAGGAGATAATAGAGGACAATGAAGCGCTCGAAAAGGAACGCGCCTTACAGGAGGCGATGCTCAAGATCAAGCACCGCTTCGGGAAGAACTCTGTCCTCAAAGGCAAGAACTACACAGAGGGCGCCACGGCCAAGGAACGCAACCGCCAGATCGGCGGACACAAGGCATAGATAACGAAAAGAGCTGCCGCAGCGACAGCTCTTTTTTATTACCCTGACGCATAAAGCTGTATTCAATATAAGTATTTGTAATCGGCTTGGAAATGTGTTATAATCAAGACAGCGAAGGGAGGGCTGCTTGTGAAGAAACAGATAATAATTATTGCTGTGTTGGCTGCGGTGATCGCGGCGGTGCTTTGCTTTTTCCTGCTAAGACGCGAGAAAACAACCGACAGGCGCATCACCGTCACCGTGAACGGAAAGGTCTTCACGGCGGTGCTTTACGACAACAAGACCGCCGACGAGCTTTACGGGCGGCTTCCTCTGACACTTGAAATGAAGGAGCTGAACGGCAACGAGAAATTCTTCGACCTTCCCGAAAAGCTGCCCGCCGACAGCAAGGCAGCTGTACACATCAGCGAAGGCGACATCAAGCTTTACGGTGATGACTGTCTGGTGCTGTTTTATGACAGCTTCGCCAGCGCATATTCCTACACGGACATCGGATACATCGAGGACACCGACGGCCTTGCCGAAGCCCTTGGCAGCGGCGGCGTGACGGTAAGCTTCGGCAAGGAAAGCTCAGCCGAAAGCACACAGACCGAAGCCACGAAAAAGCCCGCCGAAACGACCGAAACTACTGCGACCGCCACGGCAAAAGCGGAACAGCCCGAGGCCACAGAACAGACAACAACAGAAGCACCCGCTCTGCCCATAACCGAGGAGGAGAAGACCATGAAGCTTGAGATCGCAGGAGTTCCCGTCGAAGTTGAATGGGAGAAAAACGAAGCAGCCGCAGCGCTTGAAGAGCTCTGTCGGGAGCAGCCCTTGGAGATACAGCTCTCGATGTACGGCGGCTTTGAGCAGGTGGGGCCGATCGGAACGAGCCTTCCGAGAGAAGACGTCCAAACGACCACCGAGGCGGGAGACATCGTGCTGTATTCGGGAGATCAGATAGTGGTGTTCTACGGGTCAAATTCGTGGAGCTACACAAGGCTCGGCCACATCACAGACAGCGCGGGTCACACCCTCGAAGAGCTGCTGGGCGGGGGAGACGTTACGATAAAGATAAGTCTTGGATAAAGGAGGCAGAACAATGAAAGCGAAACGGTTTTTAAGTGTGCTGGCGGTATGTGCGGGGCTGATGCTCGCGGGCTGCGGAAGTGAGGACTCGTCAAAGACCGCAGAAGCAGGCGGCGACAACGTTGCAAAGGACGGTGCCGTCATGCAGACAGAGGACAAGACCATGCCGACGAGAAAGCCCATGGAGGGCGGCACAAAGATCAATATGTACTTCGGCGACACGCTCATCACGGGAGTGCTGAACGACAGCGAGACAGCCAAGGCGCTGATCGCCAAGCTGCCCTACACTCAGAAGGTCAGCAGGTATTCTCACGACTTCTGCGGCGTAACGGAGGAGCTGCCCTACAACGAGGACGAAGTGCATTACGGCTGGCTCAACGGCGACATCGACTACGCCACGAACGCGCCTTACTTCACGATACTTTTCGAAGACGAAGACAAGTCCGAGCAGTACGGCTATCAGGTGAACATCGGCGTTATCACCTGCCCGCTCGAGACCATCAGCAGCCTTGACGGCGATTACGATGTCAGGATAGAGCTTGCAGAATAACAGAACAGCAGAAAAAGCGGGAGCGCTCAGGTCAGAACCGAGCGCTCCCGTAATTTAGGTAACACCGCACGACCCATGTGCATCAGATGCGCCGTCCAGATTTTCGTCAGATTGCCTAAATTCGACGCAGGCTTGCAAGCGAAGTTCACTTCGCTTTACGCAACGT
>OCTW011092762.1_pt1 | contig 13142 bp, 8 predicted proteins | sample 1539671 | NCBI WGS metagenome assembly OCTW01 (sample SAMN02144230, study PRJEB22623) | gut metagenome | biome: sheep rumen | host: Ovis aries | place: New Zealand | reverse complement strand
GAAAAGGTTTCCCCCACACCCCCTTCCAAAAGAAAAGCGATGTTGAGGAGATTTTCTTATTTGAGCACGATTGAAAATAGTTTCTGTTGTTTGAATGAAAGTGTTGTTGGTGTGTGACAGCACCAATGGGAATGCGTTATTACTGTATGGCAGAGCCATTATAAAGATATTTTTTTTACATGTTTTACAAACGGATTTGTTCGCAGCTAACGCTGCTCACATGAATTAACGCGAAGGCCGTTAGGCCTGAGCAAATCCGTTTGTAAAAAACTCGAAGGAACAGCAGATATGGCAACAAAACTCGCAGATCAAATCGACGGTTTTCTTTCGGCATTGCGCTTAAAAGGCTACTCGCCATGCACGATCGAATCGTACGCCCTGGATTTGAGCCAGTTGGTGCAGTATTTTGAAGAACAAGGCGAAGGGGATATCTGCGTCGAGACGCTGACGCGACAGCGCATGCGTTCATGGCTCGCCGATGCCCTGGGGGATCAGAAACCGGCGTCGAGGGCGCGCAAAATTTCGGCGGTACGGTCGCTGATTCATTATTTGATCAGGCAGGAAACCATTGAAAAAAGTCCCTTCGAAAATCTGCAGAACCCCAAAATTCCCAAGCAGATTCGGCCGACTTATACGGTGGATCAAATCAATGTCTTGCTCGAAATACCTGCGAATGCGGATGCGTTGACGATTCGGGATTTGACGGCGTTTGAGCTTATGTATTCGAGCGGCTTGCGCGTGAGTGAACTCGTGAGTGTCGATATCGATTCGTTCGATTTTATCGAGGGATGGATTCGCGTTTTGGGAAAGGGTAACAAAGAGCGCGAGATTCCTGTGACGACGACGGCAATCGACTTGATCGGGCGCTATCTGGCCGAGGCACGCCCGAAGCTGGTATCTAAAGAGGGGTATCAGGATGATCAGGCGCTTTTATTAAATTCACGGGGCGGACGCATTACGGCGCGCAGCATTCGAAGGCTTTTGCACGAAGAGGAGCTCGAAAAGGGGCTGAGTGCAGATGTTTCCCCGCATGGTTTGCGGCATGCCTTTGCGACGCATCTGCTCGAAGCCGGAGCCGATATGCGTGCCATTCAGGATATGCTTGGGCATGCGCGACTCTCGACGACGGCTAGATATACACACAATCAGTACGACCGTCTTGTGAAGGTCTATGACAGTGCACACCCGAGAGCACATATTGGGAGGAATGAATGATTGAGAATTATTATTCAGCCGCCTATCTTATTTTTTAACAAACGGATTTGTTCGCATCTAACGATGCTCACATTTTTTATGCGAATGTTAGCAGTTTGGCATGAGGTGAGGCTGAATTCAAAACAAATACTTTAGAAAGATGGAGTAGGGGACCCATCGAGAGTTCAGTTGGGAAAGTTTACGAAATTTGATGCAAAAATACAAAATAATTGTGGATTCCAAAGGGGCTGAAATGAGCACCGTCCAGTGAGCAGTGTGAATTGAGGGCACCGAGAGCAAATCAAAAGCGGGAGTTGGAGCACCGATAGATGCGGGAAACGAAGTGGATTTGATATTGCGAATGGCAAGAGCCCTTTGGTGGAGTCCGGGGTAGCGCTCCGGCAGAATAGCATCGATTGAGAATGGAGAATGGTTGATTATTAATGGATAATAGAAGGCGTTGTTTGTTAAGATAATGCGATAGGATTAGTACTGTTTACAGGGAAGTGGAGTGACATCAAGAAGTCCCATTTCACGTTTAAATCCGGAGATGCGTGCATTGAGGTCGGAGAGCAGGTAGTATTGGTTACCACCTATATTTCTGATGGGAACGGAGCGTCCAATAAGAGCATAAGCATCAGCATGCATATCATAGGAGCAAAAAGCATCGCCTTCTGAGAAGCCGGCTACAGGCTTATTAATTAAAGACATATTACCGAGAGAAGCGACTATGTTTGAAGGTCTGGCCAAATCACCTTTAAGCCGGCTACTCTCATCAGTATCATTAGGAATCGTTTTATTCATGCCGGAAAAGGGGGCTACATCATTTGGATAATACCATTTGACAGAAGACCCCGCACCACTAATTGCAGCTTGCAACTGGTTTTCATCAGCTGCATTCATAACAGCTTGTACAGCGTTTTGTGCTGCTTCGGCAGCAGCGATTTGTGCGTCCTGAGCAGCTCGTGTGTTAATGTAAATTCCGGCAGAATGTGCTCCTTGTGCAGCCTGGCGATTATATGAAAATCCGCTGACTTGTCGCAAATCATTTTGAGTTGTACGCAAAGAAACAATTGCAATAGAGGTCACAGCCAAGATAATGAGCATGACAATAACCAGTGAGATACCTTTTGAATTGATGTATATATTCATATACTGATTCCTGTTAATTATTGTTGTGAATTGTATGTTGATTGTCAGAACTCGCATCATTTGGTGTCTTAAGCATGGCAATACCCTGAATATGCTCGAATGGTTTATTGTTTGAAAACTTTGGTTGAACGATATTTGCATTTTCTGTGTGAGCAGACTGGGAAATACGATTACCTGTTGCTCCGATCATATAATAAAATCCACGTAATTGATTGATTTTCATGGTTTGAACGGTGCTATTAAGTATATTATTTGAATTGTGTGGTTGAAAAATTACACCATTGCTTTGAGTAATATAATTTAAGTTTTCTCCAAAGGGAAGTAGTTCAAAATATTCAAGATTATTGATTAGAGTATTGCATGTTGATACGTTAATATTATCTTCTGTTGGTTGGGACATACTGTTATTGTAGCAACGTTGTAATGAATATTTTCCGCTATTCTTTATTATGCGATATGTAATAACTACTACGGGATATGCGGCTAAATCTTTCAAACCAGTAATTGGGGAGTATCCGAAAAGTAGATTATTTGATAAATTGGCTTTACTTATCTCGAGTTTGTAATCGTTGATCTCTGTTTTGGAAGTTATGGGGAAAAGAACCGAAGTTCCCGAGGGTGCTGTGATAAAGACTGCAGAAGCATAAGTAAAAGCTTTTTGAAATGCACTTTTAAAGCTATTGTTGGTTGCTTGTTGATGTGTGGGAGCAACTTCATTTACGGTTGCAACTTCATGTGCGGTAAGAGGTATTTGTAGGGATTGCTCAAAAGAAATAGTAATTGTTGAACCCCCATCAATGCTTGAATTTATTAGAAAACCGTCTTCAAAGTCAGTTAAATCTGCAATCATGGAAAATTCCGAAAAGCGTCTTGTGACTGTGTCAGGTGCAACAGGATTTTCGGTTTTAATCCAGGTTCGAATGGCTCGTATATTGGCAGCATCATTTGAATTTTCATCATCCATGTGAATGTGATATCCAATTCTCGACAAATCACGTTGTAAAATGAGTTCGGCATTGCGGAGATTGGATTCTAGAATACGTCTTTCATCTTCATCTTTAAAGCTATTAGTCGAATTGGTGATGAGTGTGTAGGCTGCAATGACAACAATGGATGTAATGAGTGTTGCAGCCATGAGTTCTATGAGAGAGAAACCACGTTGTTTCATATCATCTCCACAATTATTTTCTTAAGGCAAAAGGGATACTAACAAAATCACATTTTGAACTGAACTTATCATTATTGCGTTTATCCATAGCTGTAATGCGATTTGCATCGAGACATTCTTTACTGGAAGTACGATCCCAGATTACACGGATAGATCCACGTAAAAATTCACTACGTGAATACTCTGCAGTTTCGGGCAGAACATAGTAAGAAAGTGCAAATTGGGTATCGGGCATGTTGTTGTTAGCTATCTTGTCTGTGGCACCATTTACATTAAAAATAAAATCAGTCGGCGTAAACCATCCACCTTCTGTAGCTTTACTCTGGATTTTTTTTAGAATACTGTTGTTACTATCCGGAAGATTCCAATTACCAGCATTAGAAGCTTGTGCTTCTAGGAGTGCCAACTGTTGTTCGGCCAAAGTCACAGCCTGAGTACGCAGATGTGCCTGGCGATTGTAGTCAATCGTTGTAAGGAGCATCGCAAGTATGCCCAGGCAGCCGATTGCCAGGATTGCTCCGGCTACCATAACTTCAATCATTGTAAAACCGCGTCGCATAAGCCTCCTCGACAAAAGGACAAACCCATTATACTCTACCAGTTTATGAGACGAATGGCAAAAACAATTAGCTATGAGCAATTAGGAACTATAACTGTTCAGCCCCTATGCTCTAATCTAAAGGAATGAAGCTGAGTCAACCCATGCAGAAGGCAGTAGGCAGAAGGCATCAGAAAGAATTCTTTGGGAAATGGTATGATTTCTAAAAAGACATTCCTTTGCGTCTGAACTACTTGTGCCTCACGCCTACTGCCTACTGCCTTGTAAGGGGGCAATCTCTAAGCTTAGAAAGGGCATACGTGCTGAGTATTAAGTTGGGACTAGCAAGTGATATTCCCAATGTGTTTTGAAACGTCGGATGTTCCCAAAACATTACTCGTGTTCATGGTGATGGTGTCCCAGTGCCGTTTCGAAGAGATGGCGCGGCCCCATCCTGAACATCCAGAATAATCCTGTAAAAATGAATATTAGCAGGGTTATGAGATGAACCATGTCAAATTGAGACAAAACATGGACAATCGAAGCATGCTCATGGTCATGTTGTTCGTGCTCAGTTTCATTTACATCTTCGTGTCCATGGTCATGTTGTTCGTGCTCAGTTTCGTTTACATCTTCGCGCCCATGGTCATGTTGTTCGTGCTCAGTTTCGTGTGTATGTTCATGGGGATCATGTACGGGCTCGATCGTGGTGATGTAAGCGAGTGTGTCTGATTGCCCGGATAAGTGGCGCAAACCAAGGTATGAAGCACCGGCGATGAGAGAAAGGCAGAGTATTGAGGCCGTCAGATAACGCAGTATCCATGGTTTGTCTTCGATGCGTGATGCAGCAATATCGCGTGGATGATAATCGTACAGTATTACGCATACAATGCAGAAACCTGGCAGAAGGATGCAGCATTTTTCTAACGGATGGAACAAGGAGAGCAGTGCAAATCCGGCAAAGACTGATGCAGGCAGGGACAATCCTCTTTTTGCCACCATTGTACCTGCGAGAGTAACGAGTAGGATCAAATAAGCGGCAATGGATGCAGCGTCGGGAATGTCGGTGAGCATCTCGACGACAGGGGCGAGGAAAATAGGCAAAACAGAAACGATGAGCGCAGAACCTGCGAGAATTGCCCAGCTTGATGCAGTCCAGAGCGCAAAAGATTTTTTCCGGTCACAGAGGGATTCTGGCCGACAGTGTTCACAGCATGCGAGGGGTTTGATGGCAAAATGGAAAATGATGAGGCACAGTGCGAGTGTCACCCACCAGTATGCAGCAGGAACCGGTGCAAACAGGGTACCCAGGAGGATGAGTCCCGAGAGACTAAGAAAATGGCAATTGCCATTAAAAGCCGCAGGCAGCGGCTGTGGATCGAGGTAGGCAGTTGCTTTGTGGCCAAATTCGGAGAGTTTTTTTTGTCTGCAATGAGAAAGCCAATAGCCGAGTCCGGCCAGCCCCAGTCCGGCGCACCAAAGTGGGGCAGCCTGTGCCAGATAAGTTATCCATATATCGAGTACAGAACCGTGATCGTGTCCGCTCTCTGGAGCAATCCACTCGACGATGGCCAGTGTGACAAACCCGGCAAGTGCACCGATCCCTTTTGGCCAATGCGATTCATTGTGGCCTTCGATGGCTACGTTATGCAGAATGATGTGGAGCAGTGCTCCTGCGATGATGCCCTGAATAATGTAGAGAATGGCAAGACCTGCGCCGGGAAGAGCGAAGTGTCCGAGCAGAAAGCCGATGAGCGTAGAGATGGCAAAAGCAATTACGATTGCCCAGGTTTTTTTTAATCCAATCTGCGGGACGAGGACGAGACTGAGGAAAATGCCGACCGGCAGTCGGTGAAAGAGCACCCCCAGACCGAGCATTTGTCCCATATCGGTCTGTGTTCCCGACATAGAAAGTCCGATGCCGTCGAGGAGTGTATGGATGATGATGCCAACGAAGACAATGATGAGCAGAATGCCGTTGGTTTTGTGTTCATGTTCATCGCTGTTGTGCTGAAGGTGGTGTAGTAACGTGGGGATACCGATGCCGATGAGTACGGCAATGACACCCGGAATACCGCCGTTTTCTGCGCTATGCGGAATGAGGTGCAGCAGCGTGAGTCCGAGCAGTGCAATGAGCGCAAAGGCATCAAAAAACGAGAGCAGTGAGGCGTTTTTTTTGATGACCGGATAGATGCAGACACCGGAAAAGAGGGCTAATATACTAAGGATAAGAGGAAGCATGAATTTGAATCTATAATAATGATACAGCGGTCAAGACAGTGCGCGTGGTGCGTCTGTCGTACAGTAGCCTACACCATTGCTATTTCTTTTGAAATTTAAAAGAGACAATCTGAGATTTGGTTTGTTCACGTGCTATCGGCTTTGCCGATACGCCCTGTGTGCATGCCTATTGCTGACGCAATACGGCATGCAACTCTGTTTTGTGGCGTCACACTGCAGCCTGCGAATCGCAGCGGCATGGCCGCAAGATGAGCACAAAACGCGCGTATTGCGCAGCAAAAGCGCGGTTCCGGAGCCGTATGCGCAGCAAAGGCGCAGGTGAAAAAATAAAAATTGAATTTTCATAGACGCGTCAATCGATTAGAATGCAGTTGTGTCGTATATGGAGGGCACTCATGGCAAAAGTCAATGCTTCGAAAGTAAAATCAACTGCAGCAATGGCTGGAATTCGCAAGCCGCCACCTCCGGCAGTTATGCGTGCGCCCAAGCCGAGTCAGGCCAAACAGGCAGCCAAGGCGATGGCAAAGAGCCGCATTAAGATGATGATTCGTGTGCTTGTCATAGGGCTGATAGTTGGTGCCATTGCTCTGATTGTCTATTTTGTAAAGTTTCATGGCAGGCAGCCCAAAGATGCATTCAATACGGCGATAGAGTATGCCTACAAGGACAATGTCGTAAAGTTCAGCGGTATGTTTACAGAGGCTTCTGTCATGCTCGTGGAGGATAGTGAGGGCAATTCGGAAGATGTTTGGGCCCACCTGATGAATGAGGTGTCCCCCTCTCAGAAACCCAAGGTATTAAGCGAGAATATAACGGAACAAAGTGGCGTCAAATCGGCAGTTCTGACCGTCAAGATCGATGGTGAGGATCGTACGATTCACATGCTTCAGGAAGACGGATCCTGGAAGATTAACCTCAATGTGGCGCTCGATCCGCGCAAGATCAAGCTTCCCGATGATATCCCGCCGGAATATGTCGAGAATTTTGAGGTGTCGGACAAACCCGAGGCATGGTGGGATTACATCGATGAGGACGAGAAAGAAAGTTCTCAGGGGGCATCCAAATCCAAGAAGAAATCCGGAGGATTCTTTAGCAAATTCAGGCTGTTTTAGATGGAAACGCTTCATCGGCTGATGTATTTTGGGACTGTTCGCGATCTCATACAAAACCGTTTTATCGAAATAGAGACAGAATGCGGCTATTTTCACGATGAGGCTCACAAGGGGATTGCTGTCAATCGCATGCTCCCCATCGAAGGGCTTCCTGCAAAGGTGCATGGCGAAATGATTCGCCAGGGCATTCGTCATTCGGGGAATGTCTACTATTTGCCGCAATGCCGGGGCTGCCAGTCCTGTATTTCGATGCGCATCCCGGTAGATTCGTTTAAACCCAAGAAACACCAGCGCCGAATATGGAACAAAAATCGCGATGTTTACTGGGAACTGGGCTCCCTCGAACTGACAGAGGAGAAGTGTATTCTCTACAAAAAATATATACAAACTCGCCATTCTGGATCGGTTCAGCAAGGGAATGCGCACGAACTCAAGCGTTTTTTGTATCACCGCTCCGAATCCTCTGCAGAACTGCGGTTTTATTTGCATGAACAGCTCATTGCTGTGACGATTATCGATTATCTGCCGGGCGATTATTTTTCGAGTGTATATCACTATTTTGACCCGGATTATTCCGATCGTTCTCTGGGGACGTTTTCGATCCTTGCCGAAATCGAGTTCTGCAAGCAGCAGAAGATTCCCTACGATTACCTTGGATATTGGGTGCCGGGCTGTCCCAAGATGCAGTACAAGGCGATGTTCGAGCCATTTGAAGTGCTCAAAGATGGGAAATGGATCGCGCGGTCGTGAGCCTATACGATTTGGCTTTGTACGGCCACTGTGTTGATCATCGCTTTGAGTTTTGAGCTTTTAGAATTCAGCCACTAACTCCAAGCAATAAGCTCAAATATCAGAGCGTATCAACACTCTTTGTCATACGAAGTCTACTATTTTAAAGCGAGATAGAGCGGGTCATTTTCGAAGTCAAAGTCGTCACCAGAACGATATTTGCCGAGGATTTCTCGGGATTTTTCGGCAAGTCGGTGTCTGACTTCGCGGCGCTCGCCCTTGGCACGGCCAATGTACATTTGGTCATAAGATGTCGTCTGGTGGCGCATCCATGCGATGAGTGCAGCTTCGGCGCGTTGCTCAATGGGAATGAGCTTGGTTCGTGCGACGGTTCCACTGCCGACGGGCGTGGCATGTGCGGCGACCGCATGCGCCAGCTTTTGAGCGAGTGTGTGCCAGCGTGGGGCGAAATCAAGAAATTGCAGGATGGCCTGTTCAAAATCTTCGGCGTATGCTTCTTCCTTTTTTGCGCGATATTCACGTCCGGACTCTAATTTTTTCTGGTATTTGGGATCGGCACGTTCTGCGGTAATTTTTGCTTTTATTTCGGTGAGAGCGTTTTGGGGCACGCAGAGTCCGCAGCTGGATATTTTGTTTTTATATTTTGTCAACACCAGCCAGTATTCGCCTGTCGCTTTGAGTCGTCGCGTAAGCAGCGCGTCGCCCGAGGGGACGAATTCCCAGTCTTTTGGAAGTTCGAGAATATCATTCTCATGGCGATAATGTTTTTTACCGACGGCCCAGACTTTGAATTCTTCTTTCGATGGTTGTGATGTCATGGGATCATACTTATGAAGGTATATTGTATAAAAAATTATTGCGGCGTATCGCAGATAGCCGCAATCGCTGGGCGTATCGCAGATAGCCCGCGTCCATCATTATAAACGATTAAATTGTTTATGTATAGGCTGGTCGTTACGACTCAGCCACCTGATGTTACGACTCAGCCGCCAGGCTTGTATGTTTTAACAAACGGATTTGTTCGCATCTAACGATGCTCACATTTTTAGTGCGAATGATAACAGGTCTGCCGGATGTGATCTTGAAGTCAATACAAATACTTTAGAGAGAGGGTGAGGGGGCACATCGAGAGAAGGGGTGACTAGTTTTATGAAAAGTAATGAATAAACAAAAATGATTGTGGATTCCAAAGAACACAACACTTTTGCGAGGTCTGGGACAGAACTCAGGCTGAGTCGTAACAGGTTGGCCTATTGCGCATGAAAAGTCTCTTGACGCATTGGGTTAAAAGTGGCATCTTATAATAGGTTTGTTTTGTGTGTTCATTTTGGGTGGCTAATTTGAATAAAATTCGAAAAAACTTAAAAAATAGCAAACTTTGCCCCCCCCCCTAAGAACAAATGTTCAGTATTTAAGGGGCAACAATAATCGCTACTGTTTGGCCGCTTCATGGAGCTGGCCATGACCGCGATTTACGACATTGATAATTTATACAAATTGAAGGATGACGAAACGCTTGAGAGTCTCGTTCCTGTTGAGTTGTATTACCAGAACGGGAAAGATATATTCAATTATCCCGTAAATAGCTGGCAAGATGTCATTTGTGCGATTGTTCAGTATTGTACAAAAGGGTGGTTAAACCGAAGAGCCGGTAAGTTTAATGAATTTATAAAAAAAGGTCAGATCAAATGTGGTAGAACATCAAAAGATGCCGCTTCTGTTGTCTCTAGATCTTTGTTATCCAATGACTATAAAAGCATAGGTGAGGGATGGTATTTTAATACCAAATGCGGGATTCGATGGATTGTTGTATTTATTGTAAATGCAATGCGTGCCTGCGATTTAGAATGCAGGGATTTGTTGATTCGATGTACGAATTGTATCGATAAAAGGGAAAGTCTATTGGACGGGGGGAATCTTCGAGAATTATCTAAAAGTGATAAAATCAAATTGAGTGATGAGTTTAAATCACTACTGAATAAAGTGATAGGGGAGGAGTTCGATGAATTCTTTGGCATGGGAGATACTCGTTCAAAGAGAATGGTTGATTTTAGTTTTGAGATGCTTGGCGATTATTATAAACAAATCATTGATAGCTTTAATTCGAGGTTGTTTGGTGATGATACTAAGACGTCAGAATTAATTGCAAAGACACAAGAATGTGAAACCGCTCAAGCCGATTTAATTGCAAAGACACAAGAATGTGAATCAGCGCAAGCCAAATTAGTCGCCAAGACGCAGGAATGTGAGTCAGCGCAAGCCAAATTAATCGCCAAGACGCATGAATGTGAATCAGCGCAAGCCAAATTAATCGCCAAGACTCAGGAATGTGAATCGGCACAAGCAAAATTGGTAGCCGAGACTCAGGAATGTAAATTGGCGCAAACAAAATTAGTCGCCAAGACGCAAGAATGTAAATCAGCGCAAGCCAAATTAGTCGCCAAGACACAGGAATGTGAATCGGCACAAGCAAAATTGGTAGCCGAGACTCAGGAATGTAAATTGGCGCAAACAAAATTAGTCGCCAAGACACAGGAATGTGAATCGGCGCAAGCAAAATTAGTAGCCAAGACACAGGAATGTGAATCGGTGCAAAATGAACTGCATGCACTGAATTTAAAATACATAGCAACTCAAGAGGAAATTCTGAAGAATCATGAAATGCATGATAAAAATGATGAGGTCGTTGAAACGATGATTTCTGCAAAACCGAATATTTTTGATTTAGCACAACTTTGTGAAATGGATGGTCTTGATAATCTTGATCCTGTTAAATTACTGTGGTGCGATTATCCGGAAATAAAAGATTGGATTTTCGAAGGATGGACTGGCGTTTGTGCGGTTATATTTTCCCTTCTGCAAAAGAATAAATATGCGGCGTTTAAACAATGTCGCAAATATGATGAGGTCTATTGGGATAATGATGCCATCCATCTCGGCGATATCATTCTCGATGAAGTGCCCGAAAATACGGATGATGAGTATCTCGTCATACCGAACACTCGCCTTGTATTTAATGCCAGCTATCGCACAGAAATACTGATAATGGCGCTTGAAGATGTGGTGCGCGGCTGTGGTCTTGATCCCGAAGATTTGTGGATTAAATGCGAAATGGTTGATGATGATGTTGAGGTGGATGAAGATAACATAAACGAGGACGATGAAATCAACGATGACGAATTAAATAACGAAGCGGATGATGATGATGACGAAGATGATGAAGATGATGAAGATGATGATATAGATGATGATGATGAAGATGATGATATAGATGATGATGATGAAGATGATGATATAGATGATGATGACGAAGATGATGATGAAGATGATGATATAGATGATGATGATGAGGACGAATATGTAGATATAGATGATGAGGAGGAAGACGCACATGCAGAAAACGAGCAAGCGTACAGCCCGCAACAGAGCGATGAACAATTCCGAACTGGTGCTCGAACATACCATGCAGAAAGTGAACAAGAATTTGACGCAGAAGCAATTATCATACCAGCCGATATTGGAGATGCTCCCTATATAGTATTAAATGGCTCAGATGATTACTCAAATATGACGGGCAGAAAGCCCATCGCTTTCTACTATAAAGGCGAAAAAGTCCTCGAATCTACCCAATGGAAAGTGATTTACCAAAAGTTTTTTGAATTATTACAAAATGATTATCCCGATTACTTTGAAAATCCAAAAAATCTTAAAGCGATTCTGTATCCAAATGCAGAATTCAGAAATGGTTATGTCGGCGCCAGGTCAGCCAGAATGATCAATAAAACAAACTATTGTATCGTTGTTGGAAAAGATACAAATACACTGCTAAAGGATATGCAGCGAGTCATTGGCGAATGGGAATTAGACGGTGGTGACTTTGTCATTTCCTATAAAGACGCAAATTCTAAACAGGTGCAGAATTCGTGGCATGATTCGAATCATGTTTCAATCACAGAAAGAAAATATCAGAACGAATCACCACAGACGGTCAGAATCAGGCGCAGATCAGTTGAAGAACCTGCTTCTGAAGTACATGCAGTCACCGTCTCTGATGACGATTCCAAAACGAGTTTAGCACCATCGCCTGAATCGCCAGAACAGGCAAAAGCCAGAGCGCATGCACAGGAACTTGAGTGGTATCGTGAGGCGTTAAATACTGATAATGCTTCTATAGAAAAATATGAAACTACACAGTTGGACAATAGATATGACCGTCTATTGCAAATAGCGCGTCAAAAACGAAATTGGAATGCATTTGTTATCTTATATATTATTCAGAATGGTGCACAAACACAACGTCAGTTATTAGATGCTTATGATATAGATATGGATACTGAATCTGAAAATCGTTGTCGTTCGATTTTATACTGGTGGTCTGGAAATTTTGATTGGTTTGTTAAATCAGGTGAACGTGGCAATTATATATTTGATATTCCAGTTGTTCCAAAATGTTTATCCAATCATTATGTTGAAACTATTATTGAAAAACTGACTGGTTCTAAAGCTGTTTCCAACAATGTTCGCTATTATGGCAATAATCATGAAAATGTGACAGTAAACCTTAACTCACCTCTTCCCGATCCGCCTTCGCTCGAACCGAGCGATGACGAAGAAGGGAGAATCGTCGATATTCTGCGTGACTATTTTGCCGAAGGCTATGGCGGCGGACCCAAGCAGCAATATCGCTTTGCGCAGCGATTTGAAGAACGATACTACCGAAAGTGTCGTCTCGAAGGGGATGGGCTTGATGCAACCATTGTACGGCTCACGTGGCAGATCGATGAAAAAGGCTATCGACCGGAAACGATTTTGTCAGACGAAAATGACGACAGATTGATGGAAACCATTGACAGAATGTTCAGTAATGGCGCGCCCTATATTGAATATCAGGCCTTGATGGACAGCCAGGATGAGGCCGGCGATTCGTATCTCTTGCCGATAAAGACTGCAGACGATCTTTGCACCTACCTGCGCTACATTCACGCTG
>OCTW011575756.1_pt1 | contig 13144 bp, 26 predicted proteins | sample 1539671 | NCBI WGS metagenome assembly OCTW01 (sample SAMN02144230, study PRJEB22623) | gut metagenome | biome: sheep rumen | host: Ovis aries | place: New Zealand | reverse complement strand
AGCAAATCATAGATGACATTAGAGAAATTTATGGGTCGCGCGACCTATAAGCAAAAGGGTGACATAAGTCACCCTTTGAATTTTCCATAAATTTTATGGTCGGCCGCACCTAGAAGCCCCTCTATAAGCCATGCTTATAAGCCATGCTTATAAGCTTTAGCTTCTAAGCTTTAGCTTATAAGCTAAAGCGTAGAAATTTGGCGTCTCAAAATTGTGTAGTCTCATATATAAATTGTCTACTTCTTGGTGTAAGCCAAAACCTATACTCATATCTATTTAAATTCTAAAAATAGAAAAGGTGCGAAATTCTGCGAGCCCGATAGGGCGAGTCTGGATTCTCGCACCGTTGGGCGTGCGCTATAGCTTATACGCTAAAGCTTATAAGCTAAAGCGTATAAGCATGGCTTATAAGCATGTCTTATAGTTTTAGCTTATAAGCTAAAGCGTCTACGTTCTTTGCTTATTGTCCATATGGGATACGACGTGGTCCTACCCGTCATGACCATGGGAGCCCATTTTTGGGGGTATACAATATACATAGTATATAAGAGAATGAATATAGTTTTAGCTTTCAGAAAGAAGTAGAAAAAATTATATATGTAATACAAAAAATTGAGAATTTTCCCTAGCTCAAATTTTCACATTATGCAAAGCTTATAAGCTATAGCTTATAAGTTATACTTATAGATACGAAAAATTGCAAGAAATTTTGTAAATTTCAAATTTTATGCATTAAAATAATGCAGAATTTTTCCAAAAATTTCAAATTTTTTTCTTTTTCTTTTTAATCACTTAAAATTTTGTGAAAAATCCAGCTCCAAAAAAAGGTTTTTTTACAAAAGTAGAAAATTATTGCAGAAATTCTAAGAAATTGGGCCGGCCGCCGGAATTTATTTTCTAGAAATTTTCCAAAAATTCCAAAATTTTCCAACAATTATAGCTTGAATTTTCCAGAAAATTCGGGTATAATATATATAGAAAATGAGAGAAGGGAGTGGTGATCTTGGGGAGAGACTCTGGTCTCATTATGGTAGTGCGCGCTGGTGATGTTAGCGAAGTTGATGGGGAGCTGTTCCTGTGCGGCGAGCGTGTGGAACCGGATCTTGAAGTGACAGAGGCTGACTGGTTCAAGGAGCGGCGCGAAGGTACAAGGGCGTTTGAGTTGACTTATTGGCGCAAGTACCATTCGTTAGCCAACTACATTGATGGGCTGGTTGGTCTGAAGGAGCACGATAGTGAAGCTGATGTGGAGCTGCCGCAGCTCGAAAAGATTCTAGAATTTATCCAGCTCCAGCTGCGCCACAACTTCGATGAAGATTGGGATTGTGATGACTATTGGGATGCCAGCTCCCGTGTGATGGTTTATGGCTGGAATATTGCGGCGCTTGGTTGGTACATTGAGTTCGCGCGCCGGCATCCGAATTCCGTTTCTGTCAAATTTTATGACTCTTGGTAATCAAGAGCTACGAAAATTTGAAAAAATCCTAAAAATTTGGTATAATAATTACAGAAAGTGAGAGAAGAAATCACATAAACTTCTCCGAAAAATAACTTAAATGGGTAGCGACCAACGCTAGAAAGAGGTAAAGTATGAACACTCGCGAATTTTTCCAGAACATTGCTAAGGGTCAGATGAATGATGAGATGATGCAGTTCGCTGTGGACCAGCTCCAGAAGCTCGACCACACGAACGAAGTACGCCGCCAGAAAAATGCAGAAAAGGCGGCTGAGAAGGAAGCTGAGCGCGCGCCGCTGCGCGAGGCGATTTTGAGCGTGATTACTGCGGAGCCCAAGACCGCGACCACGCTGATTGCGGAAGCCGACGTGGAGCTGAAGCCGCAGTCCATTCCTAGCCTGCTCAAGGGGCTTGTCGAAGCTGGTACGATCCAGAAGGTCGATGTAAAGGTGAAGGGCAAGGGCACCCAGAAGGGTTATGTCCGCGCCTAAGATTTGATAGATTCCTCCTGTGGTGAGGGGAGCCGAGTGGCTCCCCTTTTTTGTATGCAGCTCCATTGTTAAAATTTTAACGAAGTTGCAGCTCCCAGCTCCTAAAATTTGAAAACGCAGCTGCCGCAGCTTGTTAAAAATTTGACAAATTGTGAAAAATTTGACAATCCCAAAATTTGGTTATGGGAAAATTTGACAAAAATCAAAATTAGACGTTTAACGTCTAAATTTATTTCCAAAAAAAAACACGGACTCAATTTTGAGTCCGCATTTCTTTCGCCTTTTTCTGTGGAATTTTCCAACATAACCGATTGATACTAGAATCAAACTTTTTATGCTGGGCGAGGCACTTGGCAAAAATCTGAACCTCGATCAGAACATCCTGTAGGCCGGTGTGACACTCTTCATAGTCCGGGCACTTGGTCATGTAGGCGTAGACCGTTTCCGCACTCGTTTTGATGTTGCCGGAGGCGCTTTCGAGGCCGTTGGCAAAACAGAACTTGATATAGTGGGACTGAGTGCAAATTAACTGGCAGGCCATGTGCCAGATGCAAATAAATTCTGTGCCGTACGGGAAGAAATAGCGGAACTTGGATTTCGTGAGCCAACGTTCGGTCACGTTGAGGGCGTTGCGGTCAAAGTTGGCGTTGTAGGCGGCAACAGCGGCGATGTTGTAGCGCTCGAAGAGGCCGAGGACGTACTGGCGCGCCTGATAGAAATTCAGGACTTCATGCTCACCGCGTGCGAGGGCTTCGAGGTACTGAGGGATTTTTCTAGAATAGTAGGCCGTGGCCATGAGCTCGCGCTCCTGCAAGAAAATATCCGAGATGAGGATGGAGCGGGTTTCGTAGACACGGCCCAGGCGGTCACAGACGGCGAGGCCGAGGTCATAGACGAGGGCATCATCGGTAGAGTTGGCGGTCTCGACGTCGAGGACGAGGTAAAACTTCTTAGTGGACATGGGGCAATTCCTCCTTCATTTGATAGTCTAAGTATACCACGGTCAATCAAAATTGTCAACGGGTTTTTTCGGTTGGATTTAGACGGTTAACGTCTAAATCGGCGGATGAAAAACGCCCAGGGGCAACGGCCCCTGGGCTTCGGCCTTACTCGGCCTGGGCCTCGGCTTTCGCCTTGGCCTTGGCCTCGCGGGCGGCCTTATCCTTGGCGATCTTGGCGGCCTTCTTGGCGGCGGCCTCCTTCGCCTTGGCGGCCTTGGCGTCAAGCTTCATCTGATAGGCCTGCGCCATGGCGTATCCGTCGTACGGGTCGCCCTCACGAGAGCCGGAGGGAACGGTGAACTTAATCACCATGTACTTGTCGTTGCCGGAGGCATCGACACACGGCACGGCGTACTCGTTAGAGCCGGTAACCAGAAGCTCCTCGCCGGCGTTCGTCAGAGCGTCACGCACGACGGCCATGAAACGGACACGAAGAGCATCATCAAGAGAACGGTTGGAAACAGTGTTGGCCATAGTAGGCACCTCCTAAGTGGTATTTGTCCTTCGGACAAGTATATAGTACCATATAATGTCTGAAATTGCAAGTACTTTTTGAAATTTTTTTTAGACGGTTAACGTCTAAATCTGGGATAAAAAGAAAAGCCCCTCACAGGAGGGACTTCAAGACCTCAAAAATTTTAGTTTCGTCAAAAGCGGTATCACCCCATTCAACGCGGTTTCGTTCTTCATCGTCAAACAGGATGCCTCGTCCGCAACTTGACTTCGGCGTTCCATAGGGGACTATATGAATCTCATCCCACTGAACGGAGGGCAGGTGACGCTTGAACCACTGAAGTTTCGCGGCTGTGACTTCGGCGTCAAAATCATCGGTGGAGTCTTTTGCAAGCCAACTGATAATGCCGATGCGGTAGCCCTCAGCTTGCAGGCGGTGGAGCGTGCGCGCGAACCTACTCAGGTTCAGCAGGGGTTTTGCCTCGATATAGGGGCGGGCGCGGTGCGCGATGAGGTCATCTAACCATCCCTCCACGCCGTAAAGGTCAATCCAAGTACCGTCACAGTCAAAGTAAATAGTCATCGGGTCAACTTCCTTTCTCTTTCTTTCTGAGATAAGTATATCATAAGTGCGGGAAACTGTCAAGACTTTTTTCAAAAAATTTCGCGCGGAACTTAGACGTTTAACGTCTAAAAGGGTTTGGGGAGAGGCACCACCCTCTCCCCTACACAGGAGGAATATCGAAAATTAAGATAGAATCCGAAGTAAGATAAGGCCAATCGTAATGCCCAGGAAAGTAAAGTTTTTAATCTTGTCCGCGCGCGGCCTCTGCAGGACAACATCGCGCGCACAATTAACAATGTTCGCGAGGAGATATGCTCCCTGGCCCACATAGAAGGCGGCGCCGACCGTGCATTGACCGATGACCGTCAGGATAATGGAAACATAGGCAAAATTTGTAATAAGTTTTTCATGAGTATTAAAGAAGTTTTTCATCGGTGTGTTTCCTTTCTTTGTGGGAAGTGTTGTCCTTTGGACAACTATATAATAGCATACTATAAGGAAAAATGCAAGAAAAACTTTCGGGTGTGGTTAGACGGTTAACGTCTAAGTAAGAATCAAAAAAAACCGACACTTAAAAGTGTCAGTTTTCTTCTTCCACATAAAACCCGATCTCAAAAGGATATTTCCTTTTATAAGACGGCAACGATTTTACAAAATTGTCTCTTGCGGTTCTTGTAAGGAAATGATAGTGCTTTACAAACCACGCCTTTTGATGACCGCCGAACGGCCGGAAACTAATTCTTAACCCATAAATCATTTTGATTCCTCCTTCTGTCCTTCGGGACAATTGTATTATATCACTTTGTAATACAAAAAGCAATACTTTTTTGAAAAATCTTTTTAGACGGTTAACGTCTAAACCCCACCGAAAAAACGAGGGGTTCATCTGAACCCCTCGCCTTTTAACCCTTCAAAACAATCTCGGTTTTTTCTTTGTTGATTCTTATCTTCTTATAATCGAAGTAATAATCGGTTTGCTCCGCCGTCTGAATGTGCAAGGTCTTTTCCGTGTCCGGTCCTCCGATGCTTCTGACGGTCTGATAACTTTCGCCGTACTCCGCGCCTTCCTGAACCGTCGCAATTAAGATATCACTTTCAATCAATGCGTCGGAAAGTGCGGTGTGGTCTTCGCTCCAGTTAGTATTCTCGCAAATATACCTGTAAACCGTCTCGGCGGTCGTTGAATAGTTGCCGTTTTCCGTATAATAGGAATTTGCCTCGCAAAACTTTTTGAACCCTTCATCAATCAAGAAGTTTTGCACGTTCCCTCTGATATCAATAATAGGAATGTTATCAAAGGGGTTTTGGCACTTGAACCAGTCACAATTAAAATCGAAAACTTTTTCATCGAAAGGGGAGTTATACGCGTACGCGCACTGAACATCGAACCGCTTGAAGTCGCGCACCATTTCCTGGCAGATATAACCGAACTTGTCCATGCGCGTGGCGCGCGCCCTCATCGCCGCGACGTAAAGCGGACGCTTTTCCGCATAATAAGCGGTAGAAAACAGGGGCATGTTGTGCCAGATTTGCTCAACCACAAAATCTTTTTCAACAAGGTTGTGCAGGGTCTTGGTGTCGATGATAACATAACCGATATTGTAACAAAACGGTTTGTTCAGGGAAGTCGTCTCGGTGTCAAAAACTACAATGTTCATGGTGGTAAATTCCTCCTAAATATGGGTTTTTGTTCTCTCGGAACAAGTATATAATACCATATACAGAAGAAAATTGCAACAGTTTTTTGAAAATTTTTCCCACGCGGTTTAGACGGTTAACGTCTAAGTTTGAGAAAAAACTAAGGAGGAGAAATTTTCTCCTCCTTTTTAATTATTTGCAACTGATATGGATACCGGCGAAATCGTTCGCATCTTCGATGGGCCAGGCAGAAATAAAATCGATCTCGCGTTCAAAAAATTTCTTCTTGAAGGCTTCATCTGATAAAACAATAGTACCCTCTGGAAGGTTTTCTTCCCATTCCTCAGTGGAGTACAGGTCGCCTTCGGGATTCATAACTACGATAAAATACACATCATCAAACAACTCATAAACATCTTTTACTTTGGCCATTTTTAATTCCTCCGTTTTAGGTTTTTCCCCTTCGGGACAATTGTATTATACTATACTATTCTAAAAATTGCAAGAGTTTTTTCAAAACTTTTTTAGACGGTTAACGTCTAAAAGAAAAAAGGGATTTATTATCCCTCTGTTTTTGTTTCCTCATCATCTGTTTCTTCATCTTCAAACCCATATGCAGAATAACCGCCATCAGATGCGGAGTATACAAAGACACTTCCGTCATCAAGTACCAGTTCCATGCCATACCCATTAACATCTGCTTTGACTATTTTTTTCCCTATCAGTCTTTCATTACTCATCGCTTTTCCTCCTAAAAGTTTATCTGTTCTTTTGAACAACTATATAATATCATAATTCTATAAAATTGTCAACACTTTTTAGAAAAGAATTTCAAAACTTTTTAGACGGTAACCGTCTAAATTAAAAAATATTTTTTTAAAAAACTGTTGACAATTTTAAAAAGGTATGCTATAATTAAACTACCAAATGATGAAAGGAGAGGCAAAGATGGTTGATTATAGTTTGGCCATTTGTTATGGTGTCGTTGTTTCCGCTGATAAAATGGAGGAAATTAAGGAGGCATTGACGGATGAGGAGTATGACGAACTGATAGAAAATTATTCCCGTTGTATCAATAGTTGGTCGGGCGGTGATTATTTTATCGGCGTCATGACTAACCTCACGGAGGGTGAAACTGCTTTTGTATATCGCCCCTCGGATTTTTCTGCTCCTTCTGATGATGACGAAGATTTGATTGCTTTTAAAAATTTTTTTGACAAGCACAATCTTTGGAAAATTATTGATTGGAAGCCCGAACTTTTGCTAATTAATTTCTGTTTTTAAAATTTTGCTTTTTGGATGCCGGGCACAAAAATTTTAAGTGTCCGGCACATTGTTATTATATTTTACGGAAAAATCTCAGAACCTTTTTTAGACGTATAACGTCTAAGTTAAAATTTTGAAAAAAATGGCGGAGGACTTGCCTCCGCCTTTGGTTTACTCGGCTTTCTTTTTCGCTTCGCGCTTTGCTTTGTCGGCGGCAATTTTCGCCGCCTTCTTCTTCGCGCTTTCTTCGGCTTTCTTCTTCTTCGCCTCGCACTTCATTTCGTACTCCTGCGCGACTGCATAACCATCGTATGCGTCACCATCGCGCGAACCGCTCGGAATCTTGAAAGTTACAACCATGTAACCTTCCTCGCCATCCTCGCTCACAACAGGAACACACAATTCCTGACTTCCAGTTTTCAGTACGTCAAACTGGAGACCCTCCAACAAAACTTTTACATCCTTCATCACGCGCTCGCGCACATCGTCAAACTTTTTGTTCGCCATCTGAAAATTCCTCCCTTTCTGAATTTCTGTAATAAGTATATCATAATTTTTAGAAAAAGTCAAGTATTAATTTAGGAAAATTTTCAAAAGTTTTTAGACGGTTGACGTCTAAAGAAAGAAAAATCCCAGAAAAATCTGGGACTTTTCGATCTTTTTATTTGTATTCTTTATTTTTTCCAAACAACACACCAAAGAAAAACAAATCTAATTGATGGGTGTACTTATAATAAGGTTGTAATCTTTTTGTCTTTCTAAGATTTTCATAAGAAAAGATTCTGAAGTCTTTGGAAATTTTATAAAATTTCATTTTGCTTTCCTCCTAAATAGTATCTGTTCTTTGAACAATTATATAATATCACATTATGGGAAACTTGTCAACTATTTCTTTTAGACGGTTAACGTCTAAGTCCGATTTTAAAAAAAAATCGGGAGGGGCATCTTGCCCCTCCCTTGGCATTACGCCTTGGCGGTGTAAGCCCAGACCAGACGCGAACCGTTCGCAATCTGGACGCGCTCGACCTTGCCGGCCTCGGCCAGACGCTTTGCGGAAGCGGTCGCGCCGGAAGCCGTACCGCCCATGACCTCGGCAATCTTGGAAGCAGTCGCGCCGGGGTTCGCCACAATGACCTCAAGGGTCTTGGCGTCGATGGGCTCGTACTTGGACGAGTTTTTCTTAGCGCGGTTCGCGCTCGCCTGCGCCTTGCGCTTTGCCTCAGCCTGCTGGAGCTCGCGAGCCTTTTCCTTGAGGCTCTCGTCGGAAACGGTGTCGATGATGGTGTTCAGGAATTCAGTGTAAGTCATGGTTGACCTCTTTCTCCCACACTTTGCAGTGGGCGCAAGTTTTGTATTTACAGTAGAGAGTTACTGTCTCTCTTTACTGTACTTGTATTATACCTCATTCACAGGAGGTTGTCAAGGGGTTTTTAAAAACTTTTCAAGTTTTTTTTGGGGGTCTCTGTCTCGGTGGACTGCTCTCACCATCGCCCCTTGACAATATGAATTATATCATACCCCTATATAGAAGTCAAGACCTTTTTAAAAAAATTTTGGGAAGGACTTAGACGTTTAACGTCTAAATAGAAAACGGGCCTTGGATTTTCCAAGACCCGCACGACTAAGCATAAACAGTAATCCAGTACGAGCCGTAATCTTCTCCGAGAGCTTCAATGCGGCGGACATCGCGCTCACCTACGCCCTGCGGCAGCGGCTTGTCAGAATCGGTTTCATACAGCACAGCCCAGGTGCCGATATCACGCACCTCAATCTCGGTTTTTTCATCGCGCTTCGTCATAATCATTTCCCAAACCTTCATCTTTGATTCCTCCTTTGTTCCTTTCGGTAAGTATATAATATCATACTATAAGAAAATTGTCAACACTTTGTTTTAGACGTTAAACGTCTAAGACGCCCGGTCTCAATATCTATTGAGACCGGCCCGGTCTTAATATTCATCAAGACCGGACGCCTCTGCCTCTTCCTCGGTGAGTTCGCCGTAGTATTTCAAAGTCCACTCGCCCTCGTTCCACTGGTCGCCGATTTCGCGCGCGACATCTTCGGCCTCGCTCGCCGCGTCGGAAAAATTATACTCGCCGACGATAAACTCCTCACCGCTAACTGTTTCACAGAAAAGATAATGTTTCATTCTGGGTTCCTCCTTTGGTTTGTTCTTTTCTATGGTTAGAGTATATCATAGTTTTTAGAAATTGTCAACATCTTTTGAGAAGTTTTTTCCGATACTTTTAGACGGTAAACGTCTAATTTTGGAGAGCGCGCCCGCGCCCTCCTTAGTGTCATTCAATCATCGCACATTCCTCAAAGCCTTCGCCATTATTTACAATCGTAACCTTTTCAGTCCACATGATTTCATGTCCATCAGTGATAACTACTTCCATGTCCTCGGGTAATTCTTGAAGAATCTCCATTAATTCTTTAACGGTCATTTTTGTTTCCTCCTGTATGTTGGTTTGTTCCCTTGGAACAATTACAATATACTATATTTTTATATTTTTGTCAATACCTTTTTGAAAAGTTTTCCAGAAAATTTAGACGGTAAACGTCTAAATACGCGCCCGAAGGTTTGACCTTCGGGCAACATTTTAATTGTCAAACTCTTGAAAGCGTTCGGAAGTTGAGTCAAAGAGTTCGACATGATAGTGGTCTTCCTTCTTGAGGAACTCGATGCGATATGCCCAGCGCACAACATTGCGCCTGATGGCGGCAGCGCTTGCGCCTATACGTTTGAATTCAAGAATTTCGCCAGTGGTATCGTTGAAGATGCGGACTAAGAGATTAATAGGGGTTTTCATGGTGTGTGCCTCCTGTGTGCGAGTGACTTTCTATGGTTAGAGTATATCACCATATACAAGAATTGTCAACAACTTTTCCAAAAATTTTTCCTGTAAAATTAGACGGTAAACGTCTAAGACCTCCCTTTCGGGAGGTCAACTGTTACGTTTTACTCGTAACAGTCACAACCCATATAAGGGTTATAAAAACTTTCGTCTACGCTATCGTCGAACTCGTCCTCGATCTCGTCGTAGACAGTGAGGAGCAACTCGCCAGTGCGCGCGTCGCATACATCCACGGAATCGAGGTTGAATTCCTCAATCATCTCAACGGCGCCCGCGACCATCCCGTCATGGTTGACGTTGTAAAGTTCGCGCCGGATGGAATACTCACCACGGGAAGCGGAAAGAATGCAACTGGTAAAGACATGATTTTTAACTTTCAACATTTTGGTGTCCTCCTGTTTTCGGAAAATTTAGGTCTTGTCCCTTTGGACATTATTATAATACCACACTTTTATAGAAAATGCAAGTATTTTTCGGAAAAAATTTCAAAAATTTTTTAGACATTTAACGTCTAAATTAAAAAAATGGGGAAAATTTTCCCCATTATATTTTCCGGAAAGTTTAGTTTTCCATTTCTTCAACCTCCCCAGTCAAGATAGAAATTCTATAATTTTTTTCATACATTTCTTTTGCGGTGGAGTAGTCAAAGCAGGTATACTCACGGACAAAAGCGCTAATATGTTTGCGGGTGGTCATGGAGTAGAGGCCGTAAACCTCGAGCCACTCACCATCTTTGATAGCGGCGACAAGCGTTACATAACTGAAAAGCAGGATATTTCCGGCGTCGTCAATCTCTACGTGTGCCTGTCCGTAAGGAATTGCAGAAAGTTTTTTAATAGTGGTCATGGTGTTTTCCTCCTGATTTTGGGTGTTTTTTGGTGTTGTCCCTTTGGACAATTATATATTAACACAATATTGTAGAAATTGCAAGTACTTTTTTCAAAAAAATTTAGACATTTAACGTCTAAATACTGTCCGGCGCGCTCTTGTGTTTCTTGCGGTCGCGCTCAATGCGTTCTTTTTTGGTCGGCCCTTTACGGGTAAAAATTCCGCAAAAAGTTGGGCCACGATTTGCGCGTTTCTTTTCGTCTTTCTTTACTTTATGGGACATTTTTACAGACCTCCTAAAACAATAATCATAAGCGCAACTAAATTACAGAAAACGTGCGCCGGCACTTTGAAAACCTTTTTCTTTGTGGGAATATCTAACTTTACCGGAATAAAACCAATAAGTAACAACAGAAAAACTATAAACTCCATAACTCCAACCTCCTGTTTTTTCTTACAATATAATTATACTATATATATTATAAATTGTCAATCATTTTTGTAAAAAATTTGGGAATAATTTAGACATTTAACGTCTAAATTTCTCTATTACCGAACAAATTCGGTAATATAATCGGGAGTGAACGCCCGTCCTTTCCATTTAAGACGATTCTTTTCTTCATCGTCGAACAAAATTCCTTCATCTTTTTTTACAGAAAATTTTGGAGTGCCATATTTTACAATATGAATTTCTGTAAAGATTCCGGGAAAATAGTTGTCAAGCCAAGCGCGCTTAGCTTCTCGAACTGCTTTATTGTAGGATTTTGTGCCGTTTTTAGCCGTCCAAGAAATAATTCCGAAATTAATTCCTTTAGCTTTTAGCTCCAGCGCAGCAGCGCAGAAATTTTCGGGATCCACCAGCGGCAGCGCAGCAGCGTACGGATACGAGCTTCCATTTTCGAGAAAATTTAGCCAATTTTCGACCCCGTAGAGATCGGCGATCGTTCCATCCATGTCGAAGTAGTAAGTCATGTTCTTACCTCCTTTCTATGAATACATGATATCATATTTTGGGAAAAATTGCAATATTTCAATTAAGACGTTAAACGTCTTAAAAAAATTTTAGACGTTTAAGGTATAAAAAAGAGCCCCTTTGCAGGGGCTCCTCCTTTCTTTCTCTCACCAGGGCTCGATACTTATCACTACCAGGTCCAGGTCCGCGTTGTCGATATCCTCATCCTTGAAGTTCCAGGGGCTGCTGGTGAGGAGCTTGTGGGCCGCATAAATCATGTCCATGTCCAGCTCCGCCTCGGAGCCGGCCAGGCTCTTGCAAGAGGTTTCACCATAACCGAAACCGTCAAACCATACCTCAAAAGTAACATACTTAAACATCTCAACATCCTCCTTTTTGTTTTATCCGGCCCAGGGCTTTCGCCCTGGGCCCTGCCTGGGCTTAAAGCCCCAGGCTCTTAACCATTGTCCTGCAGCGGTTATAATAACCGTTCGCGTCGTCGTCGTCGTCGCTCGGAGGCGTCAGGTTGACTGGGAACGCCTTAACCCCAGTGACCGCCACCATGTAGCAACGCATGGGAGGCGTACTTTTGGCCCAGGCTTTTGCACAGGCCTGCTTTAAGCTATCAAACCAGAGGCAACGGTCCTCATCGTCCAGGTCATAAACAAGGTAATTCTTTCTCATGGGTTTATCCTCCTTTTTATCCGCCTGGGAGCTTTCGCTCCCAGGCTTGTTTTTGTCTCAGGCCTTGAGCCAGGCCTCGAACGTCGCCAGGCGCTCCTGAAGCTTGCCTTCAGGGCAATTAGCTTCAAGAATCTCCTGAGCCGTATGAACGTACCAGGGCTTCAGGAGCCCTTGCTCCCTTGCCTCTTCAAGAGGCATGGCGCTTTCATAGAGAGCATCCAGGAAACGGTCATACAGGCGTCCAGGCGCTTTATCCTGCTTACGGTTATAAAAGGTTTGCAACGTCTGGTTTATCGAGCCCTGAGAGCTTGCCTTTTCAGCCCTGAGCAAACCTTTTACCGAGCGAACGAGGTCCAGGAATGCATCCCTGGGAAGGAGGAATCCTTCCTGCTCCGTCAGGTCGATATAGTCATACAGGCTTGCAGGCTTCATTTTCCCGAAATGCCATACAGGAACGGGAATGTAGAGGACCCAGGTCGACCCGATAAGGGCTTTCGTATTACCTTCATAACGTAATACGCCTGCTCCCTGTTTGACCTCGAGACAAGCTCCACTTGCCAGCCTGCCATCCGCCCTGTTTTTTGCCGCCTTACGTGCAACTTTACGAAAGATAGCATCCAGGGCCAGGCCCGTCAAACCGTCAAAGCTCTTTTCATAGTTAACCATAGTAAATAATACCTCCTGTGTGTTTTTTCCGTCGTGGCGCAACTTCCCTGGCCGGTGAGGCTTTGGTTCGCTCAGGAACTATCTGTATAATAGCACCATTAGACGCATAACGCAACTATTTTTTAATCTTTTTGATTATGAATGTTTATGCATATAAAGGGATCAAATGAATATTTATGCACGGAAACCCCCGGTATATTGCCGGAAAATTGCATAATTATGCAAACGGAGGCCTGGGGGTTGGTATCAAATCCCCACGAAATAAAAATTTCAATCCCTAACCCCC
>OCTW011510641.1_pt1 | contig 13146 bp, 18 predicted proteins | sample 1539671 | NCBI WGS metagenome assembly OCTW01 (sample SAMN02144230, study PRJEB22623) | gut metagenome | biome: sheep rumen | host: Ovis aries | place: New Zealand | reverse complement strand
ACCCAAGCGGGAGGCCTTGGCTCTGGGATTGGTATGAACATCTGACACTATCATTATAACGCATGCGCTGCGATCTTGTAAAGGGTGCAAATTTTTTTGCACTATTGCAAAGTGTTCAAGAACAGAATATAATATTAAATAGGAGGTGATAGCATGGACTATAAATATTATAAGGATAAATACCGGACCATATCAATTAAGCTGGACCGTGAAAAGGACGCTGACGTAATAGCGATCCTTGACAGCATGCCGGAGGGCGTGGGGCCTAAGGAGTGCATAGTCGCGGCACTGCGGACTGTCGGCGTTATGCTAGGATTTACAGAGGGGAGGCGTTCATAAATGGCTGAATTATATTTCCCGTTCCAGATAAGGGACATGGACAAAGGCGCGGTGCGGCATGCATATGCTAAGATGAGGAAAGCAGCCAATCAGCGATTAACCAGAATGGAGCGCGCAGGGCTTGGCACTAAAGGCGCATGGAGATTTCCAAAAGTTAAAGATCTAAGTGAAAAGGAAATGCGTGCAGCTTTGGCCGAGGCTTCTCGATATATGCGGGATCCCCGGCACACGGTTCCGGGTGAGCGCAAATTCATGCGGGACGAACTGCAAAAGCTCCATGAAGAATACGGTTATGATTGGATTAACGAGTCCAATTTTTACGACTTTGTAGATTTTATGGACGATCTCAGAGAGCAATACGGCAACAAGGCCTTTGACAGCGGAGACGCTGCTGACGTTTTCAATAACTCTCAAAAGATCGGAATAGATCCGGAAGTTGTTAAAGAAAACTTTGATTATTTTGCTGAGAATTTATCAGCGCTTAAGCGCATGAAGCCCGCAAGGAGCGCCGGAGGCGCTACGCTGCCGGCAATAAAGCGCAAAATCAAAAGATTATGATATATAACGTTAATAATTTTGATTACAGTTTAATAACAAAGGCTGAAAACCAACGACGGAAAAAAGGCAATCAGGGCAAGAGGAACAATAAACGCGTGTACAAAGATCTGATATGCGCGTTCGATATTGAAACGACTAACGACCGCGAGAGCGTTCAGGCTTTTATGTACGTGTGGCAGTTTCAAATCAATGACATAACGATCATGGGCCGGACGTGGAACGAGTTCATAACAATGTTGCAGCGCATGGCCAACGAGCTGAACCGAGATCAATATATTGTGATCTTTGTTCACAACCTGAGTTTTGAATTTCAGTTTTTACGCGGGATCTATGATTTTACCAAAGAGGAAGTGTTTGCCGTAGATTCCCGCAAGGTCCTTAAGTGCGAGATGTTTAACCACTTTGAGTTACGTTGTAGTTATCTTCAAACAAATATGAGTTTGAACGAGTTCACGCACAAGATGGGAGTTCAGGACGTCAAGCTGTCCGGCGAGGATTTTGACTATAAAAAAGCCCGCTACCCATGGACGCCGCTAACAGATCTTGAGTTACAATACTGTATCAACGACGTTAAGGGCCTTGTGGAAGCCATGCGGATCCAGATGGAACTGGAACATGACACATTTTACACGCTGCCGCTAACGTCAACCGGCTATGTAAGGCGAGACGTTAAAGCAGCAATGCGCCACTATAACCGTCAAGATCTTAAAGATATGCTGCCGGATTATAACGTATTCTGCATGCTGCGCGAGGCTTTCAGGGGCGGCAATACGCACGCAAACCGGTATTATGCTAATTATATATTGCACGACGTCCATAGCAACGATTATGCCTCAAGCTACCCCAATGTACAGATAAATTGCCGCTTCCCTATGTCGCCATGGATCCGGGAAGATGGCATGGACCTTGACCGTTGCCTTTTAAAGATCTATAAGCACAAGCGGGCCTGTCTTATGCGCGTTAAACTGTTTGATGTTAAATTAAAGGATCCCATGTGGGGCGCGCCGTATCTGGCTAAGGCCAAGTGCAGAAATATTAAGAATTGCGAAAACGATAACGGCCGCGTGCTTTCCGCTGATTACCTTGAAACTACTTTGACGGATATTGATTTTAAGATCCTTCTCGATGAATATGAGTTCAGCTGGATCGAGTTCACGGACTTTTACCACTGCAGATATGGTTTACTTCCCAAGCAGCTGCGGGAAACAGTCCTTGAATACTTCCGGAGGAAAACGGAGCTTAAAGGCGTTAAAGGTGAAGAATTGTATTATATGAAGAGTAAAAACAAGCTGAATTCTGTTTATGGCATGTCTGTACAATCACCGGTCAAACAGTCCATCGACTTTGAGCATGATTTCATATTGCGAGATGACGACGAAACCGAACTTTTAAACGCTGCCAATAAAAAGGCTTTCATGTCTTATGCTTGGGGCGTATGGACCACAGCGCACGCAAGGGCTGAGCTGGAAGAGGCCATTAAAATGTGCGGGGATCGCTTTGTGTACTGTGATACTGACAGCGTAAAATATTTAGGATCCATCGACTTTGATTCCTTCAATGCTAAAAAGCGCCGTAGATCCGAGGAAAATGGCGCCGTTGCCGTAGATCCGGCAGGCGTTAAGCATTATTTAGGCGTAATGGAGCATGACGCGGATTATTCTGAGTTTGCCACCATGGGAGCTAAAAAGTATGCGTACAGATACCCGGACGGTAAATTAGGCATAACCATTGCAGGCGTTAACAAGAGCAAAGGCGCCGAAGAGCTGGAGGCAGCCGGAGGCCTGAGCGCTTTCAGAGAGGGTTTTGTATTCAGGAAAGCCGGAGGGACCGAGAGCATATATAATGATGTTCCGGCGATAGATCATATTACCAGAGAGGGCCGCGAGATCCCTATAACATCAAATTTATATATCAAAGATTCTGAATATACTTTGGGTATCACCGGCGAGTACTACAGGATCCTGCAGCATGCTAACGTATGGCGTGAAATATTTTTAAAAAAGTGGTAAAAAGTGCTTGCAAAGTGTTCAAGAATACTATATAATAAAGACAGTTAAAGAAGCACTAACAAATGGAGGTACGAACATGTTGACAAGAGAATTTTTAATGCACGTTTCCCCTACAATGAGGGTTGTTGTTTGGGATCTCGACGCAGTGCCGGGCAACAATAGAAAAGAGGACGAAGCCGGCGCGCTGGCTATCGCACACCATTTTGACTATGACAGCGTTGTGGAAGATTTTGCCATAACGCCTGATATGGTAACTATATTTATTAAAAGAAAATAGGAGGACAAGAAATGAAAATCATTAATCAGTTTCCCAACGAATTAAGCAAGCGCGACGCTTACAGACTGACTAAGGCTCAGAGCGTTAAGAAAATGAGCGAGGCCGCGGGATCCGTATTAAATCCCAGTGCATGGGTATTATTTGAGGATCTGAACAGCAAGACCGGAGAGCTTCAGACCGTTCTTGTAATGGAAGATAACGGTGAGATGTTCGCGACAGTTTCAAAGACATTTATCAAGGAGTTCTGCGACGCGTGCGAGGCTTTCGACAACAATCCCGGAGCGATCAAGGTCATCGAGGGAACTACCAAAAGCGGCAGAAAATTCATCACATGTGAGTTAGCGTAAAGGATGGAGGCGGGACAATATCCCGCCTTTTATTTTAGGGAGGTATGAAGATGTTTAATATTTTATATCATGTATTTTGTGAAACCGGGTTCCCGGTCGTTGCGCTTTTATCACTGGGCATTGCGCTGGGCGTTCTGATGTTGTCGGAGGTGGGAAGATGAGTGTAATACTTAAAGGTGTTGATTTACCGACTAATGGCGAGACCCTTATTGTTGGGATATATGGAAATGGTAATGTAAGCGTTGAACATTCAAAACCTTTAGTTTTACCGATTGAAATTAGCGCCGACGCTATTCAGATCCCAAAAGGCCACGGTAGACTGATAGAAGAACGATACCCCGGTGAACTACAAGCAAAATACCCTAAAGGCTTATTTATAACATATTATTCGGCAGATGAGGACACTGACAGGTTTATGGTAGAAGCGGAGGCGTAAAAATGATCACGTTGCAAGGCTTTTTAAATATGATAATAGGACCGTCGTTCACATGGGTCCACATTATGGATCCGCTGACGTATAAAGAACTATCTCGCGGCTATGTTGACGACCTGCTTAAAGACCATACGCAGTTTATACAGAAGTTTGAAGTCGTATCGTTTTATACGGTTCGCGAGGTCCTTTATATAAATGTAAGGAGAATCAAAAATGAATAATAAAATTTATCTTCCCTCCGGGTATTTAAATATCCGGGGGATTTTGTCATATAAATGCACATTTAACTTTATAGTCGGAGGACGTGCCACCGGTAAGACATATGGCGCGCTTTCAACGGTCCTTGAGGATAATATAAAATTTATGCTGATGAGAAGAACGCAGGCGCAAGCGGATCTGATAAATAAACCGGACTTTTCACCATTTAAGCCGGTGTGCGATGATAAACACATTGAGATCACAACGGCGAGTGTATCAAAGTACAACGCCAAGTTTATGCTTGATGATGAAACTATTGGTTATACTTGCGCGCTGTCAACTATCGCCAATATGCGAGGGTTTGACGCGTCAGACGTTAAATTACTGATATATGATGAGTTTATACCGGAGCGCCACGAGAGGCCCATAAAAAGCGAGGGCGCTGCGTTCCTTAACGCATATGAAACTATGAACCGTAACAGGGAATTAAAAGGAAAGAGGCCTTTAACGGTCTTGTGTCTGGCAAACGCTTTTGATATAGCTAATCCCATATTTTTAGAGCTTGGCCTTGTAGGTATCGCCGAAAAAATGAAACAGAACGGCCGTGAGTTATATATTGATCGCGACAAAAGTATTTTAATATTGCTGCCGGATAGCAGCAAGATCATGAAAGAGAAAAATAACACGGCTCTATACAAATTAACAGAGGGATCCGAGTTCAAGGCCATGGCTCTTAATAATGATTTTATATATAACCCAACGGAAAATATCAAATCATTGCCGTTAAGAGAATTCAATCCCGTTGTCACGGTGGGAGAGATCACTATCTATAAACATAAATCAAAGCGTTTATATTATGTATCGGAGCATCGGACCGGAAACCCGCCGACGTTCACTACTGACGAGATCGGACTAAAGCGATATATTAAAAACTACGGCATGCGCTTTTATAGGCTTTACATGCAGAATTGTTTTAAATTCGAAAACATGTTGACAAAAAGTCTTTTTGAATTATATAATATATAGAGAGGCCGGGGAGCGCAAAGGCAGCCCCGGAAGGGCGCGCGTTTCCTTGCCTGGGAAACTAACCCCGGCCCGTTATTTAAGGAGGCTTGCCGTGGATTACGATATTTTAATTAATGCAATATCAACAATAGGTTTTCCGATCGTTGTCGCTTGTGCGCTGTTCTGGTATATAAACAAACAGAACGAGAACCACAAGGAAGAGATAAACGCGCTGCGTGATACCATCGGAGAGAATACTAATATACTTCATGAATTAAAGGAATTAATCAAGGTGATCGCGAAATGAGTATATATTTTAAAGGTGACAAAGTTTCGAAGCACTTCACAGCTTCCGAATATAACCATGATAACTCAAAAGATGTTTTCATGAATTCAGATACTCTTATATTTATAAGCTGTATCGAAGAGTTCAGAGAGTGGACCGGCCGACCCATGTATATCACTTCATGGTTCAGGGATCCCGCTGTAAATAAGGCGTGCGGCGGCATTTCTACGTCAAACCACCTGACAGGAACCGCAATGGATTTTTATTATAAGGACCAGAAGATGACCGACGAGACCCGCTTTATAAGACGTGCTATCAAATGGGGCGAGATATGCAAAGCCCACGGAGTAATAGGCGAAGCCGGCTTATATAGTGGTTTCTATCACTTTGGGATCCAGAACGCAGCACAGGCAGCGGCTAATAACTACAAGTTTATGCACTGGGACAGCAGAAGCGGTTCCCAGATCAATAAACCTTTTGCAGTGTTGAACGTATTTTAAGGAGGACAAGGAAAATGACAGTAGAAGAAATTTTGAAATTGGGCGCCATGGGCTACACAAAGGACGATATAGAGGCCATGAGTGCGGATCCGGAACCTGCAAAGGATCCTGAACCCGCTAAAGAACCGGAACCCATAAAGGAACCGGAACCCGCAAAAGAACCCGCCGAGGATCCAACAAAGGATCTTTTGAAGTTTATGGCAGGCGAGTTTGAAAAATTACAAAAGTCTATTCAGGACGCTAATATTTTAGGGTCCAACATTGAACAGCATAAAGAAAAAACGGCGGAAGATGTACTCGCGGAACTGATCGCGCCGCCAAAGAAAAAAGGAGGTAAATAATTATGAGTGTTAACAACATGAATTTTGAACAGGCCGCGACACTATTAAACGCCGTTCATTCTCAGGTTACCGGCAAGACCCAGATCGCGCCGGCTGATGTTTCTGAGTTTATTTCCGTAGCTCAGAAAACTTTAAAAATGGGCTATGATCCCGTACTCAATGCCATTTCTCAGGTGGTAGGCCGTACGATCTTTTCAATGAGGCCTTATGGTGCAAAGTTTGGAGGTATCCAGGCAGACGCACAGAAATGGGGATCTATTACAAGAAAACTTGTTCTGGCTGATAAACCTTTAGAGGATAACCAAGCGTTCAATCTCGTAGACGGTCAGAGCGTTGACATGTACGAAGTAAACAAGCCGCAGGCTTTACAGGTCAATTTCTATGGCGCTATCGAGTATTCAAAGAGCTTTACGATCTTCAGATCCCAGCTTGATAACGCTTTCAAGGGTCCTGATGAGTTCGGCAGATTTATGGCAATGGTTACACAGAACGCTCTGGACATGATCGAGCAGACAAAAGAAACTTGCGCAAGATTAACTCTTGATAACTTCATTGCCGGCAAGATCGCTGCAAATAACGGAGTTATCCACCTGTTAACCGAATATAATCAGGACGTTGGAGGATCCTACACAGCTACCACGATCAAAGCGGCTGCAAACTGGAAAGATTTTGTGAAGTGGGTTTACGCAAGGATCGCAACGCTTACAGGCCTCATGACAGAAAGATCCGAAGAATACCAGATCAAGGTAACCGGCTACGACATCAACAGACACACACCTTTTGAAAATCAGAAAGTATACCTGTTTGCCGATATTCTGAACGCTATCGACGCAAGAGTCCTTGCAGATACATATAACTACAAGTTTATCGAGTACGCAGATGTTGAGGCTGTCGGCTTCTGGCAGTCAATCGAGACCCGCGATGAGATCCAGATCACTCCTACATATCTTCAGGCCGACGGCTCACTGACAACAGGAAACGCCATCACACAGGGCGATATCATGGGCGTGATCTTTGATGACGAGGCACTTGGATATACTACATTCAACGAGTTTTCCGGTGTAACACCTATGAACGTACGCGGCGAATATTGGAACCAGTATTTTAACTATGTTATCAGATATTGGAACGACTTCACAGAAAAAGGCCTTGTCCTGCTTCTGGATTAATTCCGGAGTTGTACTATTATATAGGGCGGGGAATATCCCCGCCTTACTCATAGGAGTTTAAAAATGTCTTTTGTAGTAAAATTTTACAATTTTGAAAAAAGAAATAACTCAGTAAAAAGGCCTGATGACGACGTACCGCATACTGATTATAATTGCAGGGTCCTGAACGGCACCGGGATATTAAACCCTAAGATCGAACTTGATATAGGTTTAACGGCTAATCCGGCAAGATTTAATTATTGTTATATTCCGGACTTCCAACGCTATTACTACGTCAGGGAGTGGAGCTTTGAACGCGGTCTATGGATCGCCACATGTAATGTTGACGTTCTTGCGACGTATAAAAGGCGCATAGGAATGACCTCTTTATATGTATTAAGAGCCTCCGGCAATTATGATGGCAATATAATAGATAACTTGTATCCCTGCAAAACAAACTGCAGTTATCACACAGACCTGTTGAATGTTCCATATACTACCGGGTGTTATGTGCTGGGCGTTGTTTCAAAACTTGGCGCGTATGGATCCATAGCATATTATGTCATGGACTCCGCGAACATGGCGCGGTTTGTTCAGGGGTTAATGGACACGGTAAGCACCGCAAACGGCTTCAGCCTTAATGATGCATCAATGGCGCTGCAGCTTTCCCTTGTTGACCCTATACAGTATATTAAATCGGTCATGTGGTGTCCGTTCGATATGTCAGATCTTACCTATACAGCAGCAAACCAGCTTGATATATTTAACTGGACGCTTACTAATGTATCTTGCGGCATGATCTACGGAAAGACACTTTCCAAGACATATACTTTCAATATTACTAAACACCCGGACACTGCGAGCCGCGGGAACTACGTTAATACTAAACCCTATACTAATATCACGCTGAACTTCCCGCCGTTCGGAAATATCGAAATCGATACCACGGTAACAGGCACAGCCTCGACGATCTCACTTGAGCTTGACTATGATATTTTTACCGGATCAGGACAGCTTAGAGTCAAGGCCAACGGTATAGTATTAAATCAGATCAATACACAGTTAGGTGTCCCGGTACAGATCTCGCAGGTAACGCGCGATTATCTGGGAGCAGCTCAGAGCGTAGTTTCCGGCGTTGGATCCGTTGTTTCCGGCGCTTTAACAGGTGGCGCAGGCCTTGCGGCCGGTATCACTAACGGCATTAACGCCATAGGTAACGCTGCGGCCTCGATGATACCGAGAGCCAACAGCATAGGAGGCGTTGGAAATTATTCCGTATTGAATTACCAGCCTCGCCTTGACTATCAGTTTTTCAGGCCTGTTGATGATGACATAAGCCATAACGGACGGCCCTTGTGCAAGGTGGTCCAGATCAACCAGCTTGCCGGTTATATTCTGGTACAGGACGGCGACGTAATAACAGACGGAACATCGGAAGAAGACGCCATGATCAGGCAATACCTTGAATCAGGATTTTACTTTGAATAAGGCGGTGAGGATATGGCAACATATACACCACGATTAAACAGTCAGGGAATCGCCGGATCACGCTGGTACGAAACGCAGAACCCTTTTTATTTATCCGGCTGGGGCATGCCTAACTGTACGGCGTACGCTTTCGGCCGTGCCTGGGAAATCGCGGATCCTAATAACCAAGGGATCAACTACCCGCCGTTATCGACCGGAGACGCTGAAAGCTGGTTCAATCATGCTGATAACTGGCCGAGAGGATCCACGCCGGCGCTTGGCGCGATCGCCTGTTACGCTGACGGTATCTTTTCCGGTGACGGCCATGTTTGCGTAGTTGAGGAAATAGACACGGCTAATAACAGGTGCCTTGTTTCGGAGTCCGCTTATAATGGTTATTATTTCAGGGCTACCCATTATATTAGTTATAACGGGGACTATGGTTACGGCGGTTACGTATTTCAAGGGTTTATCTACAATCCCTATGCCGGAACAGAGCCGGGGCCTCCGGGACCCGGACCCGCTGAGGGTTTCGACATCTGGAAGTTTAAGCATTTAATTGACATTAAGAAAGGACGGTATATCACATGATCGGATCAAAGAATATACCTGTATCATACGATTATATTAACGCATATAATCACCAGTACAGGCCCTCAACGATACATGTCAAGGAAACGGGGCTTTCATGGTATTTTAAACGTTACCTTATACAAAAAATCATAAGCGTGTTCAAATTCGAGGGGATCCCGGAAAACTGGGCGACAGATTATTTTTTATATACGCTGTTTGTGTTCGGATATTGCGCGGTCATCAATACCAATAAATACGGCGTAATACCGCAGCATTGCACGCTGTCAGGCTATAACATTTACTACAGACCCAACAGGGCTATCATCACTAATCCCCTGTTTAAAAGGACAATTGAAGCCCGCATAGGCCGTGATACGGAGCTTGTGAGAATGTCGCCGGACTGGTGTGGCGTGTGGGATATAGTCGAATATTATGCGGATCTGATGGCGCTGACGTCGGAAACGATCGCAGTAAATCTTATAAACAGCAAGTTTTCCTATGTTTTCGCAGCAGAGGACAAAACCAGCGCCGAGAGCTTAAAAAAGCTGTACGACCAGATAACAAGCGGAGAGCCTGCGGTATTTCCGGATAAGAAACTGTTTAATGATGACGGTTCACCATCATGGCTTATGTTCGCTCAGAATTTAAAGCAGAACTATATCGCAGGAGATCTTCTTGAGGATCTTGCTAAGATCGACAGCAGATTTAACACCGAGATCGGAATACCCAATGTAAATATTGCTAAGGCGTCAGGCGTCGGAGCTGCAGAGGTTATGGCTAACAACATCGACACGCAGTCAAAAGTGGCTCTGTGGCTGGACACTATAAGAGAAAGCCTTGAGAGGGTCAACGATATGTTTGGGCTTAATATATCTGTATCACTCAGGTTTGAAAACGAGGAGGTGGTAACAGATGAGCAGAGGGGCTAAACTTTCAATAATGGGATTATATAACTATGATCCGGACGTGTTCGCAGGGTTTTCAGTCCCGGACGGCATGGATAAAGACGTTGTAATAAATGAAATAGTCATGCAGTGCGCCGAGCTTGAATTGCTATATCCCTCATATAATCTCATGAAGATCGCTATCGCAAACTGGACGAAAGTCGAGGCAAAGATCTGGGAGAAGCTGTGGGCGACAGAAAACCTTGAGTATAACCCAATTTGGAACGTGGACGGCAAAGTGATCGAAAAAGGAAACGCCGGTAGTATCGGATCCACTAAGGGATACAATGAAACTAACTGGCTGGATAATTCAAAACTCGCAGCAAACGACGAGCGCGAGACGATCAGAACCGGAAACATCGGCGTAACAACTACACAGAGCATGATAAAAGAGGAACGCGATGTTGCGGAATTCTCAACAGTATGGTATATTGTTAATAGTTTTAAAAAGCGCTTTTGCTTAATGGTTTACTAAAGGAGGTAGACAGATGAATAAACTTTACAGCGTTCACGATCATTGGACGGACATAAATAAGAAAAACGATGTTGATATTGAATCAATCGACGGAGTTATAACTGGGATCAAGGTTAATGGTGAGGACTACGGCGGTGGCGGGGAAAGTGATTTCAGTACGGCGAGGGTTCACATAGTCTGTACTATACCTGATAACTATATAGGCTTTCGTGGTAACATATTGGATAGAGAAAGTGGCAACTATTTTCTTCACGCAATAATGCCATCGGGTACACATTGGCTTTATGATACCGATATCGAGGGTCCATTTGATGAAAGCATTGATATTATGATGCTGGAATCCTATTTTGAATTTGTTACTTCAGCAGACGCCATGAATGTCACAGGCAATGCAACAGTAAGCTTTGATGAAGATACAGGTTGGACTGCCACCGTTACAGGCGACTGCACCATAACCATCTCACAGGCGACTCCACAATAACCATCTCATAACACTTAAACAGCACTTAGAAAGGAGTTAAAATATCATGTCAATTTTTAATGAGTTTCCATATACTAACTTTCATGAATTAAATCTTGACTGGCTTATTAAGGCCGTGAAAGAGGCAGTGAACACTGTAACAGATTTTACTGCTAACTGGGAGGATAAAGTTAAAGATGACGTTAACGAGTGGCTGGATAACCACCCGGAAGCAACAACAACAGTGCAGGATAATTCTTTAACAGTAAATAAATTCACGCCGGAACTTAAGTTGCAGACGGTCAAGGACTATGTAACGCCGGAAATGTACGGCGCTGCAGGTGATGGATCCACAGACGACACGGCAGCAGTGCAGGCCGCTATAAACAGCGGAAAGCCTGTCGGCCTGCTTAATTACTATAAAGTTTCAGCGCCTCTGACAGATGTTAGTAATATGTTCGGTTTATCCGGAGTTTTAGGTGGTATTATCTGGGACAGCGGTGTGCAGGGAGGAACGAACCTCCTGAGGATCAAGACCGGTCAGCCTGCATATTTATCAAACATCAGGTTGAATTTTGGCACACAGAACACACTCAGACACTCAATTAACGCCGAGGGCTGCAGCTATGTCTTTATTGATCACTGCGAGATAGTAAGCGGCAGCGGTTACGCTCTCAAGATCTCTAACGCACATGACGTGTTTATCACAAACACAAAGTTTGCTGATGTATACGGCGCTACAGGGAACCCAGGAGGCGCTATCTATGGGCAGGCGTTCCATGACGTCATAGTATCCGGCTGTGTGTTCGAATCACTTTATGATCACGCGTTATACTGTGCGGGAGACTCCGGCGACGTTTACAACGTAGTATTTGCAAATAATACATGTCAGGCCTGCGGACGCGGTAACCTTACAAACGGCGCTGCTGTGGCGATCTACGCCAGCACACACGATGTTGCTATCTCAGGCAATACAATGATCAGCTGCAAGTCCGGTGTGTATGTCGGTAAATATGCATCTGCGCAGACAGTGCCTCGTGATATTTCAATATCAGGCTGCACGTTCAGATCATGTAATGAGAATGGCATTATGCTTGAGGGGCTTGCGAGTGCGAAAATTGATCTTGTAACAATTGAGGGCTGCACGTTCCACGGAGTAAATCAGGACGGTATAAGGCTGTTACACGCTGACAGATGTGTAATCGCTAATAATACCATATTTAATGTTACACGCTATGGAATCGTAATCGGAGAGGGCGTGTATAATCTGGTAAACTCTAATAACTTAAGGAACGTTAACGATACCGGTATCATGATCGGATACCCGGAGGCCGCTAACAATAATCAGATTTCTAACAACGTTGTTACAACGTCCTCCGGCGTTACCGGCGTATATGTCAGACAGTCAACCGGAAACAGACTCTTTAATAACTATGCTAATGGTTATCAGACTAACTTTGTTACCGGTGGTGTGGACGAGATGAACATCGCAAGCTCACTTTATCAAAAGTCGATCTGGTTTCAGTCCGGACCTAATCAGTCTCAATATCACAGCGTTGGTGATATAGTCATAAGCACGGCCCCTGTAGCCGGTCAGCCGGTTATGTGGATCTGCACGGCCGCCGGTAATCCTGGAACACTGAAAGTGATCGCGACGGCAAGCGCTTGACAAAATAACGCGTTAGGCGTATAATATAATTACAATATCTCTCAATATCAATACCTGATCTTAGGCCTCCCGCTTGGGTGCATGCAAGAAGCGTGCCAAAGTGGGGGGTCTTATATT
>OCTW011510651.1_pt1 | contig 13147 bp, 14 predicted proteins | sample 1539671 | NCBI WGS metagenome assembly OCTW01 (sample SAMN02144230, study PRJEB22623) | gut metagenome | biome: sheep rumen | host: Ovis aries | place: New Zealand | reverse complement strand
AGATAGACACAGTGTCCAGAGTGATGGTTTTGTTGGCAACCTTCGAACGAGGAGTGGTAGCACCCTTCGCCTGAATAACAGCACGGATGCCTTCCAGACGGGTCTTGAACTGAGCACGCTCACCGAAACCGACGTTCTTCACATCAGCAACAAGGCCGAGCCAGTTGCTGTCTGTCTTCGCCAGTTCATTCACTGCGAACCCAACGAGCTGGGCAACAGCGTACTTATTCTGAGGAGAGAGATCGCTTACCATCTCATTGATGGCTTTGCTGGTTTCCTCAACGATATTGCTATCAATGCTCTCATGACGGGCCTGTGCCGCCATAACCTTTACAATATTGGAATCCTGTCCAAAACGTTCAATCATTGCTATTCACCTCAATTTCTGAAAATTAAGCGGTCTTCTTCTTCACGCCGGTCGCGCCAAAGACAGCATTGTCGCCAACTGCCAGAGCGGTGAAAGCAGCGTCTGCTACATCGGTAGTGATGAGCTGTTCGCCCGGAAGCACCCGATGCATACGAACGTACTTGCCAACAGGCAGAGTGTATTCGGCGGTGTTGTAATCGCAAGCGTCATTGATGTCCCATTCGTTCTCAACGAAGAAGTTCTCGGCATCACCGATCTTCACCATCTCGAGGATCACAGCGTTCTTTCCAAACAGAGTGGTCTTCTCAACGACACGATAAAGACCGGTATCGTCAGCAGTAATCTTCTTCACAGTGGTCTTGCCGTCAGCGGTTACGAGACCAGCCATAATGCCATTTGCAAGGGCCTCACCAGAGAGGAACTCTCCGTTGTACACATAGCCCTGAAGCTTTTTCATGTATCCAGCCATTTCTGTATTCCTTCTTTCTTACGCATTCTCAAATAGCCATGCGCGAATATCTTTGATTTCAATAGAGGGAGTCACGTCATAGATCGCCGCAGTTGCAACCTCATCAGTCGCAACCGGAGCTTCCGCTTCCTGACTCATCTCGATAGAAGCAAGTGCTTCGTAGTTGACCTCGGCAATTGCCTTCGCAACGTCCTCGTTGTTCACGTCCAGTCCATGTTTCTCAGCGAAAGCACGGGCAGTGTTCTGACGGTCAGCGAGAACCTGCGCGGCACGAGCCGCACGGAAAGCTTCCAGTTCCGCATGCTCCGCACGAAGAGATTCGATCTCGGCCTCTAACTGAGCAATCTGCGCACGTAACTGCGCTGCTTCGGCTTCAATAGCCATATGTGCCGCATCAATCTGAGCGTCTTCAGCAGACGGTTCTGGACATATGCATGCTTCTTCAGGCTGCCCACATACCGGACACATGTCCGCGACGGCAGTCTCTTCAGCTACTGCTTCCGCTTCAGCTACCGGAGCTTCGGCTTCTACCTGTCCTTCATTGGAAATATCGTTACCGGGTTCTTCAGCGACAGGTTCGACCGCAGGTTCGACTGCCGGTTCTGCCGCTTCATCCGCAGGTGCGGACTCTTCGGATTCGACAGCTTCGACAGTGGCGGGTGCTTCGTTTACTTCCTCGGTAACCTCAGTCTGTTCAACAGGCTGTTCAGCTACCGCTTCATTAACCTCTACGGTTTCGGTTTCAAGCTGTTCCGCTACTGCGTCAGTGTTATGATTCATGTTGGTTTCAACTCCTTCGGTTTCCTTCGTCGCTTCCGACTGATCCTCTGCGACCAAGCTCAGTGGCACACTCTCCACGAAAGCCGGGTGAGAGACTACAGTCATCCCGAATATGTAATTCCTGTCTGAGGCATCAACAAATCTCGTGCCGTCCTCTACAATCGTGTCCGCAAGTACATACGCGACTTCAAAGGAGAAGAAGAGAATGTCCTGTTCGTACATGTTGATAAGATGGCGACATATTTCCTTTTCCCGCTTCGGGACTCTTGCGGTTGCGATCAGGCTACTGTACTGATCTGTCTTCTCTTTTCGGAAATCCAACAGACTACCAATCTGATCTGTGTAAAACTTTCCGGTTAGCCGGTTTTGCCTATGGGTGAGTCTGTCGTAATGACCAGCGAGAAGTTCTGCTTTATCGCAATAAAGCGGCAGACAAGAATAGATCTCAGGATGTGCAACAATCTCGTCGATGAATTCCTCTGTCACGGACTCATGGTTTTTGTTAGGGTTCGTGGTGCAGAGACAGAGATCGATCTCCAGAAAAATGTCATTCTGTTTCAGCTCGGAAATTGTTACTTCGGACGCAACAAAGATTTGAGTGTCTCTGTTCATAAAGATCGTCCTTTCAGCTATGCCCTGCGCTAGGAGGTACACATTGCACAACTTAAAGATTTATAAAAAGAGCGACCCCACACGGAGCCGCTCCCTTTACCGTATTGAATTAAGTTACTTGTTCGACACTGCCTTCAGGTCTCGAACCTTTCGGTTGTCGACCCGTCATCGACTTAGATGGATCACTGTGTCGTTCCGTGTTATCCATCGTCGGGCGACCTCTAACCGTTTCCTCTTCGGTTTCTGTAGATCGCTCTACGGTTACCGTGGTACTCTGGTCGGTAGTCTCATTTTTTGCGACATCCCCTGCTTGTTCCTGTGCCAGACGATCCTTCGTCGGCATGAACAGTTCAGCGATGCCGTTGGATGCTTCACGCTTTTTGCGCTTCACTTCCTGCTGGAAGTCAAACTTATAAGCGGACAAGTACGTCTCGTTCGACAGCATTCCCTTTGCGAACAATGTCTCACAGGTCTTAAGGAAGTTTGCATCTCCGGTAAGATCTGTCGGCGGAAAGCGGAACAGAGGAATGTTGCCCGGTTTAGCGTGGGGCATAATGTTCAGCATATCGTTAATCCGCACATTGATGCGATCCATCATTGCGCAGAATTGATCTTTAACTCGGCTAATTCTCATCGCTGCCGTCTGCATTGAGACCTGCGCGGTAGCAAACGTACTGCCGTCCTCTGCACGGCCACTAACGATGATGCCAGAAATTCCTCCTGCGTCGAGGATGTCAGAGTTAACTGATTTGTATTTATCGTCCGAGAACAATGAGTCCAAATCAGGTTGGAGGAACTTGGCTTCTGCCCAGTTATTGGTGACCGCAAGACCGTTCTTCGTCATTGCTGTCTTGAACGTCTGACCAATCAGCATCAGTGCTTCTTTTTCAGGAAGCACTTCGTTATTCGGGTCACCATATTGCACATGCAGGAATGCATGTATACCGAGATTTAATTGTGCGTCTTCCCATCTGGAGATCAGTTCCTTTTTTCGGAATGCCTTCAGGCAAGAAGCCACAAGGGGAGTGGCATACCGTTGCCAATCCTCTTTCGTATCCTGCAATACGAATGTGTGCCGGGGATTCAACTGTACCCATTCATATCCTTCGTAGATACCGGTGGTGACTTCCGGAGGGAGACCCTTCAGTCGTTCCTCTAAAAGTTCATCACGAATATCCGGTTTCAATGCCAGCTCACCGTAGGTACGAACGTATTCGTCCTTCACGGCACGACAGTGATATTCAACAACAGGTTCTCCATTTACCACGACATTACCAATCCGTGTCATGTTGAATGGGAGAGTAATCAGTCTGCCGTTAGGCATCAGGTAAACTACGACGTTACCATAAAGCCAATATTGAAAGAAGACGGAGTACTCGAAGTCACCGAGATGAATATCATCGTAGTACTTCTGATACCGTTCCTGAATCCGTTCGTCTCCACCGACTAATTGCCAGCCAGCCGCACAGCTAAACGGTGTATACACTTCCTTGATGATGCCCCTGAATAGAGGATCTTCATCAACGTAGTAGTTCGCCAGCTTGCACAAGGAAACGTAATTCTGCCAAAGCTGTTTGTCGCGCAGGAGCTTTTCATAGTCAAATCCACGAAGATCTCCACGGTATGTCGGGTTAGAATTCGAGAATGTTCCCGATACATCTATATCGACCGAAGCAGCAGTCGCTACTGATGCATCATTGCCGGGGTCTCTGTCGTTTACGTCCACAGCGGCAACGATAGGTTGTCTGCGAAACCAATCAAAGATTCCCATCTCAACTCACCTCCTCGAATTTATAGGCCAATAACAATACCAACGCACTGTGTTGCACCACGATTGATCATGCGTTTTCTGTTATATTGCTCTAACTCTGTAATATAATGAATCGCCATTCCAACAGCGGAATAGCGGTCTTTGTGTTGTGTACTTTTTGCGGTATCGTAAATAACCGTACCGGAGCTGGTAGGTCTGCCAACAATGTTTCCCATCTCGATCTGGAGTGCATCCGTTTCGAGATAGATCGCTTTCTCTCGCAAAGTCAGCTTCGTACCGACATCCGTTTCGTTGTCATCCTTGGCAACCTTGTTCCCGATAATCCGTCTGGATGTAATCGGCAACTCGATACTGCCTTGTTCTAATCCAACTGTAAGATAACTGACCATCTGCTGGTTCAGTGTTATATTCGCCATAAACGGATGAAGTAGAGGAACAGCTTTATGAATCATCGACTTCTCGGTATCCATGACCAACGGGGGATACTCCTTATCCGTTTCTGGATCTACCCAAGGAACAGACAAGAACTGAGGGAATGCATCACCCAAGCCACGATGGTCGAATACAACCTTCGATGTATTTGGGAACCGGATTAACAGTTTGCGAAGCTCAGTCGCAAGCGAATCCAGTCGTTGACCTTTATAGGTTTGCAGACAGACCATACGCTTAATGTATGTCCCGTTCTCCTGCTCGATCATCTTGAATACACACATTGCCGCATTGTCAGCAGTCTTCGCAGAAGACGTTGCCAAGTCAACACCGATAATATATTCAGCGGTAGACTTCGCAGGTTGTGCAAATTCCACTTTCTCAAGCACTCGACATCTCTCGGTCAGTTCGTACGGGAACACAGCACCTTGTTCTGCACCGATAAAGATCGAGCCATATTCCATTGCGAACTTCTCTTCGGTCATTGAGCTTTTCTCACCGATGAAGAAATCCCTCTCGGTTATTCCGCAACGAACAGCCGCTTTCCAATCCAGAGCACAGGCGAAGCATGTCCGATCCGGTACACCTTTCTGATCAGGTGCTACGCCAGCCATACGCCGAAGCGAATCCCGGAACATATCGTAGAAGTAATTCGACTTCAGACATGCAGATGTGATCGAGACCATCTTCGAAGAATAGTCCTTAAACCCGAACTGAATCGCATTATCACGAGTCGTGTTTCTAACCGGCTTTGCAATTGCTTCGATGTCGATCTGCTTGACTTCAGGAGCTTCATCAATAACGATGATCTTGGCACGGTTGCCACGGAATGTACCGATAGAGTAAGACTCGATCTTCGATCCATTCCGGATTCGACATATGCCTTTGGATCTATTCAACTGAACCGGAGCATGACCATCCGTATCGATCTCTCTCAGAATGTTCTCATTCCGGACAAAATAGTCATCGATCTTTTTTAAGACCAGTGTCGCCTGTTCTGCCGTAGAAGAAATAACCGCAATCAAAGAACCGGGATAGAGAACACCCATCGCCAAACAGCACAGAGCTGTCAACCATGTCTTACCAAAGCCACGGGACTGTACGAATTGAATGCTCGATCTCGTACCGAATATACGAGCTTCGACCTTCTGGACATCCTTCAACCGTACTTGGAAATATTCTTCGATAAAAACATCCAAGTGTGTTCGCCAATACCAGATCTGCTTTGCCCACGCTTCTATGTTTTTAATATCACGGATCTGACTTGCTTTAAGGCTCAATCCAAGTCACCCCTTGCTCCGACTGCCACAAGGGTATGCTCAAAGTCATGAATGATCTGATCTATCTGATCTTCAGGGAAGTTATATGGATTCTCGTTAAGAGCACCGGACAATTCAACCCGAAGGATAATTTCACCAAGATTACCAAGACCAGAGGACTCGCCGGGTTTACGTCGACACGCCGCAAAGTTCGAAGACTTAGACAGGTTATCGAACATATCCATTGCGTCTCGGTACTCCTTTAGAGTGATCTGACCGGAACGGTATCTGTCTCCAGCTCGGTCAGCGTCAAAGGAAGCCTTCGCGACCTTACGTGCGTAGTCCCGCATGTTCTCATTATCCAGAACGAAGTCTTCTTCGAGTTTCTCGTAGATCTCGTCGAGAGCTTCGATCTCGCTCTGCATGTAGTAGCCACGCCAGACCTTGGAATATTTTTTCTGATCGGTCATCCCGATCTCAGGAGCAAGAGGAATTCCCTGTTTAGAATCCTCAATTGCCTGATCTGTCAGGCCGGGACTAAACACACCATCACTGCCAACATGTTCCTCGTACTGGTAGTACGCTTTGTGGTTCATCATCCCAAACCACTGTCGCGCAATGCATGCATCCCGAATCTCCCGTTTTCGTTTTGCAGAGACCTTGTCACTCAGGTACTCGGCATCGTTTGCCAAAACGTATTTGGCTTTCTCACCAGCCGCATCCCAGTAGACATCCGACCAATGCCGGTTATTCATATGGCAATACTCGCGTACCGCTTCTATCGTTGTGCATTTCCTCGCACACTCTTTGCACCATGCATCGTGATAGCTCTGCGTCGACCATTCCATGTTTCCGTAGAATTCATTGAGCGGTTTTATCGCATCGCAGTGGACACATAACTTCGACGGCACATTCGGTTTGCCAACAGCTCTCTGCCGAACAGGTTTATACTGCCGAGCTTTCAATTCGTTCTCGGTTTCCCGTCTTGCCATTGTCTCACCTCTGTATATAAAAAAGACGTTCCGAAGAACGTCTGTGTTATTCTTGAATTGTTATAGGCCAGACACATCGTCTGCCATATCCGTGTTCGATCAGCATCGCAATCGCACCCGGCTTTCCACCAAAGCCTTGACGCTGTGCGTATCGATCCGTACCGCAGATACTCGGTACTCTTACGATAAAGGAGTTTCCGGTACTCGTCATACCGCTGAACTGATCCATCTCTTTATGCAGGTGACCGCACATTACGTAGTCGATCTCTTCGCCATACATGTTAATCGCATCGCGAGTGATCGAAGCAACGTCCTTAGATCCGTCCCCGTGAATAAGCAAGAACCGATAACCGCAGATGTCAGCAGCATGAAGTTTTCCGCACTCGCCTTGAAACTTAATTCGATCAAAGCTCTTCAACCTCTCCTTCATGTACCACCATACGACCTTTTCCATATTCTCGTTTTCGAAGTCATCCTTCTTCGAACCGAGAGGACGGATCTCAGAGTGGTTACCGGTCACCATGTGGATATAGAACCTGTTGTCAAAATGCTGTGCAAACATTTCCAGCCACTGGCTTAAAAACTCGGACAGCTTGATCGTGGATTCTACAACACCATATCTGAGCTTCATCAGTTGCGACTGTCGGAGCATACCATCGATCAGATCCCCAACGAACATAAAGTGGACATCCACATTCGGATTATCGATCAAGATAAACTCGATCTGTTTCTTTAAGTCCATCATCCGTTTGCCGAAGCAGTCTGGATTATATTTATTAATCACACGACCGTAGTAGTCCTTGATCTCCCAGTCCGCACCGAAATGGAAGTCACCAAGACCAACGACCAGTGCGGAACGAGTATCCTCCTCGTAGAGATCTCGTTTATCTTCCAGATGCGGTTCAGGAAGAGTGAGGGGAGGGAGAGAGGCAATCGCATCTTTGACCGTCTCTTGAAGGAGTTCCTGTCGAGCCAGTTGCCGTTCAGTTTCTTTCATCTGACCGATCAACTCTCGCAGTTTAATGCGCTCCTTCGCATTCTCGTCGCACAGTTTGTCTGCCTTCGGTGGTTCGTTTAACAAACCTGCTTCCGATACCAGCTTAACACCAACTGCCGCTTTCCGAAGCGTATCCGGTACGCAGTCGAGATCATAGCGATCTGCTATCTCTGACCAGTCCAGATCCACGTCTCCGGTTTTCTTACCGAGAATGTCATTTACGAGATCCTTTTTCATCTCTTGAGACAAGTTATCAAAATGCGTGTCTACCCGCTCCAACCGCCTTCACATCCTTATTTCCACATTTCAGTCGGAATCTTCATCACTTCGAACATGTCCTTACCGCACTTGACACATTTCATATGTGCGTAGTAGACCATGTTCTCGTCATCGCCATGAGCTTCATCGGTTTCGATCTGACCGACCTGTTGCCACTCATGATTGCATAACATCTGAGAAAGTACCGACTTCAGTTTTGTTATAGCTTTATCCAAAATTCTCATCTCCGTTCCTTGCCAAAGCGACAAAAAAGAAGAGCGAATAAATATTATAAATATATATTATCAGGATTGTCGTCTGAGTCCTTCGGCATCATGTGATACCAGATCGGCATCATAAAATTCATTTCCAGTTCCGAATCGTCATAGTCGGAATCATATACCGGACGATTCAGAAGCGCGAACTGAACTGCCAGAACACTATACCAAGTTGCACAAAGAATAAGCTGTGCCATCGTACCGTGTAGAAAACAGTTAGCAAAACAGCCAAGCCACAGTGCCTCAACAACAAAGTAAAGATAATTAATTAAACTCATTCGACAACTCCTGTTAATTTCAAAAAGTCCTCACTTAGTCCGCATATCTCGAATGAGAGACCTAGGCGTGTGAGGCTCTATCATAAGTCATAAGTCCCCATGTGGTGCGCATGTTTTAAATGAAACCTAGGCGTATGAGGATCTGTCCAAATTTAAGATAGAGACTCCCGCAGGAATCTCTACGGTCACAGGCTTAGCAGGTTTCTGTAACGCGATCAATAACCCCAGAACACAGAACTCGCTTTGGGGTTATCAGAGCGAATCCAACAACTCTATCTACGCTGGTAGATAAGATATGCACGATATTGCGAACATGCCTCGTGCTGGGCGACTCATTTAATTTCTCTTCCGTATAACGGAGATATGGCGCAGTGACGTAACTGCGCAAAACATTTACACCCGGCAGAGCCTTTCACTCTTGCACCATGTCTGCGTGGATTGCAACACCTTGTTTATCGGGAACACAGGCGAGTTCACGCACTGCTATCTTACCGAATGGTCTGCGGTCGACCTTGTTCCACCATACGGACACCTATTATTGTCTTCAATGCTTTTATCTTTCGCCACGGGTGTTCCGAAGAAAAATAGCTGGTCGGAATGATAGGGACAGAAAATAATTTATATAAAGGCATCGGAAAGAAAGGGAGGTGGTAGAACCGATACCGTGATCAGAAAGGAGGAGAACTGCGAAGAAGTTCCCGACCAGCTATAGTGTCTAGTAAAGAGTTATGGCTTCAGACGGGATCGGCTCATAGTTCATGTCGTAATAGTACCTGCCGTCAGCAGTGTCTACGATCATGACCTGATCCATATCCCAGAGGACATCATCCTTCAGAACAGTCGGTTTATACTGTTCGATGTCCTGATCAATGTGCCAGCAATATCCATCGTGGCAGAAATTATTGTCGGTATCAACCCGCGCAAATGTAAACCGTGCTTCTGATCCGTATAACTCTTTCAGCTTGCGAATCCGATACGACTTCGTTTTCGTTTTCGGTTTCACTGGCTTAACTTTAATATCTTGCTCAGAATCGGTTCTCAATAAGCTCGGCGGTGGAGCTTCACCGGAGAAGTCGTGAGGTACTTCCCGTTCCCTCTTGGCAGACTCTTTATACAAGCTGATCACTCCATTGCTTTGATTAGCAAGGTGAGCAGCCTGAAGCAGGAGATAGCCAAGGCAATCCAAAAAGAACTTGATCCTGTTCTCGATATTAAATTTATTTTTACTGAGTGCAGGAGTGGACAACCAACCTGACTCAATTGCATCTTTGCTGGCGGCGATAACTCCGTCCACCGCATTCGATGCATCTTGAAAGGTCTCATACCTGATCACTTCACTGCCACCGTTCAGTGAAGGTATCTTGTAATCGTGCGTCTTATTCACCCCTCCATAATATTATTACAAAAACAAAACGGAAAAAGGTGCGAGATTTCACAAAAAAATTTTTTATATATTAAACGGGTGAGGATTTGCACCTCACATATGGGCTTTATTCTCCACAGTTCCGAGTTTTTACGTCCTCTACGACTGGAGCCGCTTTTTCGGCGCGTAGTCTCAACCCTCGCATGCCCACCAACCGTCTACTGCTGCATCCCTGTGGATTTGTATTTGTGTCTACCTATTCACACCACCGTTTAATATTTATTTTAGTCATTAAGGTGTTGCAGGATGGTTCGTCCGGCCACCAATTACCACCCGTCCAAGCTCGACTGTCGGGCAACCTGCAACCGTTTTATTTTACGCACCTGTCGCTGATCTTTGCGTTACAGTACGTGTCTTCCCAGAGGACATAATTCGCACGGACGATCTTGGCAACCGATCTTCGGAAGATATGTTTTACCGTATCGAGTGTCCATTTCTTTATCTCTGAAATATCCAGACACGAATACCCATACATCAGCTTATTCACCACATACATCTCTTGTTCGTTCAAACCTGCCAGCTCTATTAGCCGATCCAGATCGAGGAACGTATTCGTAACTGGATCACCAGTAACATAGACACCTGCGGTAGAATTAAAGTCCACTGTCTCAGCGGAGGGGTAGAAGAGAGGATCTAACCGACTCCGCTGAGAGATAAGGATTCGAACAACTCTCGGTTCTGACAAAGGCAAATATAAGAATTGCGCACACCCTTTGCCGTCGTTTCGCTGTTCGAGTTTTACGTGACCCAAGGACTACTCCAGACTAAACCTTACTTTGCCCGTTTCGTCTTAGCAACACCGGACTGTTCAGTCTCTGCAAGCAAAGCTTTATATTTACGGTTCAGCTCGTTGAACTGATCGTCACCGGCCTTTATAGCTGCACGGAGACTTTCGAGTTCCTCACCGTCATCCTGAACAATCTTACGGACATACTTGAATTCGTTGTACATATCAACGATCAGGTCAAGGTTATTCATCAGGACATTTGAAATTCTCTCACGGGTGCGGGACGTGGGAGCACCAGTCGCAACATTCTGCTTGTGCTGGGAATACAAGGGCATCAAATCCCCTGCAAACTTGTCATACTCCATCGTAGTGTGGTGAGACATAAAGCCCTTTACACCGTCTGCCTCAACAACACCTGTCATAATATCTTTTTCTTCAGCCATATCTATCAACCCTTACTCAGTTTAATTTTCTTAGTTTTCTCATCGATCAGCTTTATCTGCTCATCATACTTCTTTGCGAGGTCACCATAATTCTGAACCGTAGGTGGAACAGAGAGGAGCATCAACAGTTCGTAAACGTCTTCTCTGATCATGCCCGACTCTTTCAAGAGAGTGATCAGCATAGACGGCACTACATAGCTGATCGTCGTATTCTGGTTCTTAGAATCAGTCATCGTCTTCTCGATCATACCGACTAAGCGAACGTAAGTGTCATACACATTCAGCGTATAGTTCTTATCGTTCTGCTTATCGAATATTGTTTCATTCGGTTTCAGATTCTGAACCGCATTCTCGACATCTTTATTTTTCACTGTCTTTGTCTCCATCATTGCACATTTTGCAATCACCGCAGTCACAAATCCATTTAAGATGCACCGTAAGATAATCGAATCTGTTGTCCTGCCTCTTATCTGTCTGGAAGATCTTCCACCCACAGTCGTATCCGTCAGCAGACAATTGATAACTTATGTGATCAGCATCTTCAAACCAAAGAACGAGAATGGGGTTGCTTTGTTTTGCAGCCAGACTGACTTCGATCAATCTTACCGGAGAGTCGATCCATCCTTTTCCATCTATCCAGAGCTGATACTCTTTTCCGAACTGAATATCACTTAAGCAGGAGAAGGGGACATCCTCTACGTGACCGTCTTTAATATCTTCGTGCCAAACGGTGGGAGTAGGATGTCTACCGTCAGATTCATCGTCAGATATATCGTCAGATTCATGGCTAGATAAATTCTCGTCTTCGTCCTCATCCGGTTCTGTTTCTTCAACATCCTCTTCGGGATCAGGTTCCGATCCTTCAACCTTTACCGGATCAGAGAAAGTAGCTGATAAGGGAATCCGAACCGTATGTTCGTCTACCAGATCCATCAGTGCGCAGTAGCCGTCTATCGCACTCTCGTCTTCGAAACCACCTGAACGTTCATAGAGGGCATTCAGAGCTTCCTCGAAATCCTCTCGGTGTACTACTCGGATATACTCAGGAGCACTGGCGTTATCTACGACCGTACGTTTAAACTTGGACTTGGTTGCATCAGCGTAGCTCATGTCTGTCATCCTCAAATCTTGAGGTCATCAATCTGCGACCTCAATTTCTTTTCCACCTCGTCGAGCTGCTTCAGGAGATCCAAACTCTGAAGGATATATTCGATGGCAGCGTCAACGTCCTTTTCCTGCTTATCCACCTTTTCGAGCTTTTTGTCGATATATTCTTCACGGCCCTTCTTCTCGACTTCGGTTGCAGTCATCGGCTTCTCGGACTCTGCCACCGTAGAGGTAGTATACTTATCGGGTTTCTCAGTTTCGGTCTTACTGTTGTCGACCTTTTCTGTCTCGGCCTTTTTCTCTTCGGTCTTCTTCTCCTCGGTCTTCTTCTCCTCGGCCTTTTTTTCGACTTTCGTCATTTTCCAACCGTGGGAGAAATGATTCACAATATCTGCGAGAGCCTCTGGAGCTACATCTATCGTGTTCATAACAGTCTTTGTCGTCAGTGCCGTAATCGCAATCTCCTGATCGGGAGTAGCTTTCCCGCCACAGATAATCTCGATCAGCTCTTTGTTTGGCAATGTCAGAGCGTCTCTGCCATCTGACATCGTAGAAGCGTTCCAGTCAGGGGAATCCGGTGCAGGGGAGTTCTCAAAAAACTTATTCATCTCTTTGCCAAGCTCTTCACCGAAGTATTCTGTCCAATCAATTTTCATCGTTTTCCTCCTAGAAAATCTAATTCTAAAGGGTTCTCAGAACACCCTTCACTATATATAAATGGACATTTTTGTCGAAATTGTTTATGTTAAGCGAAATTTGTTTGAAAATATTTTTGACAATAAAAAAGACCTGACCGAAGTCAGGCCGAACCGGAGGAGGATAGCTCACCGTAGAAAAATTGTAGGCGATGAATGGACTTATATATATAATATATAATATATATAATAATATATATAATTAATTATAAATTATATATCTCTTATAAATTAATATATATTTATATATAATATATAATAA
>OCTW011300793.1_pt1 | contig 13147 bp, 7 predicted proteins | sample 1539671 | NCBI WGS metagenome assembly OCTW01 (sample SAMN02144230, study PRJEB22623) | gut metagenome | biome: sheep rumen | host: Ovis aries | place: New Zealand | reverse complement strand
CGCCCTTCGTGCTCGGCTATTTGGCCTGCAGCCAAATACGCCTCGCAAAGCTGGCTGGCGCGTATGCAATAGCGCCAGCAGGCGTGCCGTATCGCGCCAGCGATAGGCCGCTTAACAAACAATAAAAAAAAGAATATAATCTGCCCATAAGTAAAGACGTTCCGTCGAACGTCTCTCTGCCCATAAGTAAAGACGTTCCGTCGAACGTCTCTCTCGTGTCGTGGAACGTCTCTCCCGCGTCGTGACACGTCCACTCGCATCCCCACCAATCTCTATACGGCTATCATCATGGAATCCAAAGAACTGCTCGACAAATGGATGGTGCGAAGCGCACAAAGGCTCATCAATCTGACCGAATCGCTGATATGCCAAAATGGTGCGCGTTACTCGATCGCCGAAGCCGAAGGATTTTCTTTGCTGCATCAGAGAGCGGCGGCCCTGCTCAATGAATCGAACAACATCGAAAATCTCGTCCCGACGAAACCGGCAACACTCGTCTATCATCGTACGCTCAAGCTGGCCGATCCGCTGGATATCCGATTCCCGTTTGAACTGCATGCAGCCAATGCACAGGAAGCCATCTATCACTGTCTGATTGCGCATGATGTCGCAGCCCAGTTGGGGATCCCTGGACTTTGCTCAATTGACGATGCCAATGCTCAGAAAATACAGGGGGCACGCATGCCATCCGCGCAAATGATTGCCGGAATTGCCCCCATTTTAGAGGAATACCCTCGCGGAACGGTCGACGAAAACGTCATAATTCAAACGGTCAAAACGGCTTTTGAAAGCTTTTCGGACAAATTCAACATCAAGACGAACATGATTGATGCGGATGATCTTCATGAAAATGGCATCTGCATCATTCCCGATACACGTTATATCCAGAATGCCCCCAAAATCGTCCAAATGCTGATGGCGCAGGGGGTTCCGGCGAGTAGTTTGGTCATTAAACTCATAAAACCGTATCCCACGGCAGATATTGCAGAACGCATAAAAAACCAAAAGTGTCTCATCGTTTTGGGGGAACACGATTATCCCGAGCAATCTGCACAGCGTTCGCTGCTCTACGAATTGCTTTCGGATTTCCATCTGGACATCCCGCTCATCTACATCCCCATGCAGTTAAACAGGCGTTTTGCCAAACTCGCTCGAACCCTGGATATTCCCGAATGGATGTTCGAAGAGGCTTTAACGCAGAACATAGAGACGCCTTCTTTTGTCATTGGTGCCGTTCCCGGGGGCCAGATGAGCCGAAGCCTGTTGTTCGATCTGGCGGCATACCTCGACAAAATGAATGGCTATTCGGCATTTCAGACGCAATGCAGACACCCGCTCATTGCTTCACTGGGCATGGAAAAAGGCTGCAAAGAGCATCCGGAAATCCCCGAAAAAACGATAGATCTGTTATTTTTATCGCATCCGGGCGTACTCGAAGTCGAGGACATTCTCGACGAACTCTCTGACAATGCAGTCATTCTGGTACTTGGAAGAAGCGTCGATGAGACCTCAATTTGGCCGCTTTTCTCTCAGAAAATGCGCGACTGGATGGCACGCAAAAATATCACAGCATACTCACTGGCAGGTGGTCTGCTCGATGAATACCGGACGGTAGAGCGCTATGGTTCTTATGTCGTCCATGGAGCTCTGCTCGAGCTGTTTGAAAAGATTTGCAAAGAACAACTCAATTTTGTCGAGATTCTGAATAACCATCTCTTGAGCGATGATGCCTACAAACGTATTGAAATCGGCCGCAGTTCCATAAGAGAAGTTGATCGAACGATTCAAACAGGCGTCAAATTTGATCCTTATTTTGCGCCACAAATCGGTCTGCCAAAGATGCTTTCGGCCAAACCAAACCGCGCAGAATCAGCCGAATGGCGTTCAATCATCCGCAATTTCTATGTACGCGGTCAATCGACAGATGCCCATCATCACCCATTGCCCGGGCTTTCAATCCGACCTGCAGCACTCAATCATTATTTAGAAACGCTCGAAAACGAACACTATTACCCGCTGCTCGTCACGCGAGTCACAGGCAACCCCACTTTACAGACACAGCGCCTCGATACTGCACTGCACCAAAAGTTTGGAAATCTCCTGGAAAACCAGAACCTTCAGGATGAATTGAGAGCGTTTATCCAATGCGCCGAAAAGACGGCAGACGCCTCGCTACATATCACTTTGGCCGAAGAACTGCTCGACAAAACGCTCCAGATTTTCGAAAAACAAAATGCAGGATGCAGCGATGCATTGCGCACCAATCTTGTAGAATTCATTGCATCACTCCCGCCGGAATGCCATCTCGTCGGCCTCAATCCTCACACTCTGCTCGATCTATACGTACTCGCCGTGCGTGCAGCACGCAGGAGCCGAATGCGCGATGTACGGGCAGAAATTCGTGGGTTGATTACGCTGCTTCGCGAAGCACTCCGGCTCGACGATGCTTACGGCCCGATTGGAACGTCCGAGTCAGCACTCAACGATGCCTTTGGACCGGCTGCACTTGAACTGCTCAACACCGCAGAAATTGCGCACGATCTTGAACACCAACACCGCGGGCATGTGCTGCACGATCCTGTTCGAATTGCGCGCATGTACGATTCGCTGCATACGCTCGAATCATTCCTTAAAACGCTCGATGCATCGGATGACCTGATTTTTGCCTACCCCCCCAAAATACAGGTTAAGACGACATACGACCGCGTCAAAACTGTATGTCATGATGAACCCATTGCCATTGCATCGGGCTTGTTTGACGCCATCAGCCAAACGCACATCGAAGCATTTAAGGCCATGAGAATGGCCAGACTCGACATCGACAATGCATACGATCCGGCATACCACGGGGATATCCTTGAGCATTTTACATGGCAGGATCTTTCCGAAGATGAGCTTCGCCTGCTCCCGGTCATCTGTATCGCCGAAACATCGGGGCGGCTTTATGAACAATTGACGCCGCTTTCCCGACTGATTCGATCGGGCAAACCGCTGGACGTCCTCGTCTTTGAATCGACATCACAAGCCATGAATGCCGATGATTCCCATGGGCAAACGCGGTACGATCCTGGGTTCAGCTATCTGGCGACGGCCTATCGCGAAGCCTTTGTTACACAGACGACATTGGCACGCCCTGAGCATTTGGCTTCCAATCTTTCACGCATGAACCGCATTCTGCGACCTGCTATCGCGGTTGTAGCCTGCCCGACATGGGAATGGCGTCTTCCGGCACGTGTCCAGCTCGAGGCTGCCCACTATGGCCGCACAGCCCCGGTATTTCAGTACGATCCGAGCATCGGAGAAACGCGCGTCGAACGATTCAACGTCAATGGCAATCCCCAGATCGACAGTTTATGGCCAGATTGCGAGTTCTCGTATGTCGATGAACAGGGCAAAACGCAGAAAATGTCGAGTTCTTTTACGTTTGCACATGCACTGGCACTACAACCCGGGTATCATCGGTATTTTAGAATTTTGCCGAACGAAGCATGGAACGACGAGCTCATTGAAATCGGAGATTTCCTCAAGAATCCGACATTTGACAAACCACAAATCCCATTTATCTGGGGTGTCGTCGATTCGAATCTGCGCAAATGCATCATGACACGCGATGTCGCCAATGCCTGTATTGATCGCATGCAACGCTGGAAAACGCTGCGCGAACTTTCGATGAGTACACAGGCCCAGTTGCAATTGGCGCACGAAGTCAGAGAATCCCAGCATGCAGAGGCCCTCGAAGCATCACAGCGGACGATTGACGACCTGCAGGAAAGACTCAATTTCTCGCAAGAAACCTTATGCAACGTCGAAGATGCACTTTCACAGTGCTTAAATCAAATCCGGGTTGGTCTCGGCAAAGAAGAGGATTTCGACGTGGATCAAAACGAGGCCATGCGCGATGAAACTGCCTATATCGAAGGTTTAGTCGGAGATGCGCCTGTTCAGATTGCCCCCACGACCATCCCAGAGCATGAGCCATTATCTCAAACGCCAGTCATTCCCGAAGAAGCACTTCACCCCATCGAGCCAGCAGCCCCCAAAAAGCCTTACATCGATTCGGCCAAATGTCTGAGCTGCGGTGCTTGTGTCGGTATTGACGACAAAACCTTTGGATTTAACGAGGATGGTCAGGCCATCATTATTCGCGAAGATGCCACACCGGAAGATTGCCAGGAAGCTGCCGATGTCTGCCCGGCGGGATGCATTGTTATTAATTAATAATTGATAATGAATAATTAATAATGTGAATAGTATACTAAGGCCAATCCTAAAGGCCTAAAGAAGTTGCATTCATCATTATCCATTATCCATTATTCATTATTCATTCAAAACCTCCATGTCCCTTTTCGACCTTCCCCCTAAAAAATCAGAGCCATTACCGAATCGAGAACCGCTTGCAGCCCGTATGCGCCCGCGGACACTCGATGAATTTTGGGGGCAGTCCCATATTCTGGCCAAAGGCAGACTTTTGCGCCGCGCCATCGAGGCGGATCAGCTGTCGAGTGTCATTTTTTATGGCCCTCCGGGAACAGGCAAAACCACGTTGGCACGCATTATTGCAAACACGACGCGATCCAAATTTCTATCGATGAATGCTGTTCTTGCTGGCATAAAAGACATTCGCGATGCCATCGAATCGGCAAAACAGAATTTTGGGCTCGTAGGACGTAAAAGTATCCTCTTTATTGACGAAGTCCACCGTTTTAATAAAAGCCAACAAGATGCTTTGCTCCCCTGGGTCGAGAATGGCACCATTACGCTCATTGGTGCTACCACCGAAAATCCTTTCTTTGAGGTCAACAAGGCACTTGTCAGCCGTTCGAGAGTTTTTCAGCTCAATTCCCTGACGGAATCCGATCTTCGCGGAATTGCATTACAAGCTCTGAGGGATGAAGACCGCGGATTCGGCTTATTGCCCGTCGTCATGCGCGAAGATGCAATTGCCCATCTGGTCAGCGTCGCCAACGGCGACGCCCGTGCATTGCTCAATGCACTCGAACTCGCCGTGACGACTACGCCACCGAATGAAAACGGTCAAATAGAGATCACGCTCGAAGTTGCCGAAGAATCGATACAGCAACGCGCGGTACTCTACGATAAAGAGGGCGATGCCCACTTTGATACAATCAGTGCCTTTATTAAGAGCGTGCGCGGAAGTGACCCGGATGCGGCTTTATACTGGCTCGCAAGAATGGTGCAGGCTGGAGAATCCCCGAATTTTATATTCAGGCGACTGCTCATCAGCGCATGCGAAGACATCGGCATGGCCGATCCCCATGCGGTGTCTGTGGTTGAATCCTGCGCGCAGGCCTTCGATCGCATTGGCTTGCCCGAAGGCAGATACCATCTTGCCCATGCGACGATCTACCTCGCAACAGCCCCCAAATCCAATTCCTCCATGGCATTCTTCGATGCACTTTCGGTAGTACAAAAGGAAAATTCCTACGATGTACCCAACCCGCTTAAAGATGCCTCACGGGATTCCGACGGCCTCGGACACGGCCAGGGATATCTCTATCCCCATGCCTACCGCGATCACTGGGTCGCACAGCAATACCTCCCCGATGGTTTACAAGGACGCATTTTTTACCATCCTACCAATATGGGCTACGAAGCTACCATCGCCGACAAGGTCATTCGAAACCGCGAGGCCCAGCTCGCTCTGGCAGAAGACCCACAGGATGAATCCACAGGATCCTCCGAAGAGCGCTGGATTGGACGCACTTTCGACGGCGGTGCAGCCAGGGCACAAGCCATACGATCCGAGATCTTTTCATCCCTACATCTGCAGCCCAATGCCCGTGTGCTCGACATCCATGCCGCTTCGGGACTGCTGTCTTTCGAGGCACTGCGAACATGCCCGGATGGCGGCGTTTTTTCGATCCTGCTGCCTTCCAAAACCGCCGATAATTTCGAAGCGCTCATGGCACAAAAGCCAGAACTCGAAAGAGCACAAATTGCCCGCGTCGAAGCCATTACACACGACTCGATCAAAGCCTTCCCTGGCGTCGAGTTTGATGCCATCATGGGCAGAAATTTCCTGCATATCGTCGAAGATTTGCCCGAAGTTCTTGCATCTGTCAAAGAAATGCTCAGTCCAGAAGGTCAAATCGCAATCACCAACATTTTGCCCAATTCCATGCCACGAATCTATCAACTAATGGATGCAGGCAAACATCTCGACCCCAATCTAGTCACGGCATGGAAGAATGCCGAAGAAGAGATTTTAAAGCAGGAAGCGGGGTATCACTTTACCCCAGGCATGGTCGAAGCTGCTGCGCAAAAAGCACATCTCGGCATTCGACTGCGCAAGATCGAGCTATCGGGAAACATGACGATCACGCAGTCTGTCTTTAACCACTGGTTTGCCCATTCGCCCCAATCCCCGAGCTACATGGATAAACTCGGGAGCTGCCTGTCGAAAGAATCCTGTGAATCCATTACCCAATGGGCACATCTCTACCTGCGCAATCAAACCGTCGATTGGCCGTCGAGCTTTATTTTAATTCGCAATGCGTAATGCGTAATGCGTAATTGAGAACAACCACCCCCATGTTGGTATCATAAAACCTATGATTGCTTGAAATTCGCCCAGAAAGGGCGAAATGTCACAGCCCGGGGTGAGCCCGCAGGGCCTAACCCCGGGAAAAGAATTTTCCATAACAAAATTCACCCTGTAGGGGTGAAACAAAAGCAAAACTAGAATACGGAGATCGTAAATAAAGTAAAATGTGCGGCGACACGTCTACAGGAAATGCCCCAATAATCACAAATTACACATGAATATAAGGCTGCGAACAAATCTGTTTGTAACAAAAACGCATAAAAAAAGCGCCTTTCGGCGCTTTGATTAAGATTCTGCCGGAGCCGCTGTTTTTTCGGCTTTATCGGATTTATCCGATTTATCGGAGCTGTTGAGTGGCTCGATGGTCGCTGTAATCATTTTGCCCTCGATTTTGGCAGGCTGAGCAACTTGAGCACAATCGGTGAAGAGCTCGATAATCTCTTCCATCTTGGTGAGCCATAATTCGGCATGGGATTGCTCACGACCACGCAGGCGCATCACCAGACGAACACGATCACCATGGGCGATGAAACCTTTGGCTTTGCGAACCATGGTCTCCATATCATGGTCATCGGTCTTGGGACGCAGGCGCAACTCCTTGAGATCTACTTTTGCAGCCTTGGAACTTGCAGCTTTTTTGGCCTGTTCGTAGCGGAACTTGCCAAAATCCATGATTCTGCAAACGGGAGGCTTAGCGTTCGGAGCAACTTCCACCAAATCCAATCCATGTTCCGTCGCAATTGCCCGTGCCTCGTCCGGAGTCATTATTCCGAGCTTATCACCCTCGGGACCTATGACGAGAATCTGTGCAATGCGAATCTGGTGGTTAATTCTATACTGATTATCATCGCCCGGGGCTCCGGGACCTGTCTGACGCCGCCTCATGTACCTACAAAATTCCTTTGTCCAAAATGAATCAAAAAAATACCGGTTATTTTTCCGGCTACAAAATCAACTCTTTCTTTATCAAAATTGAGATTTACGCGCAATATTGTTTTATTGTAACTTGATCATTCTGTTTTAGGGGCTTATCCCATGCTTTAAAAATCTACCATGTCTGACAATCCTGCAAATACATCTAATCTGCATTACATGCACAAACCGGACAAACGGTGTTGGATCATCTCACATTCCAACGATACGGGAATTGCACTCAACATGCAGGATTTAGGTGCCCAAATCATCACACAAAACCACACGCTCAAACAATACTGGGTCTTGCAGGAACATCAGTTCCCGAAGATTCAACCGCTTTTGGATGCTCTCGGATATACTGATTATAATAAAGAACCACAAACAGCCAATTACCGCACACCAGCGGTTTATCCTGCAACGCAGATATCCTCTCCCAAACCACAAGTTCCACTCATTCCGCCCATTATCGAGACGCTCGAAAAAACCTATTCCATCCGGGAAATCTGCGGACAGATAGACAAAACCATTCGCAAAGCATTCCCCGAGAATATCTGGATAAAAGGTGAAATCACCAAGTTTAATCCACTCAAACCCGGAGATAAGGGACTCTACTTTTCTTTAATTGAATGCCAGTCTGACGATAAAAAGACAAAACTTGAAGCAAAAATCTGGCTCAACAACTGGCTTCCGATAAAAGAAAAATTTGACCAAAAAGGACTCGAAATCACCAAGGGCTCCGTCATTCGGGCATTCGGAAAACTCGAGTTTTACGCAGGAAACAGCCAGGTCAGCTTTTCGATCCTCGATATCGATGAAAACCTCGCTGAAGGCGAATTCTTCAAAAAGAAATTTGAAATCGAACAAAAACTCGCAGCAATGGGGATACATGACACCAACAGACGCCTCCCCATGCCCATCCTGCCACTGCGTCTTGCCGTCTTTTCGAATCGAAGCGCCGAAGGCTGGAACGATTTCATCACTTGCCTGCGAAACTCCGATTATCCTTTTAGAATCACGCTGTTTACAGTCCATGTTCAGGGAAAGGAACTCGAACCCTCGTTCTTAACGTCTTTTGCACAGCTCGAACAACACGGCATTCAGAATTTCGATCTGGGCATCATCGTCCGCGGCGGCGGAAGCATTACCGACCTCGATTGGTTCAACAATCTGAAAATTGCAGAATATATCGCCCGCAGCCCGCTCAAATTTGTCGTCGGCATTGGTCACGAAAATGACCGAAATGTCCTCGATGAAATCGCAAACCGAGAAAAAACGCCGACTGCCGTGGCCGAAATGCTCATCCGAAAGCTCGACGAACACCTCATTTTCCTCAACAATGCGAAGGAATTCATACGCACACAGACGGCATTTAAAATGCAGGCATTTCAAAGTGCATTGAATGCCCTGGCATCCGCGAGTGCCAATGCCATCCAAAAAAAACGCGCCTACGAAGAAAAACAACTCGAACAGCTCAAGTCCGATCTGCGCCTAAACGCCAAGGATCGTCTCAACATGGCCCAAAACGCCCACCAGATGATCATCGCGCAAATCCGCGATAACGTTCGTCAAAACCTGCATAACCACCAGCGCGCACTCGACAGTCTCACCACGCAACTGACACAGAGCAGCGAAAAAATCACGAATGAACACCAATACGCCCTCAACACCCTAACCACCCAACTGCAAAATGTTTCGCAAATGCGCATCGACAAAGAGCTTCTGACGCTCAGACATGCGGCTTCGATCATCTCCGAACGCGCACAAACACAAAAAAACCGCGCCGAAACGGAACTGCAAACGCTCAGCGAAAAAATCGATCTCCTCAGTCCTGCCAAACTCTTTGAGCGAGGTTTTGCTGCCATATCGAAAAATGGCGCCCCCCTGACGAGCGTAGAAGACATCACCAACGGCGAACGCGTCTCCATCCGCCTCATCGACGGAAAACTCGGTGCCACCGTCAACACCATCGAACGTATCCCCACCCCCAAGTAAAAGACGTGTCGTGACACGTCTCTCTATCCCCCTCCCCATCAGGATCATCACCATGCCAGACGACAACACGCAATCCTCGTACAACCAGGACATCCAGCGCATACAGCAGATCGTCGAACGACTCAGCCAAAAGGACTGCGATATTGATAAAATGCTCGAATACGTCAACGAAGCCGCCGTGCTCATCGAGCGCTGCCAGCAAAAATTGACAAAAACAGGAATCCAAATTGACGAAGCACTCGCCAAACTCAATTTAAAAGACGATTGACGGGCGGCCGCCTTTTGCTTGCAGCAATGCGGCTCTGCCATCGGCCTTTCGTGCTTGCGCACGATGCGGCCTTTGTGCTCGTGCTATTGGCCATGCCAATACGCACTCGCTTTTGGGATGTGGACAGTATATTTCTGCGTTCTAAAAAAAACCGGACGCGTATCGCAGATAGCGGACGGAGCAGCGGCGTATTTGGCCGCCTGCCGTTTCTTTATCGTGACAAATCCCAATTTGAATCCTAAAATCTTTCGAGATGCGGCCAAATAGCGCTGCTTACTCCAAAATAGGAACATCCATGATGAAATTGCTCAAATATCTCTGTGCGGCAGCCTTGGCACTGTCGTTCACTGCCCCCATCCATGCACTGGCCCAGGAGACCAAGATGACCCAATCCCAGGAAGATATCCGTATTCCATTCGAAGAAATGACGCTCGACAACGGTCTGCGCGTCTTTCTGCTCAAAGACAACACGCTGCCCATGATCAGCGTCAACCTCTGGTTTGACGTCGGTTCGAAAGATGAACAGCCGGGCAGGACGGGATTTGCGCATCTCTTTGAACACCTCATGTTTATGGGTACGGACAAAGTGCCCAATATCGACATTCTGCTCGAAAGCGGCGGCGGTTCGAACAATGCCTCGACGCGCGAGGATGTCACCAACTATTACACCGTTGCACCCGAAAACATGCTCGAAACCGTACTGTTCATCGAAGCCGACCGATTTGCGCACCTGGCCGATGCCATGACACAGGAAAAACTCGACAAACAGCGCGATGTCGTTTTGAACGAGCGCAAACAGAGCTACGAAAACCAGCCCTATGGAAAAATCTGGCTCGAAATGCCGATGGCGCTCTACCCCGAGGGGCATCCGTATGCACATCCGGTCATCGGTTCCGTCGAAGACATAAAGGCGGCATCGCTGCAGAATGTCATCGATTTCTTTAATACCTATTATGTTCCCGCAAATGCGACGCTCGTCGTGGGCGGCGATTTCGAATCGGATAAGGCCAAAACGCTCATTAAAAAGTATTTTGGCGCCATTCAGGCACGTCCAAAGCCCAAAACCGCCGAAATTCCTCAGGTTCAAAAGCCCGTCAAAGCACGACTCACGGTCGAGGATGACGTACAGGTGCCGCGCATCACACTCGTTTGGCATTCGCCGGCTGTCATGCAAAAGGGCGACGCAGAGCTCGATATTTTTGCCAATATCCTGTGCAAAGGACAGACTTCGCGCCTCATCAACCGCCTCGTCTACGAAAAGCAAATGGCCTCCAGCGTTTCGTGCGGCCAGATGTCAGGACTCGCTTCGCTCTTCCTCATCGATGCCATGCCCATGCCCGGCGTGACGGTCGAAGCACTCGAAGCTGAAATTCTCGAAGAACTCAGGGATATCGTCGACAAAGGTGTCACAGACGACGAATTTAACCGCACAAAAAACAGCATCGAAACCGAATTTGTCAAGCAAATGCAGTCGATCGGCACACGTGCCGACAATTTTAACAGCTACCTCTTCTATGCCAAATCGACCGATTTCCCGGGCGGCGACCTCAAAAGATATCGGAATGCCACTGTCGGCGACATGATGCAAATCGTGCAGAAACTCTTTAAAGATGAAAGTCTGCGAAGCACGCTCATTGTCATGCCCAAGGGACAGCAGGGAGATGCACAATGAAACGCCCAATCCTTATGATAATTGCTGCACTTGCTGCCGCAATGCTGCTGCAAGCCTGCAAGTCCGTACAACCCACCCAGGAACCTGTTTCTGCAACGCAAAATGCCATGAATAATACCGATTTTAATCTGCCCGAAATTCCACCAGCCAAACTCTTTCAACATGCCACACCCGAGATTTTTGAACTCAATAACGGAATGACCGTTTGGTACGTCCATAACCCGATGATTCCGCTCATGACCCTTCGCGTCGTGTTTGATCATGGGGCAGCCGACGATCCTGCCAATAAATCCGGCCGTACTTCGATGACTTCGGCCATGCTCAAGGAAGGTGCAAACGGCAAGACTGCCCAGCAGCTCTCGAATGATATCGAAAGCCTCGGAGCGACAATTTCACCTTTTGTCACACAGGATTCTGCCGGAATTACGATTCAGTCACTGTCACAGTTTTTTGAACAGAGCCTCGATATCATGAATGATATCTGGCTCAAGCCCGATTTTACTCAGGAATCTTTCGACCGCCTGCAAAAAATCATACTCAATGGCCTCAAGCAACGCGAAGATTCGCCCAATGCCATTGCAAAACTCGCTTCGAACCGCGCCTATTTTGGTGAGAAACACCCCTATGGTCGATCCGTCGATGGCTATACAGACACGATTTCAGCCATGACGCTCGATGATATCAAAGCATGCTATCAGTCGATTTTTGCACCATCACGAGCGGCTTTCATCGCCGTCGGAAACATCGAAACCACAGAGCTCAAACGCATTTTAAATGATCGCTATCGCGACATAAAATACGAAAAACAGGCCGACACGAATACCCAACCCGTCGAACCGGAACATAAACTCAAGGTAGTCATAGTCGACAAACCCAATGCCCCGCAGACCGTCATCCGCATTTATCAGCCTGCCATACAGGCCACCTCGATGAAAACACTGACCTGGCAGTTCGTCAACATCCCATTCGGCGGGAGCTTTACCAGCCGACTGATGCAAAATATCCGCGAAGATAAAGGTTATTCTTACGGAGCCAACGCCGCTGTCGCACCCCAAAAATACGCAGGGGTACTGCTCTCCACGTCGGCCGTTTCGAGCGATGTAACTGGCCCTGCCCTCAAAGAGTTCATCCATGAACTCGAACGCTTGCCCAAAGGCGACTTCACACAAGAGGAATTTGAACGCGCCCGCGAAACATGGAAATCCGAACTCGTACAGTCGTTCGAAACACAATCGGGCGTTTTAGCGACAATTGCCGCACTATACCTCAATAAAAAATCGACCGATGCCATCAATGGATTTGCACGCGAACTTCAAAACTACGATATCGACAAATTCAATGCTATTGCCAAAGAATTCCCGACAATCGATCAGGCAACCATTGTAATGGTCGGAGACAAAACTCTCATTCTCGAACAAATCAAGGATTTACAACTACCTGAGCCAGAAATCAGGGACGTCGAAGGAAAACTTGTAAATCATTAGCAATGTGCAATTGGAATGCAAAACTAAAGGGAAACTATTAAACAATTGATAATTGATAATTGATAATTGATAATTGATAATTAATAATTTGAATGCAAAACTAAAGGTCGACTCTAAAGCTAAAAAAAACTCCATTCTTTAGGAATAAAATCGAGGATGCCCTAATTAGCTAACTGCTAACTGCTAACTGCTAACTGCTAACTGCTAACTGCTAACTGCTAACTGCTAACTGCTAACTGCTAACTGCTAAC
>OCTW011543053.1_pt1 | contig 13148 bp, 10 predicted proteins | sample 1539671 | NCBI WGS metagenome assembly OCTW01 (sample SAMN02144230, study PRJEB22623) | gut metagenome | biome: sheep rumen | host: Ovis aries | place: New Zealand | reverse complement strand
GCGCTGAAAATCTTTCAAAACACTTGCATTTTGGCCCTGTCCATGGTATGATGTGTTGCGATATTACCAGCGCCATTCGCTTAAGGAGGTGAATCAGGTTGCCGAATATCAAATCCGCGAAGAAGCGTGTCAAGGTCAGCGAAAAGAAAAACCTGCGCAATCGCATGGTCAAGAGCGGTGTGCGGACTTCTCTGAAGAAGCTTGATGCCGCCATGGCTGAGCCCGCCAATGCCGCCGCCCAGCTGAGCGCCACGGTTTCCACGATCGACAAGGCTGTGACCAAGGGTGTCATGCACAAGAATGCCGCCAATCGGAAAAAGGCCCGTCTGGCGAAGCGTCTCGTGAAGGCTCAGGCCGCTGTTTGATCAGGCCTCACGAACAACTCCTTTCCGTCACAGTGGAGAGGGGTTTTTCATTTCAATCGAATGACAGCGGAAGCAGAAGGAGGATGCCCATGGCCCCAGTGGCGGTGGTGACCGGCGGCAGCCGGGGAATCGGCGCGGCCTGTGTCCGCCTGTTCGCGGACCAGGGCTGGCGGGTGGCGGTGCTCTGCGAGAAGAACGCCGCCGCTGCCGAAGCGCTCTGTGCGGAGCTGCGCGGGCAGGGCCGGGACGCCGCCTGGCAGCTGTGCGACGTCGCGGACGAAAAGCAGGTCAGCGCGGCCTTCGGCTGGGTGCGGAAGCGTTTCGGCCCGGTGTCGGCCCTTGTCAACAACGCGGGCATCAGCTGGACGGGCCTGCTGCAGGACATGACCGCCGCCGAGTGGGATCGCCTCTTCGCGGTGAATGTGCGCGGGGCCTTCCTGTGCACCCGCGCGGTGCTGCCAGAGATGATCAGCCGCCGCCAGGGCAGCATTGTGCAGGTTTCCAGCATGTGGGGCGAGACCGGCGGCTCCTGCGAGACGGCCTACTCCGCCTCCAAGGCCGCCCTGATCGGGCTGACCCGCGCGCTGGCCAAGGAGGCTGGCCCCTCCGGCGTCCGCGTAAACTGCGTCTCCCCCGGCGTCATCGACACGGAGATGAATAGCCACCTCACGCAGGCGGACCTGGCCGCGCTGGCTGAGGAGACGCCGCTGGGCCGCATCGGGCAGGCGGAGGAGGTCGCGCGGGCGGTGCTCTTCCTCTGCGGGGCGGAGGCCGCCTTCATCACCGGGCAGGTGCTGCCGGTCAACGGCGGCATTGTCATCGGGTGAAACAGGGCTGACTTGCAATTGTCACACAAACGCAAGCGAAAATTCACTTTCTCCCGGGAAGAAAGCACGGTCTTCTCTCGTCTTATGGATGGAACCAACAGGGAAACCCCGCGGGCGACCGCGGCATGGGGAGGAATCAGAATGAAACGCAAGCTGATGACCGCGCTGGCGCTTGTGCTGGCGGCGGCGCTGGCGCTGAGCTGCGCGCTGGCGGATCAGATCGGCACCGTGAAGGGCGGCTGGCTGCGGCTGCGGGCCGAGCCCAGCTTTTCGTCCGCGACGCTGGCCAGCTATCAGAACGGCGCGACCGTGACGGTCCTCGGGCAGACGGGCAGCTGGTATCAGGTGCGCACGCCCGACGGCCTGTACGGCTATATGTACAGCTCCTATCTGACCGTCGGCCCGGGCGGCAGCACCTCCAGCGGCGACACGGGCCGCATCACCAGCCCCAACGGCCGGGGCGTGCGGCTGCGCGCCACACCGGCGGTCAGCCCGGACAACGTGATCGGCCTGTACAATGTCGGCACCTCGGTGAAGATTCTCAGCCGAGGCTCGACCTGGCACTATGTCCGCGTGGGCACGCAGGACGGCTACATGATGGCGCAGTACATCACCGAGAGCGCCGCGCCGGCCACCCCGCAGCCCTCCACCGGCTATACCGCCTGGATCACCAGCGCCAACGGCAAGCCGGTGCGTCTGCGCGCGGGCGCGGGCACCAATTTCGCCATCCTGGGCAGCTATTCCGTGGGCCGCGAGGTCACTGTGCTGCAGCACGGGACCACCTGGGACTATATCCGCATCAACGGCCAGTACGGCTATATGATGAACCAGTACCTGACCACCAGCTATCAGCCGGTCAGCACCACCATCACCTCGGTGTCCGTCAGCAGCGCCAATCCCACGGTTGGCCAGACCCTGACGGCAGTGGTCACGCCCGGCGGCGTGAGCTACTCCTGCCAGTGGTTCAATGACCAGGGCAGCCTGCTGTCCACCGGCACCTCCTATCAGGTGAAGGCCTCCGACACGGGCCGCCGCCTGCTGGTCATCGTCACCGGCACCGGCACCACCACCGGCACCGCGTACAGCGCCTACACGAACGCGGTCACCGCGGCCGCGCCCTACCAGTACCTGAGCGGCGTGCAGCTGAGCACCTCCTCGCCCACGATCGGCAGCACGGTCTACGCCATCGTCTCCCCCAGCGGCGCGACGGCGGAGGTGCGCTGGTACCGCTCCAACGGCCAGCAGGTCGGCACGGGCAGCTACTACACCGTGCAGAACGCCGACGCCGGCTATCAGCTGTACTGCGTCGCGATGGGCACGGGCGCCTTCTCCGGGACCGTGCTCAGCCCCAGCACCAGCCAGATCGCCTCCAATCCCGGCCAGAATGCGCTGAGCGGCACCGTCGTGCTGCCCGCCACGGTCGCCGCGGGCACCCAGCTGTATCCCAACCTGTACCTGAACACCCTGCAGGTGGACTACGCCTGGTACTGCAGCGGCGGCCTGGTCAGCACCAATTCCAGCCTCTATGTCACCAGCGATATGCTGGGGCAGAGCATCCGGCTGACCGTCAGCGCGCAGGCCGGCAGCGGCTACACCGGCAGCGTCAGCAGCGAGAGCTGCTTCGTGGCCGGCATCGGCTTCTGATTTCCCCAAAGGCGCCCACTGCCCGGCATGAGCCCGGGCAGTTTTTTTGTAAAAGAGCTGCGCTGTTTTTACCGGAAAAAGTCAGCAAAAGTCAGAATATCCCTTGACAGGCGTGGTATAATGAAAGGTGGATGCGCAGTTCCGCTGCATCCGGCGACTGTACCAGTAAGGAGCGAAAACCATGGTCAAAATCAATGTCATCTCCGGCTTCCTCGGGGCCGGCAAAACCACCCTCATCAAAAAACTGCTCGGCGGCAGCCTGAAGGACGAAAAGGTTGTGCTGCTGGAGAATGAATACGGCGACGTCGGCGTGGACAGCGGCTTTCTGGCCGGCTCCGGCATCACGGTGACCGAGCTGAGCGCCGGCTGCATCTGCTGCACCCTGGCCGGCGACTTCCAGGACGCGGTCGATCAGCTGATCGAAACCTATCACCCGGACCGCATTCTGGTGGAACCCACCGGCGTGGGCAAGCTGAGCGAGATCCTCTCCGCCGTGGAGAAGTGCAAGCAGCGCCACCCCGACATCGTGATCGGCGGCAGCGCGACGGTCGTGGACGCCGGCAAGGCGCGCATGTATCTCAAGAATTTCGGCGAATTCTTCATCGACCAGGTGAAGAGCGCCTCCACCGTGATCCTGAGCCGCACCCAGCTGCTCTCCGGCGAGAAGGTCGAGGCGGCCCGCGCCATCGTGGAGCAGGTGCATCCGGAGGCCCGCATCATCACCACGCCCTGGGATGAGCTGGACGCCGCCTTCGTGCTGGACGTGATTGAGAACGGCAAGCCCATCGAATTCCCGCCCATGGAAGACGATGACGATGATGACGACGACGAGCACGAGCATCATCATCATCACGACGACGATGACGATGACGATGACGACGAACACGAGCATCATCACCATCACGACGACGATGATGACGATGACGAGCACGAGCATCATCACGAGGGCCATGACCACCACGGCCATCACCACCATCATCATCACCACGGCGCGGACGATCACGACGCGGACGAGGTGTTCCAGACCGTCGGCGTGCAGACCGCGAAGCGCTACGAGAAGGATGACATCGCCGCGAAGCTGGAGGCCCTCTCCGATGAGGCCGCCTACGGCAGCGTGCTGCGCGCCAAGGGCATCCTGCAGAATGCCGCGGGCGAATGGTTCCAGTTCGACCATGTGCCGGGCGAGACCGAATTCCGCGACGGCAGCGCCGACTACACGGGCCGCTTCTGCGTGATCGGCGCTGGCCTGAAGGAAGACGCCATCCGCCGGCTGTTCAACATCCAGTAAGCTCCGCCGCAAAAGGGGAAACAAGATGAAGCAAGACATCATTCCGGTCTATCTGATCGCCGGCTTCCTGGAGAGCGGAAAGACCACGATGATCCGCAGCATGCTGGAGGACGAGGGCTTCTCCTCCGGCCAGAAGACGCTGATCCTCTGCTGCGAGGAGGGCGAGGAGGAGCTCGCCGCCGCGCTGCTGAACCGCGCCAACGCCGATCTGGTGGTGCTGGATGAGGCGGAGCAGCTGACCAGCCTGCGCCTGAAGGAGCTGAACGCGAAGTACAGCCCCGAGCGGGTGATCGTCGAATACAACACCATGTGGACGATGGAGAAGCTGGGCGCCCTCAACCTGCCGCCCTACTGGCAGTGGGTGCAGGTCATCACGCTGGCCGACGGCACCACCTTCGAGAACTACATGACCAACATCCGCAAGATGATCACCGATCCGATGCGGGACGCCGACCTGATCCTGATCAACCGCTGCGGCCCCGCCTTCAACAAGAGCAGCTGGCGCAAGCAGCTGCGGGCGCTGAATCCCTCGGCGAACATCCTCTTTGAGAACCTGGACGGCAGCACCGAGGACGGCGTCACCGACGAGGATCTGCCCTATGATATGAAGGCGGACATCATCGACGTCACCGACGAGCAGTTTGGCATCCTGTACCTGGACGCGATGGACCACCCGGAGCGCTACGACGGCAAGGTGGTGCGCATGGTGGGCCAGGCCTTCCCCCAGCGGGAGTTCCCGCAGGGCGTGTACCTCTTCGCCCGCTACGCGATGACCTGCTGCTCCAACGACGTGCAGCCCATCGGCTGGCTCTGCCAGGGGCCGACGAAGCCCTCCACCCGGAACTTCATCCGGCTGACCGCCCGCTGCCACATGCAGCCCGGCCCGGAGAACCAGCGCATGCTGACCCTCGAAGAGGTGAAGGCCGAGCGCTGCAACCCGCCCAAGGAAAAATTCGTGACCTTCACGAACCTGTGATTTACCACGCCGGCCGCGCCATTGCGGCCGGTTTTTGCATACGAAAAAGCGGCCCCCGGGAGGGACCGCCAGAGAGATCAGAAAGGCATTCAGCGGTGGATGTGGAAGACTTCCTTCCCCTTCACGCGGGTGCGGCGGCCCAGGGCGTCCTTCGTGCCGTCCAGGGTGCGGCGGATCACGATGGTGTCGTCGTCGGGGGCCTCCACCTCGCACAGGCCGTACTTGAGCACATCGGAATCGCGGAAGTGCGTCATGCGGCCGCGGATGTAGCGCTGCAGCTCCACATCCTCGCTGCCCCAGGGATAGGGCCGCCGGCAGAAGGGATCCGCGCCGCCGGTCAGACCGGCCTCGTCGCCGTAATACACGGTGGGGCAGCCGGGCAGGGCGAACAGGATGTCAAAGCAGGTCTTGAGCCGCTTCACAGCCAGGCTGTACTCGGTGTGCGTCAGCCGCATTGCGGCCTGATCGCGCTTGGAGAGCTCCTGCCCCTCCCGGTCAATGACCGCGTTGAGCGCGCGGGCCCGGTCATGGCTGCCGATCAGGTTCATCAGGGAGTACAGGAAGGGCACGGGATAGACCTCCGCCTGGTGGTGAATCAGCCGGACCAGGTCGTGCGCGGTGGAGCGGCCGGTGACGAAGTCCAGGATCGCCGTGCGCAGCGGGTAATTCATCACGCTGTCCAGGGTGTCGCCGGTGCAGTAGCAGCGCATCTCGCCATAGGCCACCTTGTTGGAGGCGTCCTCCCAGACCTCGCCCAGCACCACGGCCTCGGGATCGGTCTTCTTGACGCATTTGCGCAGCTTGCGGAGGAAGTCCATGGGCAGCTCGTCCGCCACATCCAGCCGCCAGCCGGACGCGCCGGCCTCCAGCCAGCGGGAGACGATCGCGTCCTTGCCGCGGAACATGAACCGCTGATAGCTCGGCTCATCCTTGCGCAGCTCGGGCATGCAGCGCACGCCCCACCAGCAGCGGTACTTCTCCGGGAAGTGCTCGAAGGTGTACCAGTGGAAGTACTTGCTCCGCTCCCCCTGCCAGGCGCCGATCTCCGGATAGTGGCCGAAGCGGTTGAAGTAGATGCTGTCGTCGCCGGTATGGCTGAACACGCCGTCCAGCAGGATCCGGATGCCCTGCTCCTTCGCCGCCGCGAACAGCTCCCGCAGCTCCTCCTCCGTGCCCAGCATGGGATCCACGCGGGTGTAATCGCCGGTGTCGTAGCGGTGATTGGAGTGCGCCTGGAAGACCGGGTTCAGGTAGATCACCGTGACGCCCAGATCCCGCAGGTAGGGCAGCTTCTCCCGGATGCCGTTCAGCGTGCCGCCCCAGAAGTCCATGGAGCCGTTGTCCAGCATGCCGTCCGGATGGTTGAAGAAGAAGTCCTCATTCCAGTCCCGGTGGATCAGCCGGTCCGTGCGCTGGTCCGCGCCGGCGGTCGGCGCCTTGAAAAAGCGGTCGGGGAAGATCTGGTAGATCGTGGCCCCGTGCAGGAAGGCCGGCGTTTTGTACGCGGCATCGTAGATCGTGATCTGCCAGGAGTGCAGCCCCTGCTCGTACACCCGGCCCTCGCCGCCCAGCCCGTCCTCCGGCGCGCCGTAGCGGACCGTGTGGCCGTCCGGGTGATAGACGATGAAGTCATACCAGACCCAGCCGGGCTCCTCCGGCATGGTGACGGCGGTGGTCCACAGGTCCCGGCCGTCGAAGGTCATGGCGAAGTCGTGCTCATCGTTGTGCCAGATGCGCAGGATGATGGCGGCCGCATCGTCGCAGCGGACGCTGAAGCTGATGCGGCTGCCGGCCGGAGCCGGGCCCATGGGGGTGCGGAAATCGGGCTGGTGGGAATCGTGCAGGAGCATGGGCTATCCTCTTTCCGATAAAAAGGGGCGGCTGCCGCATTCCGGCAACCGCCTGGTGTCCTTACTTGGATTTCAGCGGCTTCAGGTGCCAGATCAGGTCGTTGTATTCGCGGATGGTGCGGTCCGAGGAGAAGATGCCGGACATGGCGGTGTTGATCACGGCCATGCGCTGCCACTTGTCCTGATCCGCGTAGTCGGCCATCACCCGGCGCTGCGCCATGGAGTAGGAGCCGAAGTCCTTCAGCACGAAGTAGGGATCGGCCATGCTGCCGTCGCTGCCCACCAGCAGGCTGTGATAGAGATCCTGCAGCGGCGCGGCGGAGGAGGGCAGCAGCGTGCCGTCGATCATCTGCGTCATCGCCTGGCGGATCTCCTGGTTGGTCTCAAAGATGGTCATCGGGTTGTAGGTGCGCTCGCGGTACATATCCCGCACGGTGTTGGCCCGCATGCCGAAGATGTAGATGTTCTCCAGGCCCACCTGCTCCGCCATCTCGACGTTCGCGCCGTCCATCGTGCCGATGGTCACCGCGCCGTTCATCATGTACTTCATGCAGCCGGTGCCGCTGGCCTCCTTGGAGGCGGTGGAGATCTGCTCGCTCAGCTCGGTGGCGGGAATCAGGATCTCCGCGGAGGAGACGTCATAGTTCTCCAGGAACACCACCTGCAGCATCTTGCTGGCGCGGGGATGCTTCGCGATGAGCACGCTGAGCGCGTTGATGAAGCGGATGATCTGCTTGGCCCGGTAGTAGCCGGGGGAAGCCTTCGCGCCGAAGACGAACAGCCGCGGCTGCATCACGAGGCCGGGATCGTTCACGATGCGGTTGTACAGCACGAGGATGTGCAGGGCGTTCATCATCTGCCGCTTGTACTCATGCAGGCGCTTGGACTGGGCGTCGAACATGAAGTCCGGATCGATGACGGTGTCCTGGCGGTCCTTGAGCATCTTCGCCAGGCGAACCTTGTTGTCGCGCTTGATGCGGGCAAACTGCTCGCGGAAGGCGGCGTCGTCCGCGAAGGGGCGCAGGTCGCTCAGCCGCTCCGGCTCGCGGATCCAGTCCGTGCCGATGGCCTCGCAGATCAGGCTGGTCAGCTCGGGATTGCAGCTCATCAGCCAGCGGCGGTGCGTGATGCCGTTGGTGATCGCGGAGAACTTCTCCGGCATCACCTGATAATAATCGTGGAAGGTTTCTTCCTTCAGGATGTCGCCGTGCAGCTGGCTGACGCCGTTGACGGAGAAGGACATCGCCACGCACAGGTTGGCCATGTGCACCTGGCCGTAGCTGATGATGGCCATGTGGCCGATGCGGTCCCACTCGCCGGGGAAGACATTCCACAGGCGGGCGCACAGGCGGCGGTTCATCTCCTCCAGGATCATGTAGATCCGGGGCAGCTGCTGGCGCACCATGTCCTCGGGCCACTTTTCCAGCGCCTCGGCCATGATCGTGTGGTTGGTGTAGGCGATGGTCTTCTGCACGATGGCGGAGGCCTCGTCCCAGCCCAGGCCTTCCTGATCCATCAGCAGCCGCATCAGCTCCGGAATCGCCATGCCCGGATGCGTGTCGTTGATGTGGATGCAGACCTTCTCCGGCAGCAGGGCGAAGTTATTGCCGTGCTGCTTCTTGAAGTCGCGGATGATGTACTGCAGCGTGGCCGAGGTGAAGAAGTAGTGCTGCTTCAGCCGCAGCATCTTGCCCTCGTAGTGGTTGTCCTCCGGGTAGAGCACCTTGGAGATGACCTCCGCCATCGCCCGCTCCTCGCCGGCCTGCGCGTAGTTGCCCTGGCCGAAGGCGTTCAGGTCGATGCGCTTGGGGCTGCGCGCGCTCCACATGCGCAGGGTGTTCACGGTGGAGGTGTTGTAACCGACGATCGGCACGTCGTAGGGCACGGCCTCGACGGTGTAGTAGTCGCGGTGGACAAAGTGCTGGGCGCCGCTCTCATCCTCGAAGATGTCCACATGGCCGCCGAAGTGCACCTCGCAGGCGTCCTCCATCACGGCCATCTCCCACAGGTTGCCGTTCTCCAGCCAGCTGTCCGGCAGCTCCACCTGCTGGCCGTCCACGATCTTCTGGCGGAACAGGCCGTACTCATAGCGGATGGTGCAGCCCATCGCCGGCAGATCCAGCGAGGCCAGGGAGTCCAGGAAGCAGGCCGCCAGGCGCCCCAGGCCGCCGTTGCCCAGGCCGGGCTCCGGCTCTTCCTTCAGCACGCTCTCCAGCGGGATGCCCAGCTCACTGAGGGCATCCTTGTAGACCTGCGTGGAGACCAGGTTCAGCATGTTGCAGTACAGGCTGCGGCCCATCAGGAATTCGACGGACAGGTAATAGAGCCGCTTGGCGTCGCTGGCGCGGCGCTCGTCACGGGCCACCATGTACTTCTGCATGATCTGATCGCGGACGGTGGAGGCCACCGCGCGGTAGATCTGCTGGGGAGAGGCCTCCTGCACGGTGCGGCCATTGTAGCGCTGCAGCTTGCCGATGATCGACTGCTTGATGGATTCCTTATCAAAAGAAGTGGTAGGCATCAGATTCCTCCTCGAAGTTTACGAATGCTGCACTGGCGAATGCTGCACCGGCAGATGCGCATCCAATTGATGATTATACACTGCTTTTCCCCGCTTGGCAATCAGCAATTTGTTCATAATCAACACCAGATTGCATGAAAAGCGGAAAAAACGCGCGTCCCGCCCTCCGCAGGGCCGCTCACGCGGGGTATTCCATCGTGTCCGCGCTGCAGCCGGCCAGCACCGCGCCGTAGGCCTGCGCCTCCCGGCGGGCCCCGGGCAGGTCATGGCCGCGGTAGTTGCCGCACTCCCGCCGGCGGGCGCCGGGAATCTGCCCTTCAAAGGCCGCCGCGAAGGCAAAGGCTTCACGGGTCAGCCGCAGGGCCTCCTCGCGGGACACCGTGTCCGCCAGAATCAGATAAAAGCCGGTGCGGCAGCCCATCGGGCCGAAGTAGATCACCTCGTCCGCGCGGTCGGAGGAGCGCAGGCAGGTCGCGATCAGGTGCTCCAGCGTGTGCAGGGCACCCTGGCCCAGGTAGTCGCCGCGGTTGGGCATCTTCAGGCGCAGGTCATAGGTCACGCAGTTCCGGTCGATGCGGGAGACGTACATCCCCGGCGTCAGGGTGTCGTGGTTGATGGTGAAGGACGCGATCTTTTTCAGCATGGGAGACTCCTTTCATGGCGGAGGGGGTCGGTGTCACTTTCGTTTGCGGGCGGCTTCCTTTTTGTCCTCCCGCTCCAGCTCCGCGTTCATGGAGCGGATGTCAGTCAGGAGATCCTGCTCGTCGGCGGCCGGCCCCGCGGGGCGCTTCGGGCGGGCAGGCTGCTTCGGCGCGGGTTTGGCCGCGGTGCGCAGGGAGGCGGGCAGGCGGACCTTTTTCTTTTTGCCCAGCTTCTCGCGCACGCAGTCCAGGGCGTCGGCCCAGGTGAGCAGGGAGCAGGGGATCGCCAGCCACAGGAAATAGCGCGGCGCGTAGAGCAGGATCAGGTGCTTCTCCGGCCAGAGCTGCACCCGGGCCACGTCCTTCCAGCTGAGGCGCTGCACGGCCACCGCGGGGTACTCCCCTGCCCCGGTCGCCTCCACCCGCGGCGCGCGGCCCCGGAGGAGCAGCTTGACCGGGTTCGGCTCCGGCAGCAGGGTGGTGATCTCCACGCCGCGGTTGTCCATCACGCAGCGCTGGATGTCCCTCCCCCGCAGCAGCAGCACCAGAGCCAGCAGCAGCGCGCAGCCGCCCAGCAGCCACGCCAGCGAGGCCAGCAGCGGCCCGCGCAGCAGCTCGCCGACGGCCGCCAGACCGCCGTGCAGGGCCTCCGCCGCGACGACGGCCGCCAGCACCACCAGGACCACCGGCAGCACGACGCGGGCCGCGCTGTTCCAGATGGCCCAGTCCGCGATGGGCAGGTGTTCCTCCTCCCACAGAAGGTGCGCCCGGGACGCGGGCAGGGCGGCGCCGCAGGTGGGGCAATGGCTGCCCGCGGGCACCTCCCGGCGGCACTTCTTGCATGTACAGGTGAGCAATCGCATTCCTCCGTCCCTGCGGAATCTGAAAGAGAAAACCCTGCCGACGCGGGGCCGGCAGGGGAAAGGTTGCGGCGGCCGATCAGGCCTTGGTCTCCTCGCCGCTGTCGCCGTCCTCTTCGCTGCCGGTCTTCTTCTCCAGCAGCTTGATGCGGTCCAGGTTGTCCACGGCGGGGATTTCCCTGCTGCGGTCCACGGCGCGCACAATGAGGCCGATGATGACGATGATGAGGCCGATGGCGGCCAGGGCAGCCAGGACGATGGTCGCCCAGTTCAGCGCGGTGCCGGCCTCGCGGTACCAGGTGGGCAGATCCTCGGCCGTGGGCAGGTCCTCGTACTGCGGGGCGGGCGGCGTGACGATCGGGGCATCGGTGGGCACCGGCGTGGGGTTGATCTTCTCGATGCGGACCGTGTTGCTGTAGAAGGTCTCCGACTCGTTCAGCATATTCCGCGCCACGGCGGCGAACTGGAAATCGCCCCGGTAGTTGATCTCGCTGTCGATGACGACGCTGGCCTCGCGCGTGAAGGACTTCGTTTCCCCCGCGAGCAGGCTGGCAAAGGTGTAGAGCGTCTGCCCGTTGGCCTGCACGGCCACGTTGCTGACGTCGCTGGAGCTGGTGTTGGTGACGCTGATCGTGAACTTGACCACCGCAGGGACGGAATAGACCTGCTCCTGATCCACGGAGGCGTCCACCAGCAGGTTCAGCATCTGGCTGGGCTCCACCGCGGTGACGGTGACGCGGCCGGTGGCGGTCTCCACGCTGCTGCCGTCGGCGCCGGTGCCGGTGATGATCAGCTGATAATCGGTGGTGCGCTCCACGGGCACGGTGGTATCCAGGGTCAGCACCTCGCCGGCGGGCACGGACTGGCCGGTCCACAGATCGCCCAGGGTGCCGTCGGACACGGTGATGTTCTCATAATTGACCTTGCCGGTGTTCTTCAGCTGCAGGGTCAGCTTCACGCTGTCGCCCACCAGGCCGCCCTTCTTGTCGGCGGTCAGCGTGGCGCTCAGGTGCATCTCGCCGTACTTGATCACGGCGGGCTCCTTGGTCACGGAGTAGGTGGCGCCGCCGGCCTTGTAGGTGATCGTCGCGCTGCTGGTCTTGTCCTTGGAGCCCATCTTGGTGGTGAAGGTGTGGGTGCCCTTGGCGCCGGCCACGATATTGCCCACGCGGGCGCTGGACTTGGCGATGTCCGTGCTCTCCACGATCGTGACGTCCGTAATGTCCACATTGCCGGTGTTGACGATCTCGTAGGTGACGGAGACCTCCTGATTCCGCCCGGCCATGGTCGGCGTGATCTTGCGGTTGACCTCCACGGAAGCCACCACGCCGTTGAAAATCACTTCCTGGGGGAGGTTGGCGGAGCGGTTCTTGATCTCGCCGTCATCCGTGTACATGGAGTAGTTGATCCGGAAGGCGATCCGGCCGGCCTCCAGCTGATCCTGCGTCACGTCCCAGGTGCCGGTCCAGGTCTTGGTGGCGCCGGCGGCCAGGATGACCTCGCCGAAGTCCTCCACCTGCTCGTTGTTGGGGTAATACAGGGTGATGGGGCCGGGCAGGTCGCGGTCCGTCGTGTTGGAGATGCTGATCGAAACCGTCGTCTTCCCGGGCGCGGTGAAGGTGTTGGGCGAAATCTTCATCCCGACCTTGATCGGAATCTCATCCGCGCAGGCCACGCTCACCAGGCAGACAAAAAGCGCGGTGAGCAGAACCGCCAGCAGACCTCTCCGAATCCAGCGGCCGCAGGGCCGGTTTGAAATGATACGCTTCATCTTGCAGACGGGCGCTCGCACGCCCTTCCTCCCTTCCATCCCCGGTTCAGGCATGGTGTGATAATAATCCAAGGCTATTGTACTCGCAAAAGGGGCGGAATGTCAAGTGAAACGCCGCCAAAACCCCGAAAATCTTACGATTTTTTTACGGGAATATGTCGTTTTTCGGAAGATCGCCGCCGATATGGCCCCGCTGCGGAAAAAAAGCGGCGGTCTGATGAGCCGCGAGCGCCACTCTCATGCGATTCTCATCGTCCGGCTCTTGCCTGTTTTCTTCCCTTGTGGTATCATTTCATCAGGCGGTACTGCAGACAGCAGTTCCTTCGGGGGGATGAGATGCCGGTTCGAATCCGGCCGCCTGTCCCGCAAGGGCCGGGTGTAGTTTAACCAGGCAGAGCGCATAAA
>OCTW011539968.1_pt1 | contig 13148 bp, 10 predicted proteins | sample 1539671 | NCBI WGS metagenome assembly OCTW01 (sample SAMN02144230, study PRJEB22623) | gut metagenome | biome: sheep rumen | host: Ovis aries | place: New Zealand | reverse complement strand
GGGGGGGGCGTGGGGTGTTGCTTTTTGTTATTTTTTCGTCGCGTATTATAAAAAAATGCGTATCTTTGTATGATTGCAGTGTGCTGTCGGCCGGTAGCGGACAGGCTTGTAATCAAGGATATAGACTACAGAATATATAATACAACATGAATAAAAAAAGCAACATGGCCGTCGTTACGGCAGCATTTGTGTGCCTGATGGCCCTGACGGGCAGGGCACAGGACAGTGTGAAAGTGCAACGCGACCCGGTGCCGATGCCCACGGTGAGTCAAGACACGCTGTTGAAGCACATCATGAATCTTTCGTCGGAGACCTACGAGGGTCGTATGTCCGGTACGGCTGGGTACGACCGAGCGGTGAAGTATGTGGAGGGGGTGCTGGCGTCGTACGGCGTGGAGGACATCACGGAGCAGGAGTTCAAGGTGGAGTGCAACGAGGTGGAGAACTGCAAGTTCAACGTGTATATAGCCGGTGTGAAGGACAAGCGAGTCTTCACGCTCGGGCATGAGTTCTGCTGCGCCGGCATGACGGGACGAGGCTATGTGGACGCGCAGCTTGTGTTCTGCGGCTACGGAGTGGACAGCAAGCTGATGGACGACTACGCCGGTGTCGACGTGCAGGGCAAGATAGCGGTGGTGCTGACGGGTTTGCCGGAGGGGCATGTGCTTCCGCAGAGCGAGGTGGAGCGCAACACGACGCTGAGGGACAAGGCACGGAGCGCGGAGCGTCACGGTGCAATAGGGCTGCTGGCGGTGAACATGAGCGAGAGCTGCCTGCCCGACGCCCCGCAGGGGCGTGTGTACTGCGGTGCGCTGCCGCACCTGGGCACCTTCCCGATACTGCAGCTGACGCGTGAGTGCGGACGTGAAATCATGAGCGGCGAGAGCATGGGGCTCGAGGAGGCGGTGGCGGCGATAGCTGCCGACAAGGGTCCGCACAGCTTTGCGCTGCTCAAGAAGGCCGAGATAGACATCAACGCGCGCTACCGTTCGGAGGCCCGCACCGCCAACGTGGTGGGGATACTGAAGGGTAGCGACCGGCGCTACAGCAAGGAGTATATCATGGTGGGCGCCAGCCTTGACGGGGCTGGCATGCAGGGCGAGACCTGCCTGTTTCCCGGAGCCGACATCAACGCCTCTGGGGTGGCGGCGGTGCTGGAGACCGCGCGACTGCTTTCGCAGCCCGGCTACCGTCCGAAGCGGAGTGTCGTCTTCGTGCTGTTCGCCGCCGGCGAGCAGCAGTATCTGGGGTCGCGCCGCTTTGCGGACATGTTCCCGAAGCTGCGCCGGATAGAGGCGTTCGTAAACGTGCAGAACATAGGCTACGGCGACAGCCTGCTGGTGCTCGGCAACGCGCACTACCCCACGCTGTACAACATAGCCGCCAACCGCGACACCTTCCCGGGTCGGCACAACATAATGCGCGGCATAGAGCCCACGGAGCCTCGTGGGGACGCACGTGTGTTTGACGCGATGCGGCTGCCGTCGCTGGTGATCACCACGCACAACGGGATGCACCACAACCATGTGGCCACCGACATCTGGGAGAACATAGACCGCCGGATGCTGGTGATAGGGGCCCAGCTGGCGACAGAGACCGTGGCCGAGCTGGCCGAGGGCCTCTACGTGGGGCGCAGCCCGCAGAGCAAGGGGTACAGGTACGGGCTGATACAGTATTAGCCGCAGGGGACAGGCAGAGTGAGGGAGATTTTGCACAAGCATGGCACCTGAACCGATTTAGATACGATTGCTAACCAAAGACAGATGTTTACACTATACAAGAAAGAACTACGAGGCTTCTTCTCGTCGCTGATAGGATATCTGACGATAGGGGTCTTCCTGGTACTGACAGGACTGATGCTCTGGGTTTTCAAGAGCGACTTCAATATACTGGACTACGGGTATGCCAGCCTTGACGGCCTGTTTCTCATAGGGCCGTTCCTGTATCTGTTTCTGATACCGGCCATCACGATGCGTTCGATGGCCGAGGAGCGGCGTACTGGGACGATAGAGATGCTCATGACGCGGCCGCTGAGCGACTGGACGATAGTGTGCGCCAAGGTGCTTGCCGCGTGGACGCTGGTGGCGGTGTCGCTCCTGCCCACGCTGACGGCCTACTTCAGTGTGGTGGCCCTTGGGGACCCGGTGGGCAACATAGACAGCGGCAGCGTGGCGGGCTCGTACATAGGACTGCTGCTGCTGGGCGGAGCCTTTGTGGCCATCGGCGTGTTCTGCTCGTCGCTGACCAACAACCAGATTGTGGCCTTCATATTGTCGGCGCTGCTCTGCGCCGTGACCTATCTGGGGTTCGAGTCGATTTACAACATGAGCCTCTTCGGCGGCAGCATGGACTACTTCGTGAAGCGGCTTGGTGCCTCGCACCACTACGAGAGTCTGAGCAGGGGCGTGGTGGACACGCGCGACGTGCTCTACTTCCTGAGCGTGACGGTCCTCTTCGCGATGGGGACACGGCTTGTGCTACAGAGCCGCCAGTGGGGCGGCTGGAAAGGCCGCAAGAGTCTGCTGCGCAGCCACCTGCTGGAGATAGGAGCGACGGTGCTGACGATTATCTTCGTCAACGTCATAGGGCACTACTTCTTCCTGCGGTTCGACCTGACGTCGGAGCGTCGCTACACCCTTTCGAAGCACACCAAGGAGATGCTCAAGAAGATAGACGAGCCGGTGCTGTTCCGCGTGTACCTCGAAGGAGAGTTCCCGGCGGACTTCAAGCGGCTGCAGAGCGAGACCAAGGAGATGCTGAACCAGTTCAGGGCCTACAACAGCAACATAGAATACGAGTTCTTCAACCCCAACAGTTTCACCGACAGGGAGGAGCAGCAGGTCTTCTACCAGAAGCTGGCCCGACGCGGCATACAACCCACGCAGATACAGGTGGAGACGAACGGGGGGGTGACGAACCAGATACTGATACCGGCGGCCGACGTCTTCTACCGCGGCAACGAGACCACGGTGCAGCTGCTGCAGAACCAGAAGTACGTCAGCGATGCGGACCTGCTGAACAACAGCATACAGAACCTGGAGTACAGCCTCAGCAGCGCCATACGTGCGCTGTCCATGAGCAAGAAGCAGACGATAGGCTTCCTGCAGGGCCACGGCGAGCTGACCGGGCCGGTGCTGTATGACTTCCAGCGGTCGCTGCAGGACTTCTACAGCCTCGAGTATGTCACCATCGACGGCCAGATACAGTCGCTCACGGCGCACAAGCAGCAGGACGACAGCACATACCGCTTCTACAACCTCTTCGACCTGCTCATCATAGCGAAGCCCACGAAGCCCTTCAGCGACAAGGACCTGTACATACTGGACCAGTTTATCATGTACGGCGGCAAGGTGCTGTGGCTGATAGACCCGCTGGATGCGGACCTGGACAGCCTGGCGTCGAACGGCCAGTTCATAGCCACACGCTATCCGTTAGGGCTCGACGAGATGCTCTTCAGCTATGGGGTGCGGATAAACCCCGACATTGTGATGGACATGCGCTGCCGCCCGATACCGATACAGGTGGGCATGGTCGGCGAGAAGCCGCAGTTCCGCTTCCGTCCGTGGTACTACTTCCCCGAGATAGTGCCCATGTCGACCCACCCGATAGTGCGCAACCTGGACCTGATAAAGACGGACTTCGTAAGCAGCATAGACCTGATAGACAACGACATCAAGAAGACGGTGCTGCTCACCACGTCGGAGTACAGCCGCGTGAAGAATGCGCCGGCCATGATAGACCTTGCCGATGCGCAGGCCGAGCCGGACCGCAAGCTGTACAACCGCAGCTCGGTGCCGGTGGCGGTGCTGCTGGAGGGAGAGTTCAGCTCGGCGTGGCGCCACCGGCTTTCGCCGTTCTTCACGGGGCAGGCCGCGATGGGCTACAGAGAGCAGAGCGAGCCGACCAAGATGATTGTCATCTCGGACGGCGACGTGGTGCGCAACCGGTTCCTGGCATCGGAGGGGACCGTGCTGCCCCTGGGCTACGACCTGTACACGCAGACGCAGTATGCCAACAAAGACCTGCTGCTGGGAGCGGTGAACTACCTGGTGGGCGACGAGGGACTGATGGCCTCGCGCACGCGCACCATAAAACTGAGGAAACTGGACGTGGTGAAGACCCGCGAGCAGCGCTCGCTCTACCAAGCCATTAACATAGGCGCCCCGATAGTTCTGCTGACGGCAGCCGGGGTGGCAATCTATTTCATACGACGCAACAAATACAAAAAGCAGAAATGAAGAAGAGAAACATCATAATCATAGCCGCGGTGGCGGCAGTGGGACTCATAGCACTGCTGGTAGCCCAGCGCGGCTCGCGCAAGGCCACGTTCAAACAGGACTACCACATAGAAGACATAGCCTCGGTGAGCAAGATATACATGGCCGACAAGGAGAACAACGAGGTCACGCTGAGCCGGACCGCCGACTCGACGTGGCTTGTGGACGGCAAGTATGAGGGCAACAAGCCTATGATAGACATACTGCTCGAGACGCTGAACACCATGAGAATCAGGAAGCAGGTGAACCACGCGGCGATACCGAACATAGTGAAGGACCTGGCCGCCCATTCGATCAAGGTGGAGGTGTACGAGACGAAGGCCTTCATCAACTGGTTCGGCGGGCGTCTACGCCTCTTCGAGCGCGAGAAGCTGGCCTGCACTTACTATGTAGGCCGCGAGACGCAGGACATGATGGGCAGCTATATGCTGCGGGAGGGGGACAAGGTGCCGTGCATCATCCACATACCGGGCTTCCGCGGGTTCCTCACGCCGCGCTTCGTCACGGAACCGCTGAAATGGCGCAGCCACCTCATAGCAGACCTAAGTGTGGACCGCATAGAGCGCATAGCGCTTGACATACCGGCCATGCCGGAAGAGAGCTTCGCCGTGGTGCGCCGCAGCGACGGGCAGGGCTTCGACCTGGAGCTGACGTCGACCCACACGAAGGTGTCCAGCTTCGACACGGCCCGCGTGGCACAGATGCTGTCGTCGTTCACCTGGCTCAACTTCGACGAGTTCGCCTCCATAGTGCCGGATTCCTTCGCCGACAGCTGCGTCAGCGTGGAGCCCCGCACCATACTGCACATCACCAGCACCGACGGCGAGACGCACGAGGTCAAGTCATACATCAAATACACCAATCCCAACGACCTGTCGTATGTGAAAGACCCCAATATGTACGAGATGTTCGACGTGGACCGCCTCTATGCCATCGTGGACAACAAGGACACGGTGCTGATACAGTTCTACGCCTTCGACAACATACTTCAGCCGGCCAGCTACTTCCTCGGCAAAGACACCGCAATACCCATGCAATGAAGCCCCTGATACTGATATCGAACGACGACGGCTACGAAGCCAGCGGACTGCACCGGCTCTGCGATGTGGCGCGGGAGTTCGGCGACGTCGTCGTGGTGGCGCCCGACCGCAACGCCTCGGCCAAGGGGCTCAGCCTCACCACCACGCGTCCTTTGCGAGTGCGGGAGATAGAGCATAGCGAGGGGATAGACATCTACAGCTGCGACGGCACGCCGGTGGACTGTGTGAAGCTGGGCGTGGAGCACTTCTGCCCGCGCCAGCCCGACCTGGTGCTCAGCGGCATCAACCACGGCAGCAATGCCTCAATCAACGTGATATACAGCGGCACGATGGGCATCGCCTTAGAGGCGGCGGTCCTCGGCATAGGAGCCGTGGGCTTCTCGCTGCTCAGCCACAGCCCGAAGGCCGACTTCACGGCGGCGCTGCCCTACGTGCGGCGCATCACGTCCGAGGTGCTGACGCACGGCCTGCCGGCAGGCACAGCCCTCAACGTCAACATACCGTGCCTCGGGAGCGAGGAGTTGCGCGGGATACGCATCTGCAACCAGGCGCCGGCGCGGTGGACGGACAGCTACGAGCGGCGAGTGGACCCCATAGGGCGCCCGTACTGGTGGCTCACGGGCAAGTTCGTGTGCCCGGACCCGCCCGAAGGGAGCGACGAGTGGGCGCTGCGCAAAGGATATGTGGCGGTGGTCCCCGTGAAGCCCGACTACACGAGCTACGAGACCATCGACCGACTGAACCACATGGCTTCGGAGGAGCCCTTGAGATGAAACGGCTGAAGACATTTTTCGCACAGGACACCATCCTCACCGGCATAGTGGCTGGAGTGGGCTCGGAGCTTGGATTCTGCATAGTACTGGCGGCGGCCCTGGCCATTGCCGGCGAGCCTATGGGGGCGCACATACGCTGGTTTGGCGGGATGTACATACCGCTCATACTGGTGCTGCACCACTATGCCCGCAAACGCGAGCAGCTGCGGGTCACCAAGACCCTCATCGTGGTGCTGCTGGCCACGTTCCTGCCCTTCATCACCTACCTGCTCAAAGCACAGATCATCACTCTGGAATGAAGTACTACATCATAGCCGGCGAAGCCTCGGGCGACATGTACGGCGCCCGCCTGATGCACGAGCTCAGAGGGCGCGACCCCGAAGCCGAGTTCCGCTTTTGGGGCGGCGACGCCATGGCTGCGGAAGGAGGGACGCCGGTGCGCCACATCCGCGACCTGGCCATAATGGGCTTCGTAGAGGTGCTGGCACACCTGCACACTGTGCTGGGCAACCTGGCGTACTGCAAACGCGACATCGCCGCCTACGGGCCGGACGTTGTTATCGGCATAGACTATCCGGGGTTCAACCTCAAGATAGAGGCCTGGGCCCACCGACAGGGGTACAAGACGGTACACTACATATCGCCCAACCTGTGGGCCTGGAAGAAAGGGCGGCTACGGGGCATGCGGGAGAGCATAGACCGGCTGTGCTACATACTGCCCTTCGAGGAGCGCTTCTTCGCCGAGAACAAGATGCGGCAAGCCCTCTATGTGGGGCACCCGCTGCTGGACGAGGTCGGCGACATACAGAACCGGACGGCTGAGCACACGGGCGACGTGATAGCCCTGCTGCCTGGGAGCCGGAAGCAAGAACTGAGACAGAGCCTGCCGCTGATGGTGCAGCTGGCGGACAGGCATCCGGAATACCGCTTTGTGGTGGCCGGCATGAGCCTGATAGGGCGGGAGCTGTACGACAGCCTGATACCCGCAGGCAGCAATGTCGAGGTCGTCTACGACCAGACGTACGCCCTGCTGGCGAGGGCGCACGCCGCGGTGGTGTGCTCCGGCACCGCCACCCTGGAGACGGCCCTTTTCGACGTGCCGCAGGTGGTCTGCTACAGGGCCAACGCCCTGTCGATAGCCATAGCCAAGGCCATCGTCAGCCGCCGGATACGCTACATTTCGCTGGTGAACCTCATCGTGGACAAGACCGTCGTCACGGAACTCATACAGGAAGACTTCAACGCCGCGCGGCTGGAGAAGGAATTCAGGCTGATAGCCGACGACGCTGCGACGAGGGAGCGCATAGCAGCCCAATACGCCACGCTGCGCAGCCTTCTGGGCGGGAGCGGCGCCAGCGGCCGCACAGCACAAGCCATACTCGACCTGACAAGATGAAACGCACACTGCTCATACTACTGCTGCTGCTCGTCGTCGGCACCGCGAAAGCGGACCGCGTGCGGGTGCGCCTTTTCTCCGCAAACACCGTGTCCACGCTCAACGTGAGCTTCGACCTGGGCGCGTACAACCTATATGTCGACGGCGACAACCTGCTGGAAGACATGGTGGGCGAAGGGCGGTCGGTCACCGTGCGGCACGAAGGCGGGAAGCTGCACGTCAGCGTCAACGAGGACGACTACGGCCTACACAGCACGCTGCGGCTGGAGGCCACGGACACGGCATGCATAATGTGTCTGAACCCCGAGGGAGCCAAGCAGCGCACCTACGAAGGCAACCTCGAGATAAAGCCCCTCGGCATGGGGAGCCTGCTGGTGGTAGGCGACGTGGAGTTCGAGACCTACATAGCCGGGGTGGTGCAGAGCGAGATTTACGGCCAGCAGAGCGACATCTTCCGCATACAGGCCATCATAAGCCGGACGTGGGCACTGCGTAACATCAACAAGCACGCCGCGGACGGCTACAACTTCTGCGACCACGTCCACTGCCAGGCCTACCTCAACCGGTGTGTGCGTCCCGACATCATGATGGGAGTGATACGCAGCAGCGGCGAGACCCTGGTCGACGCGTCCGGGCGCCTCATAGAGACCCCTTTCCACTCCAACTCCGGAGGGCAGACGGCCAACTCGGAGGATGTGTGGCGCACTGCCCTACCCTATCTGCGGTCGGTACAGGACACCTTCTCCTACCGCATGCGCCAGAGCGACTGGACGAAGACCATCAGCGCGGACAAGTGGCTCGCCTACTTCAAGAACAAACACAAGCTCGACACCGGCAATCCGGCGGTGCGCGACACCCTGCTCCACTACGCCCAGCCCACACGGAGGGTCCGAATACTCGGGGTGCCGCTGACGCGGGTGAGGGTGGACTGGAAGCTCAAATCGACCTTCTTCAGCGTGGACTACGACAGCGCGACGCGCAACGTGGTGCTGCGCGGCCACGGCTACGGGCACGGCGTGGGCCTCAGCCAGGAGGGCGCCATACGGATGGTCGGCCTGGGCATAGCCTACGACAGCATACTGCACCACTACTACACGGGGGCGGTGCTGCACCACGACCCGACGGTGGTGATACACTACATAGAGAACTATGCCGAGCAGCTGGCCCGCATCATAGAAGAGGACGCCAACAGCACGACCCGGACGCGCTCCAAGAAAGACGACTGGCTGGGGCGCCTGTTCCGCCTGCGCGACCGTGAAGAGCGCGAAGAAATATATATAGAAGAACAACAAGACAACGAACAAGACTGGCAATATGAATGGTAAGAAGAGAAGCATAGCGAGGCTGGTCCTCGCGCTTGTGTGCACCGGCATCATGTTTGGCGCCGGAGCCCAGAACAACCGCAGCGCCCGGATAGAGTGGCACAGCATGCAGCAGGCCGACGCCGCGCGCATCGGCAGCCGCATCTACTTTGTGGACTTCTACACCGACTGGTGCGGATACTGCAAGAAGATGGACCGCGAGACCTTCAGCGACCCCACAGTGGCGGCGATCATGAACAAATACTACTACCCCGTGAAGTTCAACGCCGAAAGCCGAGGGGAGGTGACGTGGAACGGCAAGACCTACCGCGCCGGCCAGAACGGGCGCTCGAAGGTACACGAGTTCGCGTATGCCACGCTGGGGCCCCGCATGGGCTTTCCCACCTTTGCCCTGTTCCGGTCGGACGGCGCCCTGCTGCAGAGCGTGCCGGGCTTTTACAGCGCCAAAGACTTCGTGGTGATACTCTGGTACTTCGCCAGCGGCGACTGCGACAAATACCCCTTCGACCGCTACCAGCAGATTTTCGACCGCGAGATACGGCCGCAGATGGAGAAAGCGCTGGGGACGGCCAAGTGAGAGGTCGACGGCGGCCGCTGAAGCACAAACACATACACAAAAAGAAAAACACCATGGGACTTTTCGATTTTCTGCACAAAACCAAAGAAGAAGAACGCCAGACCCTCGACCAGGGCCTTGCCAAGACCAAAGAGAACCTCCTGCAGAAGCTTACGCGCAGCATACTGGGCAAATCGACGGTGGACGACGAAGTGCTCGACAACCTCGAGGAGACGCTCATCACCAGCGATGTAGGTGTCGACACCACGCTCAAGGTCATCGGCAAGCTTCAGGAGCGGATACGGCGCGACAAATACATCTCCACGTCGGAGCTTAACTCCATACTGCGGGCGGAGATAGCGCAGCTGCTGCGCAAGCAGGACGACGGATTTCCCGCGACCTTCGACGCCCCGCTGCCCAAGACGCCATACGTGATACTGGTGGTGGGTGTGAACGGCGTCGGCAAGACCACCACCATCGCCAAGCTGGCCTACCGCTACAAGGCCGCAGGGCGCAGCGTGGTGCTGGGCGCCGCGGACACATTCCGTGCCGCCGCAGTGGAGCAGCTCACGCTGTGGGCAGAGCGTGTGGGAGTGCCCATCGTGCAGCAGGGCATGGGGGCCGACCCCGCCTCGGTGGCCTTCGACACCCTACAGAGCGCCCTATCGAAGAAGGCCGACGTAGTGATTATCGACACGGCCGGACGACTGCACAACAAAGTGGGCCTCATGAACGAGCTCACGAAGATACGCCGCGTCATGCAGAAGCTGGTCCCTGACGCGCCGCACGAAGTGCTGCTCGTCCTCGACGCGTCGACCGGACAGAACGCCGTGGAGCAGGCGCGGCAGTTCACCTCCGCCACCGACGTCAACGCGCTCGCCCTCACCAAACTGGACGGCACCGCCAAAGGAGGCGTCATCATAGGCATCTCCGACCAGTTCAACATACCAGTCAGATATATCGGTCTCGGCGAAAAGATGACCGACCTCCAACTCTTCGACCCCGACGAGTTCGTCGACTCTTTGTTTGATTAAAAAACACCACAATGGCGGCTAAAAGTGAAGAAGTCAACTGGAAGAAAAACTTCTGTGAACGCTACTTCGATAATGGCACATGGGATCTCGATGTGTTGAACCAAGTCGATGTGCTTTTGAAGGACAGACACAATCACACGCTACTCTACATAGAATCGAAGTACCAGATTGTCAACCCAACTGAACATAGAAAGGCCCTTGCCCAAGTGGTGCTGACCAATCGGAAACAACTCGCCCCACTGGATCAGGTGGCGCTTATATATCAGAATAACGAAGGTACAGACACCCTCGACCTTGTCGATTGTTCTGACAACTCAGTGCTTTATAATAACGACATCAACTGGACTGCCGAGCGTCCCAGTAGCCCTACGCGCGATGCCATCGACCGCATCAACGACCGCTTAAAAGGACGTGTCACCACTTACCATGGAGAAGAGATTCACGAGTTCTACTCTTTACTCAAACGCAACAAATCCACCACCATCGCCATCACGGAGCGTAACTTTAACATCGTGTACAACCAGTGGAAACAGGAGGTACTCTTTCGCGAGCGAGTGGACGACGAACAGGATTTAATCAATCTCTTCCTTGTCGACATTCTCAATGGCACACGCTATAAACGTTCCATACTCACTGACATAAACGACCACACCCTCTTTGGTGAGGTGAAAGTGGGCGAGAGGGAGGAAGACACCGAACAGGACCTAATCCGAGAAGGCACCAACCTCAGCCAGTATCGCATAATGTACAACGGTGCCGAGGTGGATGGCATCAAATATCAAGGTGCTATTCAATCGCTCTATTATACCATTGCAGACCCACAACATTACAATTTCTTCTGGCGCAAATACCATCGTCCGCCGGAAAAGCATGAATTCTTGAAAATACTGGAGCGTAGTTCCACGCTTTACTCCGAGCAGTATCGTCGCGACACTGGCGGCGAATACACCCCCGCCTGCTTTGTCACCCTGCAGAATGAGATTCTTGCCCAGCACTATAACCTCAACGATTTCATTGTCATGGATCCCTGCTCCGGCGTGGGTAACTTGGAAAACCAGTTCGGCAAGGACTACAAGCAGTACTGCTACCTATCCACTTTGGAACAGATGGACGTGGATATCTGCAAGATAAAAGGCTTCGAGAACACCATACAATACGATTATCTAAAGAAGAAGGATGCTCAACCCCAATGGAAGTATAAGGGGACAGAGTTAGACATCAACGAGATTTGCCGTCGTGAGAACCGCAAACTGATGGTTGTGATGAACCCGCCATACCAGAGGAAAAAGGGACATAGCAATAATCTTGCTATCGAGTTTTTCAACAAGGTCTTGCTGCTGAAGCCACAAGTCATTGTCTTTTACTATGCGACAAAGTCTTTCTTCGGTAACGAAATACAGAGCTACATAAAGTCCGGCTATGGCATTGTGTCCCATGTATTCAGTAATGCCCAGGAAACTTTCCGCCTGTCGGAGTGGCCAATCAGTATGGTAATCTTTGACCGCGAACATGGTACTCTTATTGAAAAAGACCATATCCATGCCACGCGATATGAATTGGAGAGGCAAACCGACCAACTTAAACGCATCAAATCCTATTGCTACGACTTCACCCGTCCCAATCTGCATGATGAACTGAAAAATGCCATTCGTAACAACAATACAGGAATGACAATAGGGAACTTCAGTTACCTGAACGACGTTATCAAGATAGGCAACGGCGGAACCGACCGTGGCAACCACGTAACCACAGGCAACCTCGGCTTGTGTCTTCTATCAAAAGGACTAATCTTCAACACCCACCACCACTACTTTGAACTGAACTCAATTGTTTACCGTGGCACGGTGGACGACATACCAGACGAGTTGTATTCCGACGCGGTGATGTTCTCTATGTTCTACAAAGGATTCCTTTTTTCCAACAAGGTTTCGCGCAACTACCTGATGCCCTTTACCGCCGAGGAACTTAACTGCGCACGAAACGACCTAAACGTGCTTTTCCCAGAGGATGCAAAGATGGACCTCTTTTCTTCGCAAGTAAACGAGCCCCCCTTTGATTTCCGCGAGTGGCTACGCCAGTTCTCTTTCTCCGACGAAGCCAAAGATCTATACGACGCAGCTCTCGAGGTATTCCGCTTCTATCATCGCAGCCCCGACTATCCTGACCGCGACTGGAACGACAGTTTCTACGACATCACCAATGCCCTGATGGGTAAAGACACCCACAGCTTTAGCGAGTTGGAGGCCAGCCGAGAAAACCGTATCACTCGCAACCGTACCACTAAAGGCACTAAAGGCTTCGGACGCAAAACCATCCGTTTTGTAGTGCCTTCTACAGAACTGCAGATTTTCGATAGATTCTTCAATATCCGCGACATCTTAGCCAAGAAGATTAATCGCCAGCTGATAGAAAATGGGTTGCTGCTTTGGGAGAGGGAGAATATTTATTGATAGAAACAATAGATTCTATAGAGACAATAGAAACAATAGAGACAATAGGTTCTATAGGGACTGAAGAATCCATAAATAGTAATAAGGTCATGCAATCCGGTCAATTTCAGGTGCTCAGGCGGGTTAGGCCGTGGCGGGGGGCGTTCTTCTATCAGAAGTCGGAGGTCATCTATCAACTGACCTATGCTTTCTGCCGTCGTTTTCTGCCCGCATTCGGCGACCGTACGGTGGACCAGATGGTTCAGGCTGCCCGCAGCGGCAAGCAGAACATCGTGGAAGGGACCGAGGACGGAGAGACCA
>OCTW011549734.1_pt1 | contig 13153 bp, 12 predicted proteins | sample 1539671 | NCBI WGS metagenome assembly OCTW01 (sample SAMN02144230, study PRJEB22623) | gut metagenome | biome: sheep rumen | host: Ovis aries | place: New Zealand | reverse complement strand
GGAGAGTATAACGAGCTGCAAAAGAAAACCGGCGGCAAAAAAATGTACTATATCGTTTTGATCGTGGATGAAATGGCGGATCTTATGAGCCGCGCAAAACGTGACGTGGAAGATAAGATCCAGTGTCTGACGAGTAAAGCTCGTGCTGCCGGTATCCATCTCGTCGTGGCGACGCAGCGTCCTTCCGTTGACGTTATTACCGGAACGATCAAAAACAATATTCCGACCCGTATCGCGTTTAAGGTTACTTCCGTAAACGATTCGAGGACGATTTTGGATCGCGGCGGAGCGGAATCTCTCTTCGGAAACGGCGATATGCTCTATTGCCCGCCCGACGGAGGAGAACCCGTTCGTTTGCAAGGTCCTTATGTGGGCGACGAAGTTTTGAACGTGGTCAATTTCATCAAAGAGCATAACGATTGCAGTTATGATGCCGGTGCGGAGAAGTTTATTCAAGCGGACAAGCAGGCGGACGCAGATCCTGCGGCGGCACCATCCGTTCCCGACGGAATGGACGCGGAAGACGAGCTGTTTGCGGACGCGCTTCTCTCGGTTATCGAAGCGGGGCAAGCTTCTATTTCCAAATTGCAAAGGAAATTCCGCATCGGATACGGAAGGGCGGCGCGAATCATAGATACGATGGAAGAAAGAGGTTTTATCGGGCCTACGGACGCTAACAATAAGCCGCGCGCCGTATTGATTACGGCTTCCGAATATTATGACCTTTACGGCGAAGACGGATTGGACGGAGGGCAAGAAGGATGAGGATCGGAGCGATCTCGCTCGGTTGCGATAAAAATCGAGTCGATACGGAAAATCTTCTCGGGTTCGCCCTTGCGGCGGGTCACGAGATCGTAAACGATATAAACGACGCAGAACTCGTGATCGTTAATTCTTGCGCGTTCCTGCAAAGCGCGGTTAAAGAAAGCTTGGACGCAGTTTTGGAAGCAAAATCGCATTCGAACGTTCGTTATCTTGTTCTTGCAGGCTGCCTTCCGATGCGCTATTTGAAAGAACTTTCGGCTGAAGACGGGCTTCTCGAAGCGGACGCTTTTTTGCCGAATACTTGTTACGAGCGAATAGGCGAAGTGATCGAACGACTCGAAAAGGGAGAACGAGTGATCCTAACCGCCGACGGAACGCTTCCGAAGCATTCCGAACGAAGGGTCGTTACGACGCCGTATCATTACGCGTATCTGAAAATCGCGGAAGGCTGCAACAATAAATGCACGTTTTGCGCGATCCCGTCGATTCGCGGCGCTTATCGCAGTGAAAGCGTGGATAATCTTATTCGCCAAGCTTCCGAACTGATCGGGCAAGGCGTTCGCGAATTGATCCTCGTTGCGCAGGACGTTACGCGATACGGAACGGACAGCGGAAGTTCTCTCTTGCTTTTACTTCGCGAGCTCGTAAAACTTCCCGTCGATCGCATTCGGCTTTTATATTGCTATCCCGATATGTGTTCCGAAGAACTGATCGACTTTATAGACGAAGAGCCGAAAATGGCGAAATACATAGATATGCCGATCCAACACGCAAGCGATTCGGTTTTAAAGAGAATGAATCGAAAAGATACGCTTTCTTCCCTTAAAGCGAAGATCTCGTATATTCGCTCGAAAAAAAGCGGGATCGCCATTCGTTCCACATTTATGGTGGGATTCCCGGGAGAGACGGAAGAAGAATTCGAAGAACTATGTCGTTTCCTTATAAGCGAAAAACTCGATAACGTAGGTTTCTTCTCTTATTCCAAAGAAGAGGGAACGCCCGCGGCGAAAATGAAAGGTCAGATCTCGCAAAAAGTCAAGGCGAAAAGGCTTTCCGCCGTTCACGCGATCCAATCCGCGATCGCAAGAGAAAAAGCGGAAGCTGCGATCGGTCGGACGATCCCGGTTATTTACGATGGGATCGATTACGATAAAGAGCTCTTTTTCGGGCATACCGATCGAACGATGCCGGACGCCGACGCAAAGGTATATTTTACTTCAACATCTCCGGTTGAGATCGGGGAAACTTACAGAGTAACGATCGAGAAAGTTAAAAAACTCGATTTGTACGGAAAAAATGCGGAGGAAGAAAAGTGAATTTGCCAACGAAGATCACTTTATTGAGAATACTTTCGGTGCCGATCATCGTCGTTTTATTCTATCTTTCTTTTCCGCTGCATTATCTCGCGGCGGCGATCGTTTTCGTTCTTGCGGCGATAACGGACATGATAGACGGGCTTCTCGCGCGGAAAAGAGGGGAAGTTACTTCCCTCGGAAAAGTGCTCGATCCGATCGCGGACAAAGTTCTCGCTTGCTTTGTTATGATCATGGAAGCGGCAAACGGAGATATGATGCTGTTTTATCCTGCCGGCGTAATTCTTTCCACCGTGATCGTAGGGAGGGAGATCTTGATCGGCGCGCTTCGAACGATGGCGGCGCACAAAGGCGCGATCCTTGCCGCGGATAAACTCGGCAAACTGAAAACCATTCTTTTGAACGTATCTCTCCCCGTTATCTTGATCGGGCATTTCCATATTGCGATCAAAATCGCGGGAAACGTTATTTTTGCCGCGGCGGCGATCTTAACGGTCGCTTCGGGGATCCATTACGTCGTTAAAAATCGCCGTATCTTTTCGGAAGGAGAGAACAATGGCTGAAATACTGATATTCAAAGTTTTCGGTTATACCGAAAATGAAATCTTGAAAAACCTCGAACAAATCGTAGATCGGGCAAACGTTCGCATTCGTTGCGAAGCGCTCGACGCAAAAATTGAGATCGAATGCGATAAAGGGAAGGAGAGCGAAATCCAAAACGCCGTTTATCAAGTATTTTACGGTGCCGTGTATGCGGAAGAAGACGTCTCTTTGGCGAAAGCGGTTTTAGACAGACTTTCCCTTTACGGAAAAACTTTGTCCGTTGCCGAAAGCTTAACGGGCGGGCTCGTTACTTCGAGAATCGTTTCGATTCCCGGTGCGAGCGAAGTCTTGATAGAAGGTCTCGTTACGTATAGCAACGAAGCGAAAATCAAGCGTTTGAAAGTGGACGAATCCGCCATACGGGCATTCGGCGCCGTTTCGGAAGAAGTCGCAAGACAAATGGCGAAAGGGTTGATTCTTTCGGGTTCCGACTTTGCGGTTTCGACAACCGGAATCGCAGGTCCGGGCGGAGGATCGAAAGAGAAACCCGTCGGCCTGACCTATATCGGCGTTGCGGACGAGATCAACGTTTGGGTAACGAAGTGTCTTTTTTCGGGAGATCGCGAAGAGATCAGAAACGAAGCGGCCAATACCGCGCTCTTTCTCTTATGGAAAAAGCTCGTAAAACCGAACGATTTCGAAAATATGGTTATAGAGTAGATTGCGAATTTCGCATTCCGCTTGCATTATAAAATGAATTTAGGAGAAAACGATTATGGAAGAAAAAGTAAAGTTAAGCGGAGAAGCCTTGGACGAAAAGCGCCTTGAAGAAAAAAGGAAAGCGCTCGAACAGGCGATCCAGCAAATTGAAAAAGCACACGGCAAAGGTTCGATTATGAAACTCGGCGACGGTTACAACGTCAAAGTTGAAGTAATCCCGACGGGTTGTCTCGCTCTTGATAACGCGCTCGGCATCGGCGGGTTACCTCGCGGAAGGATCGTTGAGATCTACGGGCCCGAATCCAGCGGTAAAACCACCGTTTCTTTACACGTCGTTGCGGAAGCGCAAAAACTCGGCGGAACGGCGGCGTTTATCGACGCGGAACACGCGCTCGATCCCGAATATGCGAAAAAACTCGGCGTCAATACGCAAGAACTTTATATTTCGCAGCCGGATAACGGAGAGCAAGCGCTCGATATCGCCGATTACCTCGTTAGAAGCAACGCGGTGGATATCGTCGTTGTGGATAGCGTTGCGGCTTTAACCCCGAAAGCGGAGATCGAGGGCGATATGGAGCAGCTTACCGTCGGTTCGCAAGCGAGACTTATGAGCAAGGCGTTACGTAAATTAACGGCGGTTATCAACAAGAGCAAAACCTGCGTTATCTTCATCAACCAGCTTCGCGAAAAAGTCGGCGTAATGTTCGGAAACCCCGAAACGACTCCCGGCGGTAAAGCTCTTAAATTCTATTCGAGCGTTCGTTTGGACGTTCGCAAAAAGGACGTTATGAAAGATGGCGGCGTTGCGATCGGTAATAAAACCACGGTTAAAGTCGTTAAAAACAAATTGGCGCCTCCTTTCCGTACGGCAGAGTTTGAAATCATTTACGGACAAGGCATTTCGAAAGAAGGCAGCTTGATCGATCTTGCGATCGATAACGGTATTTTGGTTAAGAGCGGATCTTGGATCAGCTATAATGACGAAAAGATCGGACAGGGCAGAGACAAGGTGATCGCCCTTTTGAAAGGAAATCCCGAGCTTTACTCGGAAATCGAGGCAAAAGTTAAAGAAAAGCTCGCGAATCATTCCGACAATTAAGGTAAAATGCGGTTATACCGCTAAAAATAAATTAGGAGGAACGTTATTATGAAAACAACTATTTTTCTCGGCGTTTCTTCCGCGGCTATAGGGGCAATATTCGCAGTGGTCGGCTTGATCGTCGGCGCTGCGCTCGGTTATTTCCTTTATAAGATGTTGGTCGAAAAGAAAGTAGGCAACGCAAAGGCGGAAGCGGCGAAAATATTGGAGGAAAGTAAGCAAGAAGCAAAATCGATGCGAAAAGAAGCTTTGATCGAGGCAAAAGAAGAGCAGCATAAAATGCGCTCCGAGCTCGACAAGGAAATTCGCGAAAGACGCGCCGAAGTGCAAAGGCTCGAACAGCGCGTAACGGCAAGGGAAGAAAACCTGACGAGAAAAGAGGATACCCTCGATAAAAGACTGTCCGACGTTGAAAACGCCAAGCAAGCGTTGAACGTTCGCGAGCAGGATATCGTTCGTAAAGAGAACGAAGTTGCGGAATCTCATAACAAAATGCTCGTTGAACTCGAAAGAGTTTCCGGAATGTCGAGAGACGAAGCGAAAAAAAACCTGATGGACGATATGCTCGAAGACGCGAAGCGAGACGCCGTTCAAATGGCGAAAGAGATAGAAGCAGAGGCAAAGGAAGGCGCGGAAGCAAAAGCGAGAGAGATCGTTTCGATGGCTGTTCAACGCTGCGCTACCGATCACGCTTCTGAAATCGCGGTTTCCGTCGTTCCTCTTCCGAATGATGAAATGAAAGGAAGAATCATAGGAAGGGTGGGACGAAACATTCGTGCATTTGAAAACGCGACCGGTGTTGACGTCATTATCGACGACACGCCCGATGTTGTTACCATCTCTGCTTTTGATCCCGTAAGGCGCGAGATCGGCCGCGTTGCGCTCGAAAGATTGATGAGCGACGGTCGAATCCATCCCGCGCGCATTGAAGAAACGGTGGAAAAAGTTAAAAACGAGATCGATAATCAAATGAAAGACGCAGGCGAAGAAGCGGCGTTTGACGTTGCCGTGTACGGACTCCATCCGGAACTTATAAAGATCCTCGGAAGATTGAAATTCAGAACAAGCTACGGACAAAACGTTTTGAAGCACTCGATCGAGGTTTCCCACCTTGCCGGTATTCTTGCCGCAGAGATCGGTGCGGACGTCAAAGTCGCAAAGAGAGCAGGACTCCTTCACGATATCGGAAAGGCGGTTGACCACGAAGTCGAAGGAACCCACGTTGCGATCGGCGTTGAGCTTGCGAAGAAATTCAAAGAAAGCGAAGCCGTCATCCATGCGATCGAAGCTCATCACGGCGACGTTGAAGCAAAAACGGTGGAGGCGGTCCTCGTTCAAGCTGCCGACGCGATCAGCGGCGCAAGACCCGGCGCAAGAAGAGAATCTCTTGAAAATTACGTTAAGAGGCTCGAAAGCATCGAAAAGATCGCCAATTCCTTTGACGGAGTAGAACAGTCCTTTGCGATCCAAGCGGGAAGAGAGATCCGCGTTATGGTAAAACCCGAAAAAGTGGACGATACCAAAACGTATTTCATTGCCAAGGAAATCGCTAAAAGGCTTGAAAACGAACTCGAGTATCCGGGTCAAATCAAAGTCAGCGTGATACGCGAGCTCAGGAGCGTGGAATACGCAAAATAAAACCGATTGAGAATTCGTTTTCGGAAGCGAAAAGCTTCCGAAAACTTCTATTCTCCGATTTAGCGAAACCTTTATTGCATTGAATCGCATTGCCTTGCAAAGCATAAAAAAAGAAGCCTTGCAAAGCAAGTGGGCTTGGCAGGGGAGACGCGATTCGCGAGGAAAGAAGAGACGGAATAGGGAGCGGGCGCGATCGAAGAGCGCAAGAGCGAACGTCACATGCAAGGTGGATTCGAAGAAGACACGAGTTGCGTGTTTGAATCGCAAAACATAAAAAAAGAAGCCTTGCAAAGCAAGGCAACTTGGCAGGGGAGACGCGATTCGAACACGCAACCAGCGGTTTTGGAGACCGCTGCTCTACCGTTGAGCCACTCCCCTTCGTTAACTTGAACTATTATAAACGAGTAAGAAGGTAAAGTCAAATAAAATTATGTACAAATATAAACTGGGAATTATCGGTGCGGGCAATATGTCCACCGCAATACAAAAAGGTGTTTTAACAAGTGGGCTTCTCGCTCCGAACGAAATAATCGTAAGTGATATTTCCATATCGTTTCTCGAAAGAGCGAAAGATCTCGGCGTTCAAATTACGACGAACAATCTTGATGTTGCGGAGAATGCCGAATATCTTTTATTTGCGGTAAAACCACAAGTTTTCCCCGATATTGCAAAAGAATTAAAAGGAAAACTATCCGAAACGAAAGTCATTTCGATTATGGCGGGAGTTACGATCCAATCGTTAAAAGAAAACCTTTCGGCTGAAAAAATCTGCCGTGTTATGCCGAACACGCCCTGTATGGTCGGAAGCGGAATGAGCGCACTTTGCTTCGAACAGTATGATGACGAGGAAAAACAATTTCCTCTTTCCGTTTTTTCGGGAATGGGAGACATTATCGAACTCGGTGAAGATAAATTCGACGCGGTGACTTCTGTCAGCGGCAGCGGCCCCGCTTACGTTTATATGTTTATAGACGGAATGATCAAAGGCGGGATGAACGGTGGATTGAGCTATGAAGAAGCGAAAAAGCTCACGTTGCAAACGGTCATCGGCGGCGCTCGGATGATCGATTCTTCCTCTCAGCCAATTGAAAAATTGGTGGACGCCGTCTGTTCTAAAGGCGGGACGACGATTCAAGCGGTTACCTATTATAAAAGTCAAGGATTGACCGATATGATCGCGGAAGGTGTGGATCGTTGCCGCGCGCGGTCGATCGAAATGCGAACCGGCGGTTCGGATACCTTCGTTCGGATCTATACGGACGGTGCGTGCAGCGGAAATCCGGGACCGGGCGGATATGCGGCTATCCTCGAATGTAACGGGTCGGAGAAAGTGATCAGCGGCGGTGAAGATAATACCACGAATAATCGAATGGAGCTTCTTGCCGTGATTGAAGCGCTGCGCTCGTTAAACAAGAGATGCGTAGTGGAAATACATAGTGATTCGGCGTACGTTGTTAACGCGGTCAATAACGATTGGCTTACTTCTTGGAAAGCGCATCGTTTTGCAAACGTCAAAAACCCGGATCTGTGGGAAAAATTGATTGCCTTACTTGCTTCTCACGAAGTAAAATTCGTAAAAGTAAAAGGTCATTCGGATGACGAAATGAACAATCGTTGCGACGAGATAGCGCGAAACGAATCGCAAAAACGAAAAATGGACTCATAAACGAAAAATAAAGGATTATCCGAATAAATCGAATAAATGTATTATTTCGGATAGCTTGATCGAGTGCTTCTCTTTGTTATGAATATGGGGAAACATTGCAAAGAGAAAAGGAGTTTTGAATGATATTGGCAAATATAAATCCAATTGCCTTCGAAATCGGTTCTTTGACCGTCAGATGGTATGGCATTTTTATTACGTTGGCGATCCTCGTTGGATACGGTATATCTTGTTTTTTGGCGAAAAAGAAGGGGATCCCTCTTGATTTTATGTTGGAACTGTTTCTTTGGGCGGTTCCGTTTGCGATCGTTTTTGCCCGTTTGTCTTACGTTTTGTTTCATCCGAAAGATTTTATCGTTCATTCAGCGTCCGATTTCGGAAGACTCTTTGCTATATGGGAAGGCGGCATCTCAATTTTAGGCGCGATCCCGGGCGGAGCGCTCGGCGCTTTTATTGCTTGCAAGCGAAATAAGATCCCTTTTTCCGAAGTGTTGGATTCGGTCGCTCCGGGCGTCGTTCTCGGGCAAGCGCTCGGCAGATGGGGAAACTGGGCAAATCAAGAGTTATACGGTAAAGCCATTACGAACGAAACTTTTCAAGTTTTTCCGATCGCCGTATTTATCGATCTTGAGGGGGGATGGTTTCAAGCCACGTTTTTTTACGAGATGGTTTTGAATCTGATCGGATTTGCGATCATATTAACCGTTTTCTTTCGTTCGAATAAAAATCTCGTAACTTTTATGAGCTATTTATCTTGGTATATGATCGTTCGCGCGATCATGGAAATTTTTCGCGCAGACGCAGTCAGCGTCGGCGGCGTTCGGATCGGCGTGCTCGGTTGCGCGCTCGCCGCTGCCGTTTCGCTATTTATTACGGTTTTGATCTCGGTCAGAAAAATACATACGGGTACTCCGCGAATATTGAATCCCAAAGGAGAATTGCAATGAGAAATTTAACGCTATTAACGGATTTTTACGAACTTACGATGATGTATGGTTATCAAAAATGCGGAAATAAGGACAAAGTGGCCGTATTCGATCTGTTTTTCCGAGGCAGAGAAGAGCTGTCTTACGCGGTTGCCGCCGGACTCGAACAGGCGATCGATTATATCAAAAATATTCGATTCGGAGAAGAGGAACTTTCTTACTTGCGTTCTTTGAATTGTTTCGACGAAGCGTTTTTGAACGAACTGAAAGATTTCCGTTTTACAGGGGATATTTATGCGGTCAAAGAGGGCAGTATCATTTTCCCGTATGAACCTTTGATGATCGTCAAAGCGCCGATTTTCCAAGCGCAATTCGTGGAAACCGCGCTTTTGACTTTGATCAACCACCAAACGTTGATCGCAACGAAGGCCTCCAAAATCGCCAATAATACGGACGCCGCGGTTCTCGAATTCGGGCTTCGCCGCGCGCAAGGACCCGACGCGGGCATATACGGCGCTCGTGCCGCGATCATCGGCGGTTGCGTTGCCACGTCGAACGTGATCGCGGGAAAGATGTTTAACATCAAAGTCTCGGGAACCCACGCTCACAGCTGGGTTATGTCTTTCCCGGACGAGCTAACCGCTTTTAGAAAATACGCTGAACTTTATCCCGATAACTGCTTGCTTCTCGTGGACACTTACAACACCTTAAAAAGCGGCGTTCCGAATGCGATCCGGGTATTTGACGAGCTCAAAGCGAAAGGGCATAAGCCGGTCGGTATCCGTATCGATAGCGGCGACCTTGCGTATTTGTCGAACGAAGCGCGTAAAATGCTGGACGAGGCGGGTTATTCCGACGCGATCATCTGCGCTTCGGGTGATATAGACGAAAACGTTTTGATCGCTTTAAACAGTCAAAATGCGAAAATCGATACGTACGGTATCGGAACGAAATTGATTACGAGCTTTTCCAATCCGAGCCTCGGCGGCGTCTATAAACTTGCGGCGATGGAAGATGAGAGTGGCAAACTCGTTCCGAAGATCAAAATCAGCAATACGGCTGAAAAGGTAACCAATCCCGGCTTGAAAAAAGTCGTTCGGTTTTACGATAAAAAAACCGATATGGCGATCGCGGATCTTATTATGTTGATGGATGAAAAAGAGCCGGATGGTTCTCCGTATACCATTTTCGATCCCGAAAATCCATGGAAAAAAATGACGATCGAGGATTATTACGTCGAGAATTTGCTCGTTCAGGTTTTTAAGGACGGTAAACAAATATACGATTCTCCCGACGTGAAAGAAATCGCTTCGTATCATAAAAAATGTTCCTCGCGTTTTTGGGAGCAATATAAGAGAGTTACTTTGCCCGAGATCTTCAAAGTGGATCTTTCGGAAAAGCTTTTCAATCTCAAACAAGTTTTACTTGCGCAAGGAAAAGACTAATCTTCTATAAACGCACCGTATCGTTCATTTTGCGCGGTTTCCGTTTCTCTAAATACGGATGCCGCGCTCATTTTTTCTTTGTCCGATACGTTTGGAAAAACGCTCCCTTTTAAGGAAGAAAGACGCGCTTGCTCTTTCAAATAGCTGTTTTCGGCAACTTCTTCTTTTTCTGCGCTTTTAACGTTCAGGTCCCGATTGGCGCGTTTGATGAAACTTTCTCGAAACGCGTTTATATATGCTTCTGCGTCTTCTATGGCGGCGTCTGCGTTGCTTTTGTTCAAACCGCGCGCGTACGCCGTCCATTTCTTTTTAAAAGCGATCAATCGGTCTTCTTCGAGGGCGATTTTCGTTTGCAATTCTCTCTCCATCGTCCCTTTGATTTCCATGGCTTTTAAGATCGCACCCGAAACGCGCTCTTCGTTTCTTCGATATTCGGCGTTTTTTGCGTAAAGATAATCGTTTTCCTGTTTCAGTCGCTCCACGCAATCTTCCAATTCACGGATCTTACTTTCGCCGAATTCGGTTGTTTTGTGGATATATTCGTCCACTTGTTTCTTTTCATAGCCGCGCATGGCGGTTTTGAATCTCGTCATATTCTCACCTCGGTTTTATAGTACGATAAAGCTCGTGTCGAGGTAAGGATAAGAATATCTTTTCGTGTTGGATCAAGTCGAATAAGAAGGATTTCTTTTAAGCAAAGTATGAACGGCGCGAACGAACGCTTCCGCGTCCTTTAAGGTGTTGTTATATCCGACGCTGGCGCGGATCAGACCGCGTTTTTCGCTTCCGATCGCTTTGTGAATGAGCGGTGCGCAGTGAAGACCGTATCGAACGGCGATCCCGAATTCGGCGCCCAGCGCGTCGGTAAATGCGGCGTTATCTTGGGAGCGGACGTCAAAAACGCAGATCGGACTTCCTTTTACGGAATAAAGGTCAACGCCGTTTTCTCGGGAAAGCTCTTCGTGTAAAAAAGAAGAGATCCTTTCGGTTTTTTCCCGTATCTTTTGTTCGTTTTTTTTCGTCCAGCGCGTTCCTTCGAGAAGGGAAGCGATCCCGAGGGTATTCAGCGTTCCCGATTCCAAACTCTCGGGGGGCATACTCGGTTGGTAGAGTTTATCGCTTTCCGTTCCCGTTCCGCCGTAGATCAAAGGATTTACGAACACGTTTTTGTGAAAAGCGATAAAACCCGTTCCGGGCGCGCCGTGTAATCCTTTATGTCCCGCTCCGCAAAGAAGATCGATCCCGATCTCATCGACGCCGAGGGGAATATGCCCGAGCGCTTGCGCTCCGTCCACGAGAAGGAGGACGCCGTGTTTCGCGGCGATCTCCCCGATTTTGCGTAGGGGAGGGGCATATCCCGTTACGTTGCTCATTCCCGTAACGGCGATCAAATAAGTTTTTTCGTTTATCGCTTTTTCAAGCGCATTTAAGTCCAGAGTAAGTTCTTTCGTCGGCTGAACGACGCTAAGCGAGATCAAGCCTTCTCTTTTCAGCATATAGAGCGGACGAAGAACGGAATTGTGTTCGAACGCCGTCGTAACGACGTGACCTCCGAGTTTTGCGGTACCGAGTATTCCGAGATTCAAAGCTTCCGTACAGTTTTTCGTAAACGCGATCGTGTGGTGACTCGCTCCTATAAAATCGCAAAGAACTTCTCTGGTTTCGTGTACCGTCATAGCCGCTTGGATCGCGTCTTCATGACTGCTTCTCCCGGGATTCGCGCTGCACTTCAAATTTCGCATAGCCGCTCTTATAGCGCTTTTCGGTTTAAATCGGGACGTTGCGGCGTTATCAAAATAGATCATTGAACAATTCTCCTCTTAAAACTAATATATTATATTGAAAACCGTTTGTCGAAGTGCGATTACATATCGGAACAAAGGAGAAAAATATGAATTACGTTATTGCGGTTTTCAAGTCAAGAAAGGAAGCGATGGCATTCGGTACTGCTATGATGAGAAACGGCGCGCGTGTTGCGGCAGTCAATACGCCGCCTTCGATCGGATCGAGTTGCGGACTTTCCGTTAAGTTCGAAAGAAATCGTTTGCCTTTGGCGCAAAGGGTCTTATCCGGAGAGGATTATTTTACCTTCAAAGGATTTTACGAAGTATGATCCGATCCCGCAGAGAACTGCCATCTGCGGGATCTTATTGCATTTTAAGAGGAGAGGACCCAATGATACGGACTTCCTTTCCTTTAATTTTACCAAAATCGTTGAGAAACCTTTCGATTTATGTTATATTTTAGCTATGAACGCCGAAATGCTTATCGAATCGTTGAACGAGATGCACCCGAATGCGGAATGCGAGCTGGATTATCGGTCGCCTTACGAATTGCTCGTGGCGGTTATTCTTTCCGCTCAATGTACGGACAAGCGGGTAAACCTCGTAACGGCGGAACTGTTCAAAAAATATAATACGCCTTCTCAAATTGCGGCGCTTCCGCAAGAAGCACTGGAAAAAGAAATTAAGAGTTGCGGCTTTTATCATGATAAGGCGAGAAATATTATCGGTGCGTCGCGAGCGATCCTCGATCGTTTCGGAGGGGAAGTTCCTTCTTCGAGGGAAGAATTGATGACGTTGCCGGGCGTAGGAAGAAAAACGGCAAACGTCGTATATGCCGTTGCGTTCAAAGGGAACGCGATCGCTGTGGATACGCACGTTTTTCGATTGAGTCACCGCCTCGGCCTTTCCAAAGGGAAAGATCCCCTCGAAGTGGAGAAGGATCTTTGCGCCGCTTTCCCCGAAAAAGCGTGGTCGCATCTGCACCATTTACTGATCCATCACGGTAGATACGTTTGCCGCGCGCAGTCGCCTTCCTGCGATCGCTGCAATTTGACGGAAGTCTGTCTGTATTTCCGAGAAAACCATTTTGCGACTTGCGCGGAAAAGGGAAAGGGGATCAAAACACAAAAATAAATCGATTCAAAAGGCGAATAATAAGAGTATGTTTTTAGACGTTGTAAACATTTATGCAAAAGCGGGAAACGGAGGCGACGGAAAAGTCAGCTTCCATCGCGAAAAATACGTTATGTGCGGCGG
>OCTW013406288.1_pt1 | contig 13154 bp, 7 predicted proteins | sample 1539671 | NCBI WGS metagenome assembly OCTW01 (sample SAMN02144230, study PRJEB22623) | gut metagenome | biome: sheep rumen | host: Ovis aries | place: New Zealand | reverse complement strand
TATCTCTTCAAGCAGGAGGATGGACTGCAACGACTGACGACCGATCACTCTTATGTACAGGAGCTTATCGACCATGGAGAGATCACCGAGGAGGAAGCCTTCACGCATCCACAGAATAATCTCATCACGCGTGGATTGGGCGATTTCCAGTCTTATCCCACGGCGGATATCGTCACCTTCGATGTAGAGGAGGGAGACGCCATTATGCTCTGCAGCGACGGACTATGCGGTTACTGCACAGACGAGGAGATCGAGCACAGCATGCGAGCCAACGATGGCAACGTAGATGACAGTTGCAAAGCATTGATGAAGATGGCGATGGATGCCGGCGGACAAGACAATATCACCGTATTGGTGGCCTCTTTCATCAATGATGAAGAAGACAATGCGGCCAAGCCAAAGGTATCCTTCTTCAAACGTCTCTTCGGTTAAGACAGCAATAGAAGCATTCAAGAAAAAGCCCAACACTAGTTGGGCTTTTTTATTGTTAACACAAAACCGGCGCGACAACCTTTATAAGACTTTTCCGCCAATCCTAACATTCCACCCTGCTGTATCATCATCCTTCTGCTCAGCGACAGACCGATGCCGCTGCCGCCACGCTTGGTGGTGAAGAAAGGAACGAAGAGCGACTGCCGGTATTCGGCAGGTATCGGCTGTCCGTCATTACCCAGGTATAAGACGATATCATTCTTGTACGTCAGACTGTCGGCATGCTCATGAATCATCTCCACCACCATGGTATGCGCCCCGGCCTCGAGGGCGTTCTTCACCATATTGATAAAGACCTGGCGGAGCATTCCCTGGTCAGCACATACCATGGTCTGTGCCGGCAGGGTGATATCCCATGTCAGTTCCGGGTACGTCTTACTGATATCCTCGATCATCTTCGAGAGGTTGACATCTGCCAAGATCGGTTTCTCGAGTTGTGTCATCTTCCGGTAGTTGGATACGAAAGCACTTAGATGCTGCGACGTATCGTAGATAGCCTGAATGCCATCCTCGAGAGAGGTGCCCTTCACATCAGGGCGCCCCAGGAGCGACTGACTGATGCTGGTGATAGGGGCGGTGGCATTCATCATCTCGTGTGTCAGCACCCGTGTCAACCGTTCCCACGACTCTACCTCACTCTGATTCACCTGTTCACGGATCGTTTCCCCCAACTGGTTGAGCGTTTCCTGCATGGCCTTCTCACCGAAGAGCATGCCGCGGGTAGATAATCGGAAGGTAAAGTCTTTATTCCGAATCGCTTCCTGTATCAGGTAAGCACGCAGACGGAGCCTCCGCTGATGGTTCACGATAACAACAATGACCAACAGCAGAATAACAACACCTATTATAATTATAGTCACCCACACAACTATAAACTATTAACTTTTAACTATTAACTATTACCTATTAACTATTACCTACCCCAGCCTTTTCATCTTATTATAGAGCGTCTGTCGCGTAATACCTAATAGCTCGGCAGCCTGAGTAAGATTACCATGACAGTGATCGATTGTCTTGCGGATATGCTCTTTTTCCATATCGTCAAGACTGACGATCTCATTCTGCATATCCAGCACATCCTTCAGTTTGCGCAACAGTTCATCATTATCCCACGGCTTCGTGATGAAATCAGCAGCGCCATTCTTCAGTCCTTTAACAGCCAGGTCAATATCGGCATAGGCCGTCATCAGCACAATGGGTGTCTGAGGATGCTGCTTTCGTATGGCTCGCAACCAGAAAAGACCCTCGTTGCCATTGTTCACGCCCATCGTGAAATTCATGTCAAGCAATACCAGATCGACGGGTTGTTGAGCCATGATCTTCAAGACCTCATCGGGCTTCGTCGTCGTGATGACCTGACTGAACGTTGCGTCCAACAGATAGCGCATCGCCGTCAGTATAGCCGTATTATCATCAACCACCAGGATGCTACCGTATTTATTCATATCTTTATGTTTTACTGCGCAAAGATACGAAGATCTCGTCAAACGGCCACACGATTATCTGTCTAATTTTTAGACAATCATACACCACCGACTGATGAGCGGAGGGACATCTCGCACGCTCTTATCTATCATCCAACACAGATTGAATAACTATTGAGGAGAGTCCTAAGTACTAAAACTGGGAGTCCGGAGGCTCCGGACTCTTACCCATGATTATTACGACACTCAGCTTTCGTAAGTATAACTACTTGCTAATGTAAAAGCCCGAAGGGCGATACAGCTTAGGCGGGGGTGTTAACCCCCGTGGTATAGGGTGTATTATGATGATTAGCCCCTAAGGGGCGACACAACATTGTCGGGGCACGTAAGTCCCCGAGCGACACAACAAACCTGCCACCCCGCTGGGGTTGCCCTGTTCTACCGAATATAACGGGGGCTCACGCCCCCGCCTATGTTGTGCCATCCCTGCGGGATTGACCATGCGAAATGATGCTTGCACACGGGATCATTTTCTGCTTTAAACTTACAGCATGTACAGATATAAGATTAGCCCGATATCGGAAAAATAGGCGCGGGAGATGCTGTTGTTGTCAAACAATCATACGACTGTCTGTCTAATTTTTAGACAATCCGCCTTCCGACAGTCAATAATGCTTGCTGCTTTTCAGGAAAAACTCTACTTTTGTGATGTCGAAAAATAAAAAGATCATGAAATATACGGTATTTTTTCTTTTATCCTTATTCGCCAGTCAGGCCCTTGCCCAACAGGAATGGACCATGCGGCAGTGTATGCAGTATGCTGTTGCGCATAACCATCAGGTGAAGAATGCTGAGTTAGAGCTCGACAGTTATCTGGCAACGAAGAAAGAGGCGATAGGGCGATTCCTCCCTGCCGTCGACGCCAATATCGGCATACAGTATAACTTCGGTAGAGCCATCGACCCGGAGACCAACGGTTATACCAACGTGAGCACCTTCTATAATGGCTATTCCCTCCAAGCCTCGCTACCGGTGTTCGACGGATTCAACAGGGTGCATGCCCTGCGAGCCGCCAAGGCCGGTGTGCTGATGGGGCATCAGGCCGTGCGCCAACAGAAAGACCAGACCGCGCTGAGTGTCTTGCAGGCATTCGTGGATGTGGCCTACTATAAAGGATTGGTGCAGATGGCCACAGAGAAGCTGGAAGAGACCACCTTATTATTAAAGCAGACAAGACTCATGGAGGAGGTAGGAAGAAAGAGTCCTGCCGATGTCGCCCTGGTGGAGTCACAACAGGCAGAGGCCAACTATGAGTTGACACGCCAGCAGAATCTGTACACTTCTGCCCTGCTGGAACTGAAGAAAGAGATGGCCTTTCCGTTAAGTGAAGAGTTAAGCGTGAAGAGTGAAGAATATATAAAAGAGGAGAATGCCACGAACGCCTTACAGTTGCCAGATTCTTCACTCTTCACTCCTAATTCTTCACTCTTCACTCTTCACTCTTCACTTTCCCCCCTCCACCCCACCCTGCAGATAGCCCGCTATCAGGTGCAAAAGACAAAAAGTGTGTGGAATCAGGCCCGCGCCGCCCTTTATCCATCTCTCTCGTTTGGCGCGGGACTGAACACCACTTACTACAAGATGCTACACGCCACCTCGACAACAGGCTTCAACAAGCAGTTCAACAACAATATGGGTGAGTATATCGCGGCCACCCTGAGGATTCCTTTATTCAACCGTATGCAGACGTTGACAAGTATCCGCAAGGCAAAGAATGAATACCTGATGGCCCGCGAGAACCTCGAGCTCAAGCAACTGGAATTGGAGAAACTCTGTCGGGAGGCTTGGAACGACTGGCAGGGTTATCTGAAGCAGACACAACAGATGGAGAAGAAAGTGGCAGCCGACAGTCTGGCTTACCGTCTCACCCTACGACAGTTTGAGGAAGGACTGAGCACGGCCATCGATCTCCACACCACCTCTGCCACCCTCATGAATTCCAAGGCCATGCTGTTGCAATGCCAGTTGATGGCCATCGTGAAAGAGACACTTACGCGCTATTATCAAGGAGAGAATATTTGGGAATAATAAACACTGCAACAAAAGATAGAATCACTATGGATAGAGTCATTGAGAAAACAAAGACACAGCGACTGATCAAGTATTGGCCGTATGCTTTAGGAGGCATCGTGTTACTGATAATTGTCGGATGGCTGTTGTTCGGCAACCACGCTTCCACACTACGTGTCGACAAGGAAGAACTGACCATCAGCAAGGTTATTCACGAGGAGTTCAAGGATTACGTACGCACCAACGGTCAGGTGCTCCCCATCCAGATCGTGCAGATATCCCCTGAGGAAGGCGGCATCGTGATGGAGAAAGTGGTTGAGGAAGGATCGCATGTCAGGAAGGGTGATGTCATCGTCAGGCTGAGCAACTCCAACCTCGATCTCCAGATACTCAACGCAGAGGCAGAGTTGGCAGAGAAGCAGAACCTGTTGCGCAACACGCAGGTGGCGATGCAGCAAGACCGGTTGAACAACCAGACAGAGCAGGCACAACTGGATATGGACACCCAGCGCAAGCAGCGCACCTACGAGCAGAACAAACGACTCTTCAAAGAGAAGCTGATCAGCAAGGAGAACTACATCCAGTCACAAGAAGATTATCAGTTGTCTGCCAAAAAACGTTCCTTGGTCAGCAAGCGCCTCAAACAGGACTCTATCTATCGCTCCGTGCAGATGGATCAGATGGAAGACAACCTGCAGAATATGCGCAAGAATGTCGTATTAGTTCGTCAGCGCAAGGATAAGCTCGAGGTGCGCTCCGCCATCGACGGAGAGTTGGGATTGCTGGATGTAGAGTTAGGACAGAGTATCCAGCCCGGTCAGAAGATCGGACAGTTGAACGACCTCTCCGACTATAAGGTGCAGGCACAGATTGATGAACACTACATCGATCGTGTACGCCAGGGACTGACAGCCACCTTCATCCGTAATGACAAACAGTATCTCTTGCAGGTGAGAAAGGTGTATCCTGAGGTACGCGACGGTAAGTTCCGCTGTGACTTCATATTCAAGGGAGAGCGACCGGAGAATATCCGCACTGGACAGACATACTATATTGATCTTGAATTAGGACAGCCCGAGCAAGCCGTGCTCATCCCGCGCGGCACCTTCTTCCAGACCACCGGCGGACAATGGATCTTCGTTCTTGACAAGAGCGGACAGAAAGCCTACCGCCGTAATATCCGTATCGGTAGGCAGAATCCGCAATACTATGAGGTGCTCGAAGGCTTGGAACCTGGCGAGCGTGTTGTCACCAGCGGCTATGAGGCCTATAAAGACAATGAGGTGCTGGTAATAAAGTGAAGAGTGAAGAGTGAAGAGTGAAGAATTTTTAATGAGCCCCGCAGGGGCGACACAGCATAGGCGGGGGTGCCAACCCCCGTAGTGAAGAGTGAAGAATTTTAATGAGCCCCGCAGGGGCGATAGATCATAGGCGGGGTGCGTAAGCCCCCGTAGTGAAGAGTGAAGAATATTAATGAGCCCCGCAGGGGCGCCACAGCATAGGCGGGGTGCGTAAGCCCCCGTAGTGAAGAGTGAAGAATATTAATGAGCCCCGCAGGGGCGACACAGCATAGGCGGGGGTGCCAACCCCCGTAATGAAGAGTGAAGAATATTAATGAGCCCCGCAGGGGCGACACAGCATAGGCGGGGTGCGTAAGCCCCCGTAATGAAGAGTAAAGAATTTTAATGAGCCCCGCAGGGGCGATAGATCATAGGCGGGGGTGTCAACCCCCGTAATGAAGAGTGAAGAATATTAATGAGCCCCACAGGGGCGATACAGCATAGGCGGGGGTGCCAACCCCCGTAATGAATAATTGAAAATTAAAAATTGAAAATGATGAATATATTAAGGAATCTGATTTATATGGCGCGCCGCTTTAAGACGGCGACGGCGCTGAACTTCGTAGGACTCGTAACAGCCTTTGCTGCCTGTTATCTGTTCCTTACACAGGTGATATACAACCACTCCTATAATCGGGGACTGGACAACTATAAACAGTTGTATCGTGTAGAGGTGCCCGGCATGAGAGAAGACGTTAACATGAAATGGCAAGCAAATATATGTCGGTTTATCGCTGATGAATTGGCGGCATTGCCTCAGGTAGACGGTATGACGTTGATGGAGAGTTGGACCAGCACATGGATCGCGAAGAAGGACCTGACGACCTTCTCATTTCCCGGATGTCGTGTCAACAATGATGCGCTAAAGAATCTGGCCCCACGACTGCTTGACGGAGAACTCGGATGGAAGGAGGGCGATCAGAAAGGACTCATCATTCCTGCCTCTATTGCCATGCAGTATTTCGGATCGGTGCAGGTGGCCGGTCGCCACATGATGTGGGCCGACAACGACAGTGCCAGGGTAAGAGGTGTGTTTGCCGACTTCCCTGAAAACAGTTTTGCCAAAAACTGCATTTATGCCAATATGCGCGATGAGAATCAAGGTAATATCAACAATTACAACTATATATGCTACCTGAGACTCAATGAGATGGTGGACACGGCACAGGTAAACCGCACCATCCTGAAAACAATCAAAGAGCGGTGGCATCAGGCGTTTGTAGAACATGGCATGGAAGCAGAATGGGAGAAACAGAAAGACGCCATCTCGTTCACCATGCGTCTACAGCCTGTCACAGAGACCTGGTATTCGGGTGTTGAGCCGGATACAGACAAAGGAAACAAGGCGGTTGACAGGATCCTCCAACTGGCATGTCTGTTGGTACTCATCATCGCCGCTATCAACTTCCTGAACTTTGTGCTGGCAGAGAGTCCGATGCGTATTAAGAGCATCAACACCCGCAGGGTGCTGGGCAGTAGCATCAACACCTTGCGGATACAACTGATAGCAGAGACTGTCATCACCTCCCTGATTGCCTTTATCGTAGCCATGATGGTCTGTTGGCTGCTGTCATACTGGCCATTTGTCAATGAACTCGTCACAGGGGATATTCATCTGAGTAAGCATCCTTTACTGATCATCACCCTTGGCATCATAACAGTCTTTGTAGGTATCATAGCAGGCATCTATCCGGCCTTCTATGCCACCTCCTTCCAACCGGCATTAGTGCTGAAGGGGGCGTTCGGACTCTCCCCGCAAGGGCGCCAACTGCGTACGGCATTGCTTTGCCTTCAGTTCTTGATTACCAGTGTGATGGTGCTTTATGTCGGTATTCTCTATCTGCAGAGTCATTATATCTTCCACTCCGACTACGGTTTTGCGAAAGATGAGATCTTATGTGCTGAGACAGGGGAACTGGAAGACAAGCAGGAGGCACTGCGATCAGAACTGATGCAGCAGACAGGTGTGGCCGACGTGGCCTTCTCACAATTCGCATTGGGATACAGTGACCAGTACATGGTATGGGGACGTAACGACAAAGACCACCAGATACAGTCCACCGTGCTGCCTGTAGATTATCACTACCTAAGAACGATGGGTATTGAAGTGATAGAGGGACGTGACTTCAACGAGCATGATGGTGACTGCTATATCATCAACGAGGCTGCCCGTAAGAAATGGGATTGGGTGGAGATGAATCAGAAACTGCTTGCCGAAGACTATCCGGTGATTGGTGTTTGCAAGAATGTCCGTTTCTCCTCCACACGTATAGACAATAACAACTCACCCTTAGCCTTCCTCATCTATGGAGACGATTTCATCAGCAAAGGGTGGAATAACACACTTGGCGTAATGAATGTCCGTGTGACAGCAGGCACCGACAAGGTGGAGATGCGCCAGAAGATCAAGGATATCTGCATGAAGTTGGGAGCACAACAAGAACCGGATGTTAAGTTTCTCGACCAGCATCTGGAAGAGCTCTATCAAGAAGAGTTCCGCTTCATCCGTCAGGTATTGGTATTCTCTGTTATCTGTTTCATCATCACCCTCATCGGTGTGTTCTGTATGACGATGTTCGAGACGGAGTATCGCCGTAAGGAGATAGGCATCCGCAAAGTAATGGGGTCGTCAACCAAGGAGATCCTGCAGATGTTCTGTAAGCACTACGCCCTCATACTGTTCATCTGCTTCATCATTGCCGCTCCCGTGGCGTGGTATATCGGCAGGCTGTGGCTACAGAACTTCGCAGAGCGCACCGCCATCCACTGGTGGCTCTTCCCGTTGGCCCTGCTGATAGTAGGCCTCATCACCATGTCAACTGTCATCACGCAGAGTTGGCGAGCAGCCAATGATAATCCCGTTAACAGTATTAAAACAGAGTAAGCGCATGAATAGTTATCTGAAATTTCTCTGTAGGCACCGACTGTTTACACTCATCAATATCGTAGGACTCTGTCTCTCCATGGCATTCCTGCTGTTGTTAGGCGACCTCATCTATCGTCAGACAACGGTGGAGAACTACCAGACACGCAGAGACCGGACGTTCATCGTAGGCAACGAGATGTGCATGATGTCTAACTTCCGTGTAGGTGAACGACTGAAAGAGCGTTTTCCAGAGGTGGAGGACTGGTGCTCTATGGCTGGCTACGGCATGACATTTAATATTGGTGGACAGAAGGCCGATACTAAGGTGCTGGTGACGGGAAAGAACTTCTTTACGTTCTTTGACTACCGGCTACTGACAGGTGACCGCCAGAAAGTGCTCAGTGCACCCAACCAGATTGTGGTAAGCAAGTCGTTCGCGCAGCGCTATTGGCCCGATGAGAGTCCTATCGGTAAGGAGATGGTGTTGGGTGGCGATGAAATGGAGCTGGGCGATGCGAAAGATAAACAACCACATATCACCTACACCGTGAGCGGTATTATGGACGATTTCGACCGAAGCATCATTCCCGACGGTTACGACTGCGTGTTCAACGTAGATAACCTGCGGCACTTCCACTACTCAGCCTGGAGCGAGCAGATGAGCAATGCGTCTTGCTGCGTGCTCTTCCTGTTACAGCGCGAGAGTTGTGACCTACGAGGCAAAATACCAGCCATGCGCGACTACCTGAAGACTTTCTTCTGGCTTTATCAGATGGAGGCCGCAAAGGAACTGACCCTTACCCCTTTCTCCTCGCTCTACTATGATGCGATGGAATGCTCATTAGGACAGGAAGATGTCAATCATGGCAGTCGTGACATGGCTCACCTCTATGTGGTGGTTGCCCTATTGGTATTGGTGTTTGCCATCTTCAACTACGTTAACCTGAGCGTATCGCTAACCACAGAGCGGTCGAAGGAGATGGCCACAAGAAGATTGCTGGGACTTTCGAGGCAGCAAGTATTTGGCCGACTGATTATTGAGAGTATTCTCTTCACTGCCGTTGCCTTTGCCATAGGGTATCTGCTCGCACTTGTCTTGCAGGATAAAGCCATAGAGATGACGAACTGTAAGTTGGACCTGCTTAAGGACACTGGAATAAATACCGTTGTTGTCTTTCTTCTTGCGATCTGTGCTATTGGCGTATTGGCAGGTTTTGTTCCTGCCTCAATACTGAGTGGCTATCAGCCTATCGACATTGTACGTGGCACTTTCCGCCGCCGTGTGCGCCAGCGATGGAGTCATGTACTGATGGTTTTGCAAGCTGTTTTTGCCATCGTCATGCTCACCATTACATTGTTATTATCCGACAGCATCCGTGAGCGCATGAACCGTCCGTTGGGCTATGACATTGAGAATATCCTCAAGACTTGGGATATTGCAGGCCTTAACGAGAATCAACGACAGACGTTCCGCAGCAAACTGCTTGAATTGCCAGAGGTAGAGGCTGTAGGTTTTGGCTATGGCACCCCTATTGAAGGACTGGAGAACCAGACGGTATCTGCCGATGACGGGACTGTCGTGAGTCAACGACTGCTGATAGGCGACAGTTGTTTCTTCAACATCTTGAACATCCACCCAGAGAAAGTATATAGTGACAGAGGATGGGGAGTGAACCACCAGCTACTGCGACAGTTCGGCAAGAGCGATGATACAAGGAAGATTGTCACGGCAGATGAGAAGGTAAACATTGAGGTGGCAGCCGTCTACCCCGATATGGTCTATCAGAACGTGATGCGTGAGGAGGAACATCCCACTCCGTTCGTCATCCTCAATGTGAAAGAATTCCACGATGATGAAGATACCTACGTGAACAGGTACTACGGGAAGGTTCGTCAGGCACTTGTGAAATATCATGGCGATCGTAAGAAGGTGGAGGATTCCATCAAGCGACAGATACGCGCTATTACCGGACATGAAGCATCAGATGTTCACTCGCTCACCCAGAGTCACCAGGATTGGTATAAAGACTATGAGCGTTTCCTCCGTGTGCTGATGGTCTTTACGATAGTAGCCTTGCTTATTGCCGTGCTCGGTCTGATGGCGATGAACAGTTATTTCGTCAGTCAGCGTCGGCGTGAGATTGCCATCCGTCGTGTCTTCGGAGCAGAGATCAGTAGCATTACCTTACATCTGCTGCGCACAATAACCATACAATCACTCATTGCAGCTGTCATTGCCGTTCCCCTGGCCTACTGGTTGGCACCAATCATAGGCAGTATTTCCGGACTAAGCATCCAAATGCGTTTTATGCCACTCCTGGCAGCTCTTATCATCGTATTGGCCGTTAATCTGTTGACAGCAGCTTTCCAGAGTTGGCATTCAGCTATAGAAGATCCCATTAAAAACCTCAAGAATGAATAGTTACCTGAAATTTCTGTCGCGCAACAAGCTATATACCTTTATTAATATAGCGGGGCTGGCGGTGTCGCTGATGTTCATCATCCTCATGGGCGACTACACCTGGCGACAGTATAGCATCGACAGATGGCACAAAAATGCCGACCGCATCTACTTGATGGGTAATGAGAGCTTTTTCTTTATGTGGCCGCAGGAGGCTGAAGACATCAAGAACCTCTGTCCTGAGGTAGAAGAGGCCTGTTGTGTGATGAGCCAAAGCGGAAAGATAAAGTACGGACAACGGGAGGTAAAGGATGGCGAAAATGAGAACGGCATCATCATGCTGACCGACCCGGCGTTCTTCCGTTTCTTCGACTTCAAACTATTGGAGGGCGACAGACAGACGGCTCTTGATTCGCCAGACAAATGCGTTATTACCAAACGACTGGCCAAGAGACTCTTTGGTGACAAGAATCCTATTGGTGAGTCGCTACAAATAGTGGGCGACCGCCATGTCAGCATTGGCAGTGAAGATCCCTCCGATAGTACGCTATACTATCGTGTCAGCGCCGTCGTGGAAGACCTAGACCGCACCGTCTTGCCCAACGAGACGCAGATCATCGTCAACATGGAGCGTTTCCCTCAAGTGCTGGGCTACGATCTGAAGGGCAATGCCCTCGCTTACGGGCCGACAGGTGCTAACAAGATGTTTCTCATGTTACGACCCGGCATGACCCTTGAGCATAAGAAGAACATCATCAATGGGCATCTGAAGAAGGCCCACCCTGCCGGATGGGGTGACTATAAGGTCAGCCTGACACCACTTTCCGACGTCCTGTATGCCTTGCAAAACGAAGGCTCAGGATTGCAGAAGGGCGACAAGACACGGCTACGCATCCTGCTAGCAGCCGTACTGGCCATCCTCTTCTTTGCCGTGAGCAACTATATCAATCTGACCGTCGCTAATACAAACTTCCGTGCTAAAGAGATGGCTACACGCAGGCTCTTCGGCAGCAGTCAGGCGGAGATCTCGCTGAAGTTGATAGCCGAGTCGACGTTGATGATAGCCGTTGCCTTTCTCGTTGGCTTCGGCTTGGCTCTCTGCTTTCAGGATGATGCGGTCGCACTGTTCAAGGGCAAGATTGCCCTGATCAACGACATCAGTGTCGGGACAGTGAGCGTCTGTTTCGCCTTCATCCTACTTGTGGGAATCATCTCGGGCATTTTGCCTTCGTATCAGATTTCCCGTTACCAGCCCATCGACATCGTGAAAGGCAATTTCCGCTATCACTCCAAAATGTTGTTGGGCAAACTCTTCATCGTCTTGCAGAATGTCATCACCGTCACGATGCTCACCGCCGCCCTCGTCATCTGGCTGCAACTGAACCACCTCATACATGCGCCCCTTGGTTTTAACACTGAGAACCTCTACTATATCTATCCGCCAGACGGAAAGGAGCAAATGGTGAGGAGCCAATTAGAGAAAATGCCTTTTGTGGAACGCATCGGCACCTGTCAGGGTACGTCGTTCACTCAGTTTAATACCAGTGCTAAAGGAATCAAGCGCGACGGAAAGTACCTTATGCTGTTGGTGACAGAGCTGGACAAGACTGCCTTCGAGCTACTCGGTCTGAAAATCCGTCAGGACTACGGTATGCATGGCGGTGGCTACTACCTGACGGAGGAGGCCCTGCGGCAGACGGGCTACACGGAGAAGACCCGCGAACTGGACTGGGGCGACGGAGATAAAGACCCCATTGAGGGTATCATCAGTGACTTCCACATCATCAATGTGCTGCAAGATATCAGGCCCTTCATCATTCGTCTGTCAGATACAAAGGAATACCCCGGTTTCCTCGTCAAAACGAACGGTGACAAACAGGCGAAGACAGCCTTCATTCAGATGAACAAAGACGCGGGTGTCCCTGAGGAAGCAATGGAATGGTCCGTATTCGGTATGGAAGAAAGCATCGCTGAGACCTTTGAAGAGCAGCAGAACACGCTGCGCATCGTCTCGCTCTTCACCCTCATCGCCATCATCATCTCCATCATGGGCTACGTGGGCCTGTCGCTCTTCTTCATCCGTCAGCACGAGAAAGAGATTGGCATCCGTAAGATTATGGGTAGCACTTCGAGAGAGGTGATGTGGCGGATGTTCCGTATATTCTGCGCCCCGCTGCTATTGTCGTTTGCCATTGCCATTCCACTCTCATGGTTTATCATGCACGACTGGCTTTCCAACTTCAGTTATCGGATAACACTCAGTCCGTGGATATTCATCGTCACCTGCGCCTTTGCTCTTCTCGTGTCCATTCTTTCCGTATATGTACAGATCATGAAAGCCGTGAGAACCAACCCTGTAGAGAGCATCAAGACGGAGTAAAGAGTCTAAAATCACACCAAAAGTGTTATACCAAAAGTAAAATGGGAACGGAAGTAAAGTAATGTTGAATCTGACCTCGAGGTGTCTAATTATCATACATCAGACCGTCTAATTTTTAGACAAGATATATCCGCCGGGGCCAAAAACCTTGGCGGATTCGCATTCATATTATACTTTTGTA
>OCTW011440244.1_pt1 | contig 13162 bp, 17 predicted proteins | sample 1539671 | NCBI WGS metagenome assembly OCTW01 (sample SAMN02144230, study PRJEB22623) | gut metagenome | biome: sheep rumen | host: Ovis aries | place: New Zealand | reverse complement strand
AATTTTCCTGTGGTTGTTTCATCATTTGGAGCACATGCTGGAGAAGCGCATCTTGCTATTGCATCAAGATATACTTCAAATATTTATTTTGCTTATGACGCTGACCATGCAGGAAAAAATGGATTAGATATGGTTAAAAATTTTAAGACTTATGGCGATGTAAATATTCATTTATGTTATAATTTCTTACCGAAAGAAGAAGATATTGATTCTTTTCTAAGGAAACATACAGGTAAACAACTTTATGAGCATATTGTAAATTGCGAAATGAATAATATGAATTGGAAGTTAAAATACGAAAAGAATATGAAAACAGAAACAACGACATTACAAGGAATAAAAGATAAAGAAATTAGAAGATTACAGTATATAGAAGAATTAAAGAAAGAAGGAAAATGGATAGAGAAAAAGGAGAAAGAACCTAATAAGAATGACCTTATTATAAAATAAGCTGTACATCTTGTGAAAAATATGATATAATTATCTTGAGGTGGATTAAAATGTATTATAAAGATATTAATGTTACGAATGAAGATATTCAAGAATTTTTTATATTGAAATCTTATCCTGTAAAAAAATATGCTGAAAATAAATTAGAAAGTCTTATTATGGGATATTTATTTGATAATGAAATAAATTGGCAATTGATTTTACCTTATATTGCATTAAAAAGAGACTATATTTTTACGATATTACAATCGGATAAGTTAGAATTAAAGAAATCTTATAAGGGTTATCTTATGTATAAACTTATGGCAGATAATATATATATTCCGCAGCATAAGAGAGATTTAATTTTTTTTCCTATTGAAGATGTTTTTTATTTGTTAAAATTAGTTCAATTAAAACAAAATAGATATCATGAAAAAGATGAACAAATTATTATGTTTTCTCTTTGTACTTTCTTATTAAGTCATCATGCAATAGAAAAAGATGATATCGATTTTTTTAATATTTTTTATCGTATTATTATAAAAATTTTTTATTCAAAAAATGGTAGATTTACTCTTTCTTCAAATACTTCACAGGATATAGTTGGTTATTATTTAAAGAACATTTCTTTAGAATGTTTTTCTGAAGAAGAAATTAAACGATTTACGAATGTTTGTTTTTCTATTCCCTTATTTGCAAAAGAATATTTTAATAATAAATTAAGTTTTTCTGTGGATAATGAATATAATATTGCTCTTAATACGATATTAACTCAATGTAATCATTCTATTGATTTATTAGAAGTTGCTTGTCTATCAGATAAATTAAAAAATGAAGATAGAATGAAAATATTATATCAGTTAGCATTTGGTAATATTGAAAAAATCAATACATATCGTACATTATGTATTGATGAAATATGTATTGAATTATATAATGGTTTATCACGGTTTAATAATGATTTTGATAGAGAGCTCTTCATACGTTTTATGATAGTCTTAAATAAGGATAGATTTTTAAAGAAAGTGTTTAAAATAGAAACTAAAAAAATCAAAGATATTATTCAAGCATATTTTGTTATGAATGAAATAAAAGGTTAAAGAAATGAAATTATTTAATTATGAAGTAATGGATATAATCCTTCCTGAAAGAAATGATTCGGAAGATAATTTTAAGTTATTAAAAGAATTAGTTGAAAAAGGATTTGAAAATATAAATGGTTTATTAATATCTTTAGCAGGCGATTATTTTTTAAAAATATTAGACTTGCCACTTACGAAAGAACAAAGGATTTTTGTTATTTATTATTATACAGATTCTTACTATGTATACGATAAATTAGAAGAAGCTATAGAGTTAAATAAAATTTCATTAGATGAACTATTAACTGTTATTAGTTTATTTATGAAAAAGCTTGACGATGAAAGGCATATTATAAGTATTTTATGGACTTTTGTATTAATTTATACGAATTTTAAAGCAGATAAAAAATTTTTTTCATATTTTATTGAATCACATATAAAATATATATATGGAGATAAAATACAAAGAATAGTAAATGCTCAATTAAAAATAAAGAATGAAGATATTTTTTATTTTTGTGATAAATATTATAAGCGTCCGGATTTTTATGGATTTATTTTTTATCCCGTCAATATAAAAGAACTAAAAGATTATTTTCTTGAAAAAATAGAAAATGGATGGATAGACAATAATTTAGCTTATATTTGTTGTGCAAAAATAGATAATAAGTTACGTATAAAATTACTAAAAAGATTTTATAGCATATTAGACGTGTATGAAAATGATAAGGAAAAGATTGAAGATTATTTTAATCTTAGTTCTGCTTTTCGAGACTTAAAAGAATTGGACGATTCTAAAGAAGCTGAGGCTATTTTTGTAGATATTTGGGTAAGATTTAAATTATTAGGTTATAATAATTATATTTTTACTTATCCGAAAAAATCTATGATAAAATATAAATCAAATTTAGCAAAATTAGAAGCTTTAGATTTATATAATGAATTAAAGGAGCAATAAAATGTTAATTTTTCGTACAAATTCAATATTGGAAATTGATTATATTTATTATAATCATTCTTATGATGAAATCATTTTTAAGAAAAATGAAAAAGAAATGTTTAGAATTAATAGAGATTATGAAAAACAATTAATTTCTCATTTTACGTATACAGACATTTTTACTAAAAAGCAATCTAAACCTGAAAGTTTAAGAGACGTGTACGAATGTATAAAAGAATTATATGAAAATGGAAAAATAAAATTACCTATATAAGGAATGAAAAAAATGAAATTTTTTAATAGGAAAGATATGATTGAAAATAATTTTGAATTATTGAAAGTTTCTTTAGATAAACCTGTAAATGGTTTATTAGCATTCTTATGTACACCTAAATTCTTAGAATTGTTAGATTTACCACTTACTAAAGAACAAAGACTTTTTGTAATTTATAATTTTATAAATAAAAATCTTAATTTAAAAAAAGTTGATATTGCAGCAAAAGAGCATAAAATTTCTTTAGAAGAATTACAAGAGGTTATTTCATTATTAAATGATGAAAAATTTAATTATTCGATTATAGAACTTTGGTTAATAATTCTTACTTATACAGATTTTAAAGCAGATAAATTATTTTTTAAATCTTTTATTAAAAAACATTTAATTTATGAAGTTAATCCTAAAATTATAGCTCAAGCTATAAATGTTCAATTAGCGAAGAATAACATGGACGTTTTATATTTTGCTAAAAAATATTATAAAACATATCCGAGAAATTTTATAAATTTTCCTGTAAAAAATGAAGAAATAAAAAGAATAGCTTATAAGATGTATTTAGTAGATTATAGAAGTTTTTATTTAGAAGAAATATGTAAAATAAAAGTCGATAGTAACTATCGTATAAGATTATTAAAAAGATTTATAGAATGCCTTAAAGATTCACATTGGCTAAATTTACGAACTTGCTTTTCTCTATTAAAGAAAGTAGATAAAACAGAAGAAGTTGAATCTGTTTTTATTAATATTTGGATAAAAGCACTTATGATAAACTTAGATACTACATATCCTGAAGAATCAATGATAAAATATAAAAAGAATATTGATAAATTAAAATCAGTAAAATTATTAAAGGAGCTCGCAGAATAAGAAAATTAATTAAACTTATTTTTATAAAGAAGTTTAAGATTGGAGGAATTTACTTGAAGAAATTAACAAAAAAAGAAATAAAAACAATGGCCGCTACAGTATATAGTAAATTAGAAAAAGAACAGCGAAAAGAAATTGAAAATGATAAAGAATTATTAAATAAAAAATATAAATTAGTTATTCAGCAACTTGCTATGAATGAATTATCTGTTATTCGTCCGGAAGTTTATGAATTAATTATTTCTCTTGCAAAAGAATCATTACAATTATATGTGAATAAAGAAGATGATTCTGAAAAGAAGAAAGAACTTACTGATAATTATGAGAAGTTCTTAGTTCCGATTATTGAGTCTGTAAATGAAATGTTTTAATTTTTGAGACAACATTTTTTGTTGTCTCATTTACTTTTATTAAGAAATATGATATAATTATAATTAGGAGGTGAAAATAATGAATAAATTTGACAGAAAATACGAATGTATTTATAAAGGTAGAACAATTGGAATATCTGAAGTATCCAAAATAACAGGGATAAAGAAAGATACAATTTATCATAAACTAATTAGAGGAAAAACTTTACAAGAGATTATTGATAATCCTTTCTTAAGAAAACCTAAAATGTATATATTTGGAAATAAAGAATTTACTATTAATGAACTTGCTGAATTAGCTGGGATAACAAGAGATTCTCTTTTAAAAAGACTAAATAATGGTGAATCTATTTCTTCTATTGTTTCGACAGGAAGTAAGGCTAATAGAAAAAAATATAAATATTTGGGTAAATTGTATTCATTTTCAGAACTTTTAACTTTACCGGAATGTCATATAAATAGTAATACACTCCGTTCTCGATTAGATAGGTTTAATTGGAATGTTGAAAAAGCAATTCTTACTCCACCGAGTAAACAGAAAAAAGAAAAATTTTATTTATATAAAGGGAAAAAGTATACAATAAAAGAATTAGCGAAATTGCCAGAATGTAAAGTTAACATTCATACATTAAGGGCAAGAATTTATTCAGAATGGAATATTGAAGAGGCACTTACTATAAAAGCTGCTAATAGAAATAAAAAATATTTTTATCAAGGTAAATGGTATTTAATAAAAGAATTAGTAGAGTTACCTGAATGTAAAGTTAATATTTATACACTTCGACATAGACTTAAAAATTTAAAGTTTAATGTTGAAGAAGCTATAACTTTACCTCCGCAAAAATGAGGTGATAAATATGACGCTTAAAGAATTAACTGAAAAAATTGATAAACTTGGCGGTGAACTTTTTCTTGTTGGTGGTGCTGTTAGAGATACAGTAATTGGTTGTGAATCACATGATAGAGATTTTGTTGTTGTTGGATTGAATGAAAATATCTTTATGAATAATTTCGAAGCGAAAAGAACAGGTAAACAATTTCCTGTATTCAGATTACAAGTTGATGATGAAGAAGTAGAAATTGCACTTGCTCGTAAAGAAGAAAAAATTGGTGAAGGTCATAATGGTTTTCAAATGATTTTTGATGAAACAATTTCTATTGAAGAAGATTTGATTCGTAGAGATGTAACAATGAATGCAATGGCAATTTCTATGAAAGATAATCGACTTGTAGACCCGTTTCATGGTAAAGAAGATATTCAGAATAAAATTATTCGTGCTACTTCTGAACATTTTCTTGAAGACCCGCTTAGAGTATTGCGTGTAGCTAGACAAGCTGCCAAATTTAACTTTTCTGTTTCTGAAGACACTTTAAAATTAATGAATAAATGTAAAGATGAATTACATACTTTACCTTTTTCAAGAATTTGGGGAGAAATGGAAAAAGCATTAATGACTAAGAAGCCATCTATCTTTTTTCAAGTGTTAAAAGACGCAAATGTATTAAACGATATTTTTCCTGAAATTGCAAATTTAATTGGTAAAACTCAACCTATAGAATTTCATCCAGAGGGTGATGCGTTTAATCATTCTATGCTTGTATTGGATGAAGTAAGTAAGTCGTCTAATTCACTTGAAGCTAGATTTTGCGCTTTGTTTCATGATATTGGTAAGAGTATAACACCTAAAGAATTATTACCGAAACATCATGGACATGATTTTGAAGGGAAGAAAATTATTGATTCTTGGAATTCTGAACGATTTCCTGTGAAATTAAGAAAATCTGCTAGCGTTGTAGCAGAAACTCACATGAATATTGCAACTGTAAATAAACCAGGAAAAATTATAGATATACTTACAAAAGTTTTAAGGAATTGTCCATTAGAAGTTATTCGATGTGTAATAACAATAGATAGGAATAAAATGATTCCCATTTTAGAAGATAATTTTGTAAACTTTGTAATGTCTAAAGTAGATATTCCTGATGAAATTAAATTCTGTGGTGATGGAAATAAAATTGCGGAATTCGTAAGAAATGTACGAATTAGTAGAATTAAAGAGTTTAGAAAAAAGGGGATTTAATCGTCCCCTTTTATTCTACAATTTTAAAGATTTTTTTATAACTTTCATTAAAAGCGTGCTTTAAATTAACAACGTATTCTTTCGTATTTTCGACGCTCATTAATTTAACCGCACGAAAATGAGATTCACCCTCTTTATAATTTACAATTCTATTCTGTATAAAATTTTCATTATCTGCATAATGTACATAAATAGGATAAAATAAATTATCATTTTTTCCAGTGTATTTTTCTAAATCAGATTCAATACGATATAAAATATATTTATTCACGGAAATCACATCCTTTCTATATATAAAGAATAGAAAAAGGGAAAGATAAATGATTCTTTCCCTAAAAATTTTTACCATATTTTTATGTCTAGTTCAGGTTCTTTCCAACCATTTTGCAATGCTTTTATATACCAATATCTCATTTTTATATAAAATTCTGAGCTATCGGCTTGAAAGTATAGATAATTTGCATATTCTAAGTATATACAAAATAAAGCTTCAGAATTATTTTCCCGAGCAGCATTAAAGATTCGGTCGTGTAATGGTTGGCATTCGTTTAAATAAGTTAACTCATCTACACGACTCATATTTGGTCTTGCACCAGGTAAACGAATACAGAAAGATTTCCATGAAATATATAAATAATATTTTTCTTGTATATCTTTTAATGGAATTTTTAATAAATCTATTAATGGAATGTTATCATATATAGATTTTTCAATTGGTTTAATTTCTACTTTCTGCTTTAATAGATAAGAATAATTAGATAAATATTGATGTTGGCCATGATAATCAATTTTTAAATGATTATGATTCGCCCATAATTTAATGAGTATTAACATTTTCAATTTTAATATTTCGTCAGAATTATCTACATAATCTTGTATAATGATGCAATTATGTAAAATACCTATAGATGCAAAATATTCTTTATTTCGTTCTATAATGAAAAAGTTTATCTTATGTTTATCCATTTTTCCATAATAATGGAATTTAAGTCTTTCTGCTAAATCAAGAAAATGAACTTGTCGAAAGTTATATCCGTTAATATTACATTCCCATTCAGAATGCGATTCACCTAAATCTCTATTTGCTAAATTATAGAATTCTTTTTCTTTCAAAAGTTTCTCTTCACTTATTTCATTGTAATTAGTTTTTTCTTCTTTAGCTATAGGCTTTTTCGTCTCAGGAAATATTAACTTTTTTATTTCATAACTAGATGTACTTATACTACAATCTGATGACTTATTAAATTTTATAGTCATAGGAATATAAATATATTCATTATTCATAAGATGTTTCCTAAAAGATACAGTGATAGATTCATAATAAAAAGTATTATCAGGTCGAATAACTAATCTTACAATTACAGAATTTATAGATTCTGTAATATCTCTCATATTCATATAGCCATGTTTATGTGTAACGAATACAGGTGCACCTCTTAAATAACAATTCTTATCAGTTATTACTCCTTCACTTAAAAATTTTGTAATATTTTCATATTGCTTATGAATAGGACACCACACTTTTTCTGTAGTAGTTTCATTCGTTTGTATATTATAAAATTTTACAACAAATAAAAGAGGAATATTTTCGAAATTAATATCGGTAAAGATTAAACTCTCTTCCCATTCATAATTTTTATTTCTGTAAAATATTCTCATGATAGTTCCTCCATAAGATATTTATATTCTGTTCTAAAATATGGCCCATATTTTTCATGTAAATTATTTCGTTTTAACCATTTTATTACAGCAATTCTAATTCGAGCAGGTACAGTATATGGATAACTATTATTAGTAGAATGAATAGAAAATACATTATCTAATCTTAAGCAAGCTTTTATTTTATTATCTTCTGAAATAGAATAATAAACTATTCCATCTTCAGCTAATACGGGTATAGGCGTAGCTTTTAAGATATGAATTAATTCATCACTATTTTGAACTAACTTGAATTCATAATTATCAATAGTACATTGATAATTTATGTATTCTTTACTATAATGGAAAGTACATTTCTTTTGTTTTTCTGTTTCTATGTCATTTTTTAATGCTTCATATAATTCAATTGAAATATTTTCATTCAGAATTCTATTACGAATATTTTCAGAAATGATATGAAAATTACGAACCAATAAAAACATAAGATTAGAATATACTTCATCCCAATTTAATTGCATATAAAGTAGTCTATCTGCTAAGATGTCTTCGCCATGATAATATTTAATGTAATTACAATAGAATAAATTATCATTTGGTAAGGGATTATATTGAATTGTAAACATACTAATACATTCTTCAGGATTTTCAAACATTCGCTTATATAAGTAATCTGTTGAATAAATATTTGGTGAAAACTTCGAAAAGGTTATACTTAAGTCACTTATATAAGATTCTTTTATCAAATCTTTCCCGTTCCAAGTAGTTAAATTAAAAAACTTTTCAAGATTTTCTCTTTTTTCTATCCCTAATTCATTTAGTCTCTTTATAAGAATAATTGAAAAAGGATTCGCTTCATAATTTGCTTTTAGCCAGTTAGTCTTTTCTAAATGTATTCGTTCACATATTTGACCGAATATATCTTTATCTTTTAAATAAAACAAATCAGAAAAATGAACTCTATGACTAGAATATGCGAATTTTATTATAAACCAAAGATTTATATCAATAGGATACTTAAAGAAAGCATCTATGAGTGTGCGTCCATTAGAAAATAATTTTTCATTATATGTTAAGTTAGGTGTAATATCATAAATATTTTTTGTTTCTAATGATAAGTATTCTATTGCAGCTTTTCCGACTATAATAGGAATATTTTTACATTTATTCTCAGGAATAATTCTATTCCCGTCTATCTTAAAAGAAATATTCTCGAATGTATATTGTCTAATCTTATAAGAAATTTCTTCATTAGATTTTAACCAATAAATCAATGCAATATCACAAGAAACTGTAACGATATGATTCTTATATAAAACTGTCCATCTTAAAACTTTTTGTTCACTTCTTGGATAATCACTTTTCTTAAATGATTCAATTATTTCATTTGCCGGTGATAATTCTAATTTTTTTATTTTTTCAATAGGTTCATTAATTAATTGTTCATCGAATGTTTCTACGAATTCATTTTTCTTATCTAAAATAAAAACTCGTATTTGCATAAAGAAACACCTCCCCTATTTTTTAATTATATCAAAAAATAAAGGAGATGTACATAGTTTGTTAAATATTTTTAATTTATAGATTATTGAATATATTTTATATTTCCGTCAAATAATTGTCCACCAATATCAAGTTTATCCGTAAACTGCCACATTAGTCCTTTAATATCATCATAATCTGTATCTGGTTCAGGGTCATATCCAGGCATCCATTGTGCATTCCAAATGGGACAATTCAAACTTTCCCAATCAAGAAGATTCAAAAGATATGAATATGAAGCGTATAATCCTTTATTCCAATTGCCTAATTCGTCTAAGAAAGCTTTACAAATATTTGTACAATTATTTACAGTAAAATTAAATCCATGTCGTTCTTTATAACCGTCCGCGTCTTCAAAATCTATTATTAATCTACCTATTCCGACTCCACACTCTGTTATATATTCTTTTGCATTTCGTGCTTCTTGAATTGCATCTTCTTCATCTAATGCGTAAGAATAATGATATGCATCAACTAATAAACCATGATTTTGAGCATTGATTACATTTTCTTTAAACATTTCGTCTACACTATGTAATCCATACGAAGAACGTACAACTACAAATTTTACACCACGGTCAACTACCGCATCCCAATCAATATATTCACCATTATTTTCTGAGACATCAATACCTAAAATATAATTTGACATTTTTCATTCACCTCATTTCTGTTAAAACCGTTTCTATAAAAAGAATATAATATAAATGGAGAAAGATTTATTTTCAGAAAGGACGATAAAAATGAAGTATGTAATAAAAAATACTGTTGTTGATGCTTTTCAATTCGATGGCGATTTAATGGATAGTACTGGTGAATACTACGTGCCGAATTGGGCAATAGATGCATTAAAAAAAGATGAAATCGTTTTTGATAAAGAAGTTCCTTATGAACTTTATATACAGCAAAATAAGAATTATGTCCATGTTCCTGTAGGTTATTTCATCATTAAAGATAAAGATGGCAAATTATATCCTTGTGAGCCGAAATTATTTAAAACTTTATTTCTTACAGTTGAATAACCCACTTTAGAATTTGCTACGAAGTCTATTTTTCTATTAGAAGGTGATAATAATGAAAAGTAGACTTCGTAAATTAAATGCGAACGGAATGACAACATATAATCCTGGATTTGATTTTAATCCTAAATATGATGTTGATATGAAAATTTTAAATATGCAACCGCATGTAGATAAATCTATAATTGATTCAATACATGTACCTGCGATGATGGCAAGTTCTCCTATGATACCATTAAATAAATTAGATAGTGCAGATGTTCGTTTTGATAGATGTCCTATGTGTGGTAATAATGGTTTAGAATCTATCGAAGGCTTCTTAATTTGTCCACGGTGCGGAACGAACTATAAACATTTTGATGGTCAAGTTTATATTTGTGATGATAAACCAGGTCATGCTTATGATATGATTTTAAAGAATATAGGATTACATCGGATGTACGATTGAAAGGGATTTTTATGAATTTACCAAATATTCCTGAAATAAATTCTTATAAAGAAGAATATCAAAAAATACTTAATAACTTCGAATTATATACAAAAGAAATTTATAATTTATACATGCAAAATGAATTTGCTGAATTTTCTGTTTCAGATTATTTCTTTTTTACATTAAACTATTTAGAAAAGAAATTAAAAGTAAATGAAATAAAAGATATCTATTTAAAAGATTTATGTAAAAACTATTCAGAAAAACTTGCTGCAAAATGCGTAGATAATACGAAAGAAAGGGATTTTTATGGATAGTATAAATGGAGACCAGCTATTACCAGTTCTAAAATATATGGCAAATAAATGTTCTATAGATTTATATACTGATAGAGCATTAACTTATAGAAAACTTCAACCATTATTGTATTATATAAATGCATTTTATTATGCATTAAGATTCGATGAAAAATATCAAGTACCATTATTTTATTCACCATTCGAAGCTTGGTCATCAGGACCTTGTTTATCAAATTTATATAGGTCATTTTATGAATTTGAAAAGAATGAATTTATAAAGAATTATTCTAAACTTCATTTTTCTAAAGAAGTCGATATGGATAAGTTTGAATTTGATGGTGATATACCTTTCTTCTTAAAAGATTCTGTAAAAGCGCAAGATTTAATTCCATCATTAAAATGCTTAGTCGATGATGTACTTCAACATTATGGATGTTTTACAGGTGAACAATTAGAATTTTTAGTACAGCAAGAAAAGCCATGGATTGAAACACGAAATGGTTTATTATCTATTGCGATTTGTACAAGAATTATTCCTATAGATTTAATTAAATATTATTATATGAAAGTAGCAGAATAATTTTTGCTACTTTTCAAAATTTATATTTACTTATTAGATAAATTATGATATAATATAAAAAAGAGGTAATAAATAATGAACGAAAATATAAAAATTAGACGATTCGCGAATGCACCAGGTAATAATTATACAATTCCTAAATCTGAATCAGATAGAATTATTAAAGAATACGATAAAAGCTTATTTGATAAAACGAAATGGATAAGATTTAGAATGACTGGTGAAGGGCAAGGCGTAGAAGGTGATTTCGGTTATTATAAAGATGATAAAAATGTTCAATATTATTATATTGAGCAACATTCATTTCAAACACCAACAAATAAGAATACACAATATAAAAATTTATTCTTATATTGTGAGGTTGATGAAAATGGGAATGCTATTAGCAAAGTAAAAATAAAACCCGGTGCTGATACATTTCCATTTATTGCAAAAACTGCTGTAGAAGAAAAATTTACTATTAGTCCTACAATAAAAGTTATAATGTGTGGTCGATTTATACAAGATGTATTAAATACGTTAGAAAGGACATGAAAATGCGTAATTTTACTCTTAAAGATAAAGAACAATTAAATAAAATTTCTCGGAATGTTGGTAGAAAAATTATACAATTAGCAAGAGGTAAGAAATCTTTTGGTTCATTTTTCCTTGAAGGTTATAGTAAAGAAGTAATGACTTATCTTCCTTATTTTCAGCATGCAATTTGGGGCGTTCCTATGAATGATAATTTTGATACATGGGAATATCATCAATTTAATCAATTAGATAAAGTAAAAGATTATGATTTTGCTATTATTTTTAAGTTTAATCTTGGTAAAAAGAATGATATATTTATTGAACCTGCAAAAGAATATGGCGAAAATAAATATTTTGTTGTAATTCAAGCAAAAGACGAAAATAATATTGGAGATATTCGTAGCTGTTTCTTTCATTTTATGGAAGATAATCCATATCTTGGCGAAGGAAATCTAAGCGATAATCCGGTAAAATTTAATGATTAAAAATAGAGGCAATTAAGTCTCTATTTTTTAATTTTATTATATAGAACAGTTTTCCTTAGTTGTGAAGTTGACGAAAATGGGAATGCTATAAGTAAAGTAGAATAAAAATAGGGAACTGATAAATTTCCTTTTACTATAATGAATGCTTTAAAATCTCGTTATGATATAAATGAGAACATATCATTAGCTATGGGTTGGAAAACAATACAAATTAACGAAAGAAAATGCCGAAATAGAATTAAATAAACTTTTAAAAGAAATGAAATAAAGCATTTAAATAAATTAAGGAGGATAATAAAATGATTTCTGTTACGAATGAATCAATAAAATATATTGAAAAAAAGAGTAGAAATATCGGCCGTGAAATTATAAAATTGGCAAGAGGTAAGAAATCCTTTGGTTCATTTTTTCTTGAAGGTTATAGTAAAGAAGTGATGACGTATCTTCCTTATTTTCAGCATGCAATTTGGGGCGTTCCAATGAATGATAATTTTGATATATGGGAATATCATCAATTTAATCAATTAGATAAAGTGAAAGATTATGATTTTACTATTATTTTTAAATTTAAACTTGATAAAAAAG
>OCTW013400177.1_pt1 | contig 13165 bp, 7 predicted proteins | sample 1539671 | NCBI WGS metagenome assembly OCTW01 (sample SAMN02144230, study PRJEB22623) | gut metagenome | biome: sheep rumen | host: Ovis aries | place: New Zealand | reverse complement strand
CGTACCGTTCACGGAGCAACCGTCCGTACCGGTAAGGGTAAGGGCAGGCATACCGCCATGACGGGCACGGAGGATGTTGACAGACTTGTCGAGGTCGGCCTGCGAGCAGTTACCCAACTCGGCGCACGCCTCGGCATAGTTCTCGAGCACCTCGGCATAGGAGAAGATCGGAGCGTCGCTGTCATTGGAAGGAGCATCCCAGGTACCGTTGTTCTTCATCTCGTCACGTTTCTCGATGCAGACGAACTTGTAGGTCCAGAAGCCCGTCGTGGATACGATACCACGGTCACCGGCGTAGCCTGTTGCATACGGAGCTACGTCATAAATCGTAGCGGCCATACGTTTGTCACGATTGGCAAATACACCCTCAAAGGTCTGGTCGTCATAGGTGTTGTCGATAGGCAAACCGTTAATCTGAGCGTAGTTCTCAACAGCGCTCTTGGTAAGACCCCAGGTCGGAGTGGAGGAGTCGCTCCAGCCCTGCATAGAGTGGGCGGAACCCACCTTACCACCGTTCACGTTAGCAACGGTATAGGCACGGTAGAGCAGCACTTCCTTGCTACCGGAAAGGTCAAGGGTGTTGAAGGAGGCACGATAACCGCCATCCACGATATCATACAAGCCGCTGGAGATGATTTCATTGGCCGCATTCTTGGCAGCGGTGTAGAAGTCATTGGGATGACCACCGGCCGTCTGGTGATATTTCTCCCAGGCACCCTCGAACACGCCCACGCGGGCCAGGAGGGCATCGGCGACATACTTGTTGACCGTATTGGCACCGGCCTTGGCAGGGGTACGGAGGTTCTCCACGGCGAACTTCAGGTCGGCAACAATGTTGTCAGCAACCGTCACGCGGGAGTCACGGCTCTTCAGACGGGCCTCATCGCTGGTGATGTCCTGGATTTCTTCGTCAATCCAAACGACATCGCCATAGGTCTTAAGAAGCTCGAAGTGATGGAGCGCACGGAAGAAACGGGCAACGCCCTTCCAGTGATTCGCAGCCTCGGCGGAAAGATCCGGAACCTGGTCTACACGAGCCAAGAGGACATTCGCTTTGCGAATTCTTTCATAAGGAGTCGTCCAGCTGCCACTGGCAGTGGGAACGTTCTTGGTGAACTCACTGAACCCATCGGCAGTGTAATCATCGCAGATGGCATCATTGTGATAACGGCCTTTCGTCCATCCGGAACCGTAAGCAAAACTATCAAAGTCGCCATAAAGGTTCCAGGAATAGGTCTGCAAAGAAGCCTCGGACGTCCAGTTGGTCGCATCCGAATTGGCATCGAGCGGCGTCTTGTCCAAGAATTTATTGCAGCCACTCAGACCAACGATGGTCATCGCCATCAATGCACTTGCAATAAGTTTATTGATTTTCATATTCCTTTCGTTTTTAATTATTTCACAGCTTCTTTAACGGCCTCGCGAATCTCAGCAGCTAAAGTAGAAGGGCCAGAGGTTCCGGCATGGGAGGCACCCAGGGTAACCTGGACACCGAAGGACCACTGACGGTTGAACGGCATGGCGCGGCCGGCATAGGCACGGTCGATACCATCATAATAGGTAGAAGACCAACCACCCGTGCACTCAGGATCCATCACACCACCGATATGATCGAAGGTAACGAGGTTCTGGACGCTGGCGTAGATACGGGCCTTGTCGATAAGGATCTTCTGGGTGAGCTTCTGCGGCAGGGTGTAACCGATGGTCACGTTCTTGATACGCAGGTAAGCCAGGTTGGCCAGATAATTGGTCTGCGGATAGAAGTTGTTGTTACCCGTGTTGGGGAGACCCTTGATAGCGGAGGTAACACTGCCGTTGATGAACGGACGAGGATACTTCGCGTTCGGGTTGTCCTCGGTCCAGTAGTCCAGCTGGTCCGCGAAGATGTTCATCTGCGCACCGGCCGTGTGGGTCGTGAACAGGGAGGAGTAGGACCACATGTCACGTTTGCCAACACCCTGGAAGAGGATTTCGGCGTCGAAGCCCTTCCAAGCGGCACCCAGACGGAGCGCATACTCGTAACGAGGCATGGTGTTACCGATACGGGTAAGGTCACCGTGGTCTTCGATGGTACCGTTACCACCGTCGATCACACCGTTTCCATCCAGATCCTTGTACTTGATGTCACCGGGGCCATAGGAGAAGGAACCCATGGCAATACCACCCTGCATAGCCCGGATGGTAGCCGGATCATCATCCTTGTTCCAGAAACGATCGGTCTCAAGACCCCAGATTTCACCGATTTCCTTGCCTTCATACCAACCGGTCAGCACATTCGTAGCGGTGTTCCACTTGGTGATCTTAGCCTTGGCATCGGCCATGGTGAAGGTACCGTAAACGGCAAGGCCGTTGCGGAAAGCGTGGTTGTAGTCGATCTGGAGTTCCCAACCGGTCGTGCGCATATCACCACCGTTCTCGAGCGGAGCGTCGGCACCCATGTAACCGACAAGGGCGTTGCCCGGGACGAGCATACCGTTGTTGGTACGCATGTACCAGTCGAAGCCCACGTTCAGTTCGTTGTTCAGGAAACCGGCGTCCAAACCCACATCGAAGGTGGTCACGCGCTCCCAGGTCATATCGGCATTCACCAGAGCAGGCGTGCTGACGGTCTTCTGGTTCGTCAGGTCCGTACCGATCCAACCGGAATCTCTGGAGGAGAGGATCGGAATATAAGGATAGAACTGGGTATTGGCAGCGTAAGCGCTGGAAAGGGCCTGGTTACCCACGGAACCGTAGGAAGCACGGAGTTTCAGGAGGGGAACATACGGACGGATGTTATCCCAGAATTTTTCCTCGGAAATCTTCCAACCGGCGGAACCCGAAGCGAAGAACGCCCACTGTTTGCCGGGACGGAAGGTCGAAGAACCGTCATAACGGCCATTCAGCTCGAGGAGGTATTTCTCCTTGTAGTTATAGTTGATACGGCCGAAGAAACCGACACTGGCGCGGTCGCGGAGCTGCTCGGAAACCGTAGCCTTGCCGGAAGCGTCATTGGTCAGGTTCAGCGTAGGCATATCCGGATTCTGGACACCGTTTGAGCTCATGTACAGGTAGTTGTACGAGAGGTTCTCGGCATTGGAACCCACCTTGAGCGCAAAGTTGTGCTCCTGGTTGAAATCGAACACCCAGTCAACATAGGCATTCATCGTGTTGGTGACACGGTGAACGACCGTCCGGCGGGAGAAATCGTTCGTCGTAACGGCAGCGCGGGAAGGGAAACTCCAGTTCGCGGTGTAGTACGGCTGACGGATGGTCTGGTTGATGTAGTTGTACTGACCACGGGTGTAGTCGGCATACAGGGTAACGCCCTTGACGATGTCCACCTTGATGTTCCCGCCGAGGGTCAGGTACTGGTCTTTCGAATTACAGTTGGCCTCGTTGGCGACATAGACATTGCCATGACGGAAGAGGAGTCCCTTGGCACCATAGGTACGGGCATCATAATAGGTGTTGCCATCCGGAGCCACATAGGAACCGTTGGGGGTCAGACCACCGTCGGAACGGCCGAACGGGAAGAAGGTCGGGAAACGCATGGTGTAGTAGAGCAGGCCCATGGTGCTGTTGGAAGCCTCGTAGCCGTAAGGATAGCTGAATGTCTTCTCCACATACATAACCTTGGTACCCACGTTCAACCACTTGGTCACCTGGGTGTTCGTGGAAAGGTTGGCGTTGTAACGCTCGACATAGTTGTCGTTTGCATAGCGGAGCGTGGTCTCTTCCTTGTTGTAACCCAGGCTGATGTTGTAACGGGTGTTACCGGCGTTTCCAGCGACACTCAGGTTGTGCTGCTGCTGGAAAGCGGTCTTGAAGAGCTCCTTGTTCGGATCGGAAACACGATAATAGTAAGGCGTTCCATTGACGATTTCCCAGTCACGGCCATATACATAGGTCTCGTCCAGGGACTTGCCGGCGGTGGCGTCGAACCAGGCAGCGATCTTGTCGGGCATGTTCTTGAAATACATACCGAAAGCCTCGATATCTTGGCCATCGGTATTCAACTGGGCGGTAATACCTTCCTGCAGCTGGGCCAGGATGCCTTCCTTGTCCGTGATGTACTTCGGAAGGCCCATCGGCGTATTCCAGGAGAAGTTGTTGGAATAGGTAATCGTCGCGCGGTCTTTCATGCCGGAACCGTCCTTGCTCGTGATGAGGATCACACCAAAAGCGGCACGCGTACCATAGATGGAAGCGGAAGCCGCATCCTTCAGCACGGAGATGCTCTTGATGTTGTCCGGGTTCACGAAGGAAAGGTCAGGAATCTCCACACCGTCGAGGAGGATCAGCGGGTTGCTGTTTCCGTTCACGGAACCCGTACCACGGACCTTCATCGTCGGGGTTTCACCCAAGTCATTGGAAGTAAAGGAGATCGTCAAGCCGGGAACAACACCCTGAAGGCCTTTCGATACGTTTGTAATCGGCTTGCTGTTGAAAGTCTTGTCAACATCGACCGCAGCGACGGCGCCCGTCAGGTTGACTTTCTTCTGCGTACCGAAACCGACGACCACGACTTCATCCAGGAACTCGTTGTCTTCGGCAAGAACAATGCGCAGGTTCGCTCCGGCGGCGACGTTCTGGGAGACATAACCGATGCAGGTAATGTCCAGCGTCGCTCCGGCGGGAGCCTGGATAGCGAAGTAACCCTGAGCGTCCGTCATGGTACCCGTCGTCGTTCCTTTCACGACAACGCTGGCACCCGGGACGGCATTGCCCTGGGCATCCACAACCGTACCGGAAGCACGGTTCTGTGCATACGCAGCAAAGCTCAACAGGGAGAGCATCACGACTGTGCATGCAGCGAGCATTTTGTTTACCTTCATAGAAAACAAATTTTAGTTAATAATAATAGAGTAAATAATTACTTTTTTCGCATAAGTATTCAGTAAACATGGTCAAAGTTAAGCAAACCTCTGAAAAAAAACAAAGGATTGAACGTTTTTTTTAAAAGGATTTAGTTTTTTTCTCGCTTATTCTAAGCTATTTGCTAAAAAAAAGCGATTTCTGTTTCTTTTTCTTTTCCAGATCGTGTTCGGAAAAAACCGGCTTCAATGTACGCGGGTCCAAACCCGAGTAAAACATCACGGAAGAAGTTGTCATGGGAGTTGGGGTAAAATCCTGGACCTGATCCATATACAGGCCCCTCAAGGCCGGATTGCGGGCCAGGTTCTGCATATCTTTCAAGGTACACCCCGGATGCGAAGAAATGAAATACGGAACGATACCGGTCCGGCGGCCCGCCTCACGGGTGATTTTGTCGAACTCGGCACGAAGTTTAACGAATAGTTTGAACGAAGGTTTTGCCATATAATAAAGGACATTGTCCTCCGTATGTTCCGGCGCCACTTTCAGCCGGCCGGACGTATGGTCCAGGATCAGCGTCTTCAGATAAGGGCGGGAGGTATTGTCCACATAGCCGTCTTCGGAAAGAAAGAGGTCGTAACGGATGCCGCTGCCAATATAGGAATGGCGGATGCCTTTCACCGCATCAACCTTCTTATACAGTTCCATCAAGCGGGCATGCGATCGATTCATATTCGGGCACGGAGCGGGCCACAGGCAGGATTTTCGGCGGCATTTCGCGCACAGCGACGGATCCTTCCCCACCATTCCGTACATGTTGGCCGTCGGCGCACCCAGGTCGGAAATGTTCCCCGCGAAACCCGGCAATTCCGTCAACTGCTTCACCTCTTTCAGGATGGACGCCTCGCTGCGGCTCTGGATGAACTTGCCCTGATGGGCGGCGATCGTACAGAAATTACATCCTCCGAAGCAGCCCCGGTGCGTGATAATCGAATACTTGATCATGTCATAGGCCGGAATCCGTTTCCCTTTGTAGCGCGGATGCGGCAGCTTCGTAAACGGCAGGTCCCAGCAGGCATCCATCTCCTCCTGCGTGGCAGGCGGATACGGCGGATTCACCTGGACGTAGCCCTCCCCCACCGGTTCCACGATGGTTGCCGGATGGAGCATATTCGCATGGGTTTCAATTTCATGGAAGTTTTCCGCAAAGGCACGCTTGCTCTTCTGGCATTCCTCGAAACTATGCAGCGTCAACGCGCCGGGGGCCGGCTTTCCGGTCCGCAGGAAGGCCAGTTGGGGAATCTGTTCCATCTGCCGGCGGTTCCACCCCTTTTCAATCGCCCGGGTCAATTCCAGCATGGGCCGCTCCCCCATTCCGTAACAGAGCCAGTCGGCCCCGCTGGACACCAGCACCGACGGCAGCAGGCGGTCCTGCCACCAGTCGTAATGCGTAAGCCGGCGAAGGGATGCCTCTACCCCGCCGATCACCACCGGAATCTCCGGGAAGAGCTTTTTGAGGATCTGCGTATAGACCGTGACGGCATAGTCGGGACGCGCACCGGCCTTTCCCTCAGGCGTATAGGCATCATCGTGCCGCAGCCGTTTGGACGCGGTATAATGGTTCACCATGGAATCCATCGCCCCGCTGTTCAGGCCAAAATACAGACGCGGAACGCCCAGTTTCTTGAAATCGCGCAGGTCGTCCCGCCAGTTCGGCTGGGGCACCACCGCCACGCGATAACCGGCCTTCTGGAGATAACGGGCGATGCACGCCGATCCAAAGGATGGATGGTCCACAAATGCATCGCCCGTAAAAAGGATCACATCGATGTAATCCCATCCCAGGGCCTCAACCTCCTTTTTGGAGGTGGGAATCATATAGGCATTCTCCTCCGCCATACCGGCAGGAAATTACATCCGGTCAGGCAGTTGGATGCCCAGGATTGCCATGGCTTTCCGGAGCACCGAGGCCACCGTATCGATGAGCACCAGCCGCATCGACAGCAGGGCGGCGTCTTCTTCGCGCAACACCGGCGTATCGTGATAATACTGATTGAACTCCTTGGCCAGTTCGTAAGCATAGTTGGCAATCACGGCGGGCGACAGGGCTGCCCCCGCTTCGGCCACCTTGGCCGGATACTGGCTCAACAGTTTGACAAGGCGGATTTCCTTGGCATTCAAGGTAATACCCTTCTCCAGCGTAGCGGCGATTCCTTGCTCCGATGCCTTGCGCAAAATGGAGCGGATACGCGCATGGGTATATTGGATGAAAGGTCCCGTATTGCCATTGAAATCGATGGATTCCTTCGGGTCGAAGAGCATCGTCTTCTTCGGATCCACCTTCAGGATGAAGTACTTCAAGGCGCCCAGGCCCACCATGTGGAAAAGGGCCTCACGTTCCTTTTCGGGGACGCTGTCCAGCTTGCCGCTTTCTTCGGCCGCCGAACGGGCTTCCTGGTACATTTTCTCGATAAGGTCGTCGGCATCCACCACCGTTCCTTCGCGCGATTTCATCTTGCCCTCGGGAAGCTCCACCATCCCGTAGGAAAGGTGGAAAATCTGGTCGGCCCAGTCGAAGCCCAACTTCTTGAGAATCAACTTCAGTACCTGGAAATGATAGTCTTGCTCATTCCCCACCACGTACACGTGGGAATCCAGGCGATAGGTCTCGAAACGCCGCTCGGCGGTACCCAGATCCTGGGTGATATAGACCGATGTGCCATCGCCGCGCAGCACCAGCTTGCGGTCCAGGCCGTCGGCCGTAAGGTCGCACCAGACCGAGCCGTCGGGGTCCTTGACGAAGACGCCCTCCGAGAGGCCCTTCTGCACCAGTTCCTTGCCCAGAAGGTAGGTCTCACTCTCGTGGTCAACCTGGTCGAAGGTGATGCCGAGGGAGGCATAGGTCTCATCGAAGCCCTTGTACACCCAACCGTTCATCATCGACCAGAGCTCCCGCACGTGCGGATCGTTCTGCTCCCACTTCAACAGCATCTCGTGCGCGGCCCGGATGGACGGCGCCTCTTTTTTGGCCTCCTCCTCGGAAAGACCTTCCGCCATCAGGCGCTTCACTTCCTCTTTATAGAGTTTGTCGAACGCCACGTAGCAGTCGCCCACCAGGTGGTCGCCCTTCTTTCCGGTCGATTCCGGCGTGGCGCCGTCAAAGAGTTTTTCCCAGGCGTACATACTCTTGCAGATGTGCACGCCGCGGTCATTCACGATGGTGCTCTTGATGACTTGGTTGCCGCAGGCCTTCAGCAGGCGCGACACGCTGTCACCCAGCAGGTTGTTGCGGATATGGCCCAGATGGAGGGGTTTGTTGGTATTCGGCGAGGAGAACTCCACCATGATGTTGCGTCCCGTAGCGGGAAGCTGGCCGAACGATGCATCGCCCGCCACCGCGGAAAACACCTCGTTCCAATACAGCGGAGAAAGGCTGATATTCAGGAATCCCTTCACGCAATTGAACGAGGCCACCTCGGGCACATTTGCCACCAGATAGTCGCCGATAGCCTTTCCAGTATTTTCCGGTGCGGCATGGGAGACGCGTAAAAGCGGGAAAACCACCAAGGTATAATCCCCCTCAAACTCCTTGCGGGTACCCTGTACCTGTAAGTCGGACGCGGGAATTTCCGCTCCGTAAAGGGCCTTGACGGCTTCTGAAGCCTTCAAAGCCAGGAACTGTTCTGCCGTCATTATCCCAGGTAGGTTTTGAGCAACTTGCTGGCCGACGGTTTCTTGAGCTTGCGGATGGCCTTCTCCTTGATCTGGCGCACGCGCTCCCGGGTCAGGTCCAAGCGCTCGCCAATCTCTTCCAGGGTCATTTCCTGGCAGCCGATGCCGAAGAACGATTTGATGATCTCCCGTTCACGCGGGGTCAGGATCTGCAGGGAACGCTCGATTTCCGTGCTCAGCGACTCGTTCACCAGACCCTTGTCGGCCATCGGCGAATCATCGTTCGGGAGCACATCCAGCAGGCTGTTGTCCTCCCCTTCCACGAAGGGAGCATCAACGGAAACGTGCCGGCCGGACACCCGGAGCGTATCGGAAATCTTGTCCTGCGGGACATCGATCATCTCCGAAAGCTCCTCGTTCGACGGGGCACGTTCGTTCTTTTGTTCAAACTGCGAGAGCGCCTTGTTGATTTTGTTCAGCGATCCCACCTGGTTCAGCGGAAGCCGCACGATGCGGGACTGTTCGGCCAGGGCCTGGAGGATGGACTGGCGGATCCACCATACCGCATAGGATATGAATTTGAATCCACGGGTCTCGTCGAACTTCTCGGCCGCCTTGATCAGACCGAGGTTACCCTCGTTGATCAGGTCGGGGAGGCTCAGGCCCTGGTTCTGGTACTGCTTGGCCACAGAAACCACGAACCTGAGGTTCGCCCTGGTGAGTTTCTCGAGCGCCACTTCGTCACCCTTGCGGATGCGCTGGGCCAGCTCAACTTCTTCTTCCGGTGACACCAACTCTTCGCGGCCAATCTCCTGGAGATATTTGTCCAGCGATGCGCTCTCGCGGTTGGTAATGGATTTTGTAATCTTTAGCTGTCTCATTTATATCTATACGTAACGTTCCTATTCTTCCTTGCCGAATGCAAAGTAAGAAGTTCTGCCGGAAACGGTTACGCCTTCGATATAAACTGTCCTCTTGGCCTTCTTGGCAAGGTTCACCACCTCTTGGGGCGTGCTTACAGGTTCATCGTTCACACGGAGGATCACGAACCCTTCGGCGGCACCTGCATCAAGCAGTTTGCCGGGACCTACGGAAACCACTTCCACACCCTGCTTGACACCCAGGCGGGAGAGCGTCTCGTCCGACGCCTTGCGGAGTTTCGATCCGTAGAAGGCAACCAGGCCTTCCGAATCCACGGTGCCGGTCTTCTCGGCAGTTCCCGCAAAGGTCACGGTGAATTCCTTCTCCTTGCCGTCCCGGTTCACGAGCACCTTGGCCGTATCGCCCGGACGGTAACTGTTCACTTTCACCTGCAGTTCGGAAGCTTCCTTCATCTCCTCGCCGTCCACGGAAAGGATCACGTCTCCCTTCTTGATTCCGGCCTGGTCCGCTGCGCTTCCTGCACTTACCTCACCAATATATACGCCCTTATTGACAGAAAGTTTCAATTCTTTCGCCATTTCTTCGGTAACCGTTCCCATCCGGACGCCCAGCACGGCGCGGCGGACCGATCCGAAGTCAATCAGGTCATCCACGATTTTCTTGACGATGTTCACCGGAACCGCGAACGAATAACCCGAGTAGGCACCCGTCTGCGAAACGATGGCGGTGTTGATGCCCACCAGTTCGCCCGCCTTGTTCACCAGCGCGCCACCGGAGTTGCCGGGATTCACGGCCGCATCGGTCTGGATGAAGGATTCGATTTTCAGCTGGTTCTGCTCGCGCGGATCGCGGCTGGCACCCATCGAACGGCCTTTCGCACTCACGATGCCGGCGGTGATGGTGCCGCGGAGTTCATAGCCCAGCGGACTGCCGATGGCCAGCACCCACTCGCCCAGACGGAGTTTGTCGGAATCCCCGAACGGAACGGTAGGAAGTCCTTCGGCATCCACTTTGATCAAGGCGACGTCCGTAGCCGGGTCGGTACCGATGATCTTGGCCTCATAGGTCTTGTTGTTGTTCAGCGTCACCTCAATCTTGGTTGCGCCCGATACCACGTGGTTATTCGTAACGATGTAACCGTCCGGGCGGATGATGACACCCGAACCGCTGCCCTGCTGCTCCCGGGGCGCACCGTTGCCGAAACCAAAGAAATACCGCAGGAACGGGTCGATGTCATAATTCTGTTCGTTGCGGATTGTCACTTTGACAAAAACCACGGCATCCACTGCCGATTCGGCAGCATAGGTAAAATCGGGATACTCGGTCTGGTTCAGGTTGACGGTCCGGTACAGGGAGCCGTCGGAGACCACGGTCGTCGTGTTGGGCGATGGACGGTTCGCATCGGCTGCCCGCACCACGCCATAAGCCGTCAGGGCGCTTACCGCCACCGACAACACAATTACGGAAATACTCTTTTTCATACTTATACTTTGTTTTACATTTCTTCTGGTGGCGTCCGGGACCTGCCGGTCGAGAGAGCATACTCCCTCATTCCCTGCGAACGAGGCCGGGAGGTCCCGGACACCGAAAAGAGGAAAAATCAAATCCTGTGCCAAAGAAGGAATGAGAAAAAAGATGATATTTCAGAAAAATTTACCTATATTTGTAAGACTGTCCGCCGGTGCGGACAAAATGATTTGAAATACAAAAAATAGAACCGATATGAAATTCAATGTTTCAAGTTCCGAGCTGCTGAAAGGATTGATGGATATTTCCAAGGCGATTCCCGTGAAAACATCGCTCCCGATTCTCGAAAACTTCCTTTTCGACCTGAAAGGCGGCATCCTGGAAGTCACCGCTTCCGACAGCGAGCTCACGCTCCGCACCCAGATCGAGGTGGACAATACCGAGGAGGAAGGCAGCATCGCCGTTCCCGCCCGTCACATGATTGACCTGCTGAAGGAACTGCCGGACCAGCCCATCGCCATCCGGACCACCTCCGACTCGGCCTTCGAGTGCAGCTGGTCCAGCGGTAATTCGTCCCTCCCCTTCTTCCCGGCCGCGGACTACCCCGCCATCCAGACGGTGAAGGAGGATGCGCTGAAGGTGGAATTCCCCGCCCAGAGCCTCGTAGAAGGCATCGCCGGCACGGTCTATGCCACCGCTGACGACGAGATCCGCCCCGCGATGAACGGTATTTTCTTCGATATCGACCTGGAATCCACCACCCTGGTGGCATCGGATTCCCACAAACTGATCTGCTATACCACCACGGATGTGAAGGCAACCGAGAAATCGTCCTTCATCCTGCACAAGAAACCGGCCGCCGTGCTGCGCGCCATCCTGGGAAAGGACGAGAATCCGGTGCAGATTGCCTTCGATTCCTCTACCGTGGTCTTCACCTGCGGCAACACCACCATGGTCTGCCGTCTGGTGGTGGGCAAGTATCCGAAATACCGCGACGTGATTCCCCAGAACAATGCCAACGTGCTGCGCATCAGCCGCACCCAGTTGCTGAATACCGTGCGCCGCGTGGCCGTGTGCGCCAACAAGGCGTCCAACCACATCAAGTTCGACCTGAAGGAAGGCCAGCTGGAGATTTCCGCCCAGGACCTGGGCTTCGCCATCGCCGCCTACGAAAAGATTGCCTGCGACTATAGCGGAGACGAACTGACCATCGGCTTCAAATCCACCTTCCTCACCGAGATCCTGAGCAACATGGGTTGCGAGGAACTGGTCATGAAGTTTGCCGATTCGCGCCGCGCCGCCCTCATCGTCCCTTCGGAGGAAGAGGCTGCCAGCGAGAAGATCTGCGGCATCATCATGCCTATTATGATTGCATAAACGCGTATGGAACTGAACCTGCAAAGGCCTTTGCTCTTTTTCGACATTGAGAGCACGGGCCTTAATATTGTCACCGAGTCTATTATCGAACTGAGCTTCGTGAAGGTATTTCCGGACGGAGAGCAGCGCGTCAAAACCTGGAAAATCCGGCCGTGGGATTATGAGAACCACTGCCAGCGGCCCATTACCCCCGGCGCATCGGAGGTAAATGGCGTAAAAGACGAGGATCTGGCAGATTGCCCCCGCTTCATCGAGGTGGTGGACGAAGTGGTGGAATGGCTGCAGGACAGCGACCTGGCCGGCTACAACTCCGCCAAATTCGACCTTCCGATGCTGGCCGAGGAAATCGAGCGTGTACGTGCCTATTGCGCCCGCCGCCTGAAGGACCGCACGGCCTCGCCGGAAGCGCGGGAAAAGGCCCGCCAGAAAATGGCGCGGATCGATATCAACCTGCATGACAAACAGATGGTTGACGTGCAGACCATCTATCACATCATGGAGCCGCGCAACCTGAAGGCCGCCTACCGTTTCTACTGCGGCGGCAAGGACTTTGACAATGCCCATACGGCCGAGGCCGACACCGTGGCCACCTACGAGGTCCTGAAAGGACAGCTGGACATGTACGGGGACCAGCTGAAGAACGACGTCACGTGGCTGGCCGGTTTCGGCGGCCGCTCCAAGGCCGTGGACTATGCCGCCCGCTTGATCATGGACGAGAAGTCCGGCGAACCGGTCATCAGTTTCGGCAAGCACAAGGGCAAGACGGCCCGCGAGGTCTTCCAGACCGAGCCCGGCTATTTCTCCTGGATCGAACAGGGGGAATTCACCCTGGACACCAAGCGCCAGTTCGCCCTCCTGCGTGAGAAATTCGAGGCCGAACGCCGCAAGCCCCTCGGCGCCGAAGAACTCGGCAACTTCGCCGACCTCTTCAACCAGAAATGGAAAGGATAAGCCCCTGAAACCACGGAGG
>OCTW011611841.1_pt1 | contig 13166 bp, 12 predicted proteins | sample 1539671 | NCBI WGS metagenome assembly OCTW01 (sample SAMN02144230, study PRJEB22623) | gut metagenome | biome: sheep rumen | host: Ovis aries | place: New Zealand | reverse complement strand
TTTGACATCTGTTTTGCTGCGACGCGAGGGTGACCTTTTTCTTTTTGATGGCGGCGAGGGCACTCAGGTAAGCCTTAAGAGGCTGAATCTCAAATGGAAAAAAATCGATGCTATTTTCGTTTCTCATACTCACGCAGACCACGTTACAGGCCTTCCGGGCATTCTCATGCTTTCCAGCCAGGTAGACAGAACAGAGCCTCTTTACATTTACGGGCCTCCAAAAATCAAAGAATATATTGAAACAAGCCGCAAAGTGCTCGACATGTACATCAATTATCCGATTGTCGTAAAAGAAATAACCGCGCCCTGTATTGTGCACACCGGCAAGGATTTTTATATCCGCGCCTTTCCGCTTGACCATACTAAGGTTTGCGTAGGCTATACTCTGGAAGAAGCCGACCGCCCAGGCGAGTTCCACCCGGATAAGGCGCGCGAGCTTGGAGTTCCATGTGGGCCTCTCTGGTCTGATTTGCAGAAGGGCTTTGAAGTTACAACTCCGGACGGCAAGATAGTTAAGCCTGCTGATGTTATGGGCGAAAAACGCAGCGGCCGTAAATTTTCTTTTGTAACCGATACGCTTTTTAAGCCTTCTATTATTGATGAAGTTCGTGGTTCAGACCTTTTGATTTGCGAGGGAATGTTTGAAAAAGAACTCGAGGATCAGGCCAAAGAGAAAAAACACATGACAGCCGTTCAGGCCGCAACAATTGCCCGCGATGCAAACGTTCGCCGCATGTGCATGATTCACTATTCACCGCGCTATACCGACAAGGAGCTGCAGAAGCTTTTAGACGAGGCAAGGGAAGTATGGCCGCAAACCGAGCTTTCCAAGGACAGAATGCATATTGAAATACCATTCATAGACTGATGATAGAACTAAAAAGTTTTTCTAAATCTTACTCCTCAAAATCCGCCCCGGCCGCAGCCGACGTCTCACTCACAATCGCAGACGGCTCTATCACAGGACTTCTCGGTCCAAACGGCTCGGGCAAAACAACCATCATGAAGGCAATCTGCGGTTTTCATTTTCCAACCTCTGGCAGCATCACAATCACCGCGCCAGACACCACAGGTACAGTCACAGGTACAAACTCCGCCACCAGCTTCACCACCGACGAAAATCCCGAGCTCTGCATGAAATACATTGGCTACGTACCAGAAATCCCGCTCCTTCCAAAAGACATGCGGGTTCTGGACTTTTTGCGCTATGCAGCCGACACACACGGAATACCAAAAGATAAAACTGAAGAAGCCTGCGAGCTTGTAATTAAAGAATGCTCTCTCGAAAAGCTGCTTTCAAAAAAAATCAAAACCCTTTCCAAGGGTCAGCAGCAGAGGGTAAGCTTTGCCCAGGCAATAATTCATAATCCGCCCAATCTGATTTTAGATGAACCAATCAGCGGCCTTGACCCGGCCCAGATTCTTCAGATGCGCGACTTAATCAAAAAGCTTGCAAAAACAAAGGCCATTCTCATGTCCACACATATTCTGCAGGAAGTACGATCCCTTTGCGACAAGCTTTATATTGTAAGTGAGGGTAAAATCACCGCCAGCGGCAGTGAAGAAGAGGTGACAAAACAAGCCGGGACGAAGACTCTGGAGGAGGCATTTATTAAATTGACACAAGGGGGTGCAGAATGAATGGATTGCTTCGTCGCTGCGCTCCTCGCAATGACTTTTCAAACTTTCTCCTTCATAATCTGGAAAACAGTCTCAGAGCTCCTTCCTTCATTGTCATCTCAATTCTTTTTGAGGTTTTTGTCGCAATCAACTTTTTTATCCGAGGGCAGTTTTTTACCGGCTCGGGCTCTACAGACCTTGTGCTTTTCTTTTCTGCGATTCCCTATATCTGCATCATCAATATTCCGGCTCTCTGCTATAAACAGAGCTTCAGCATTTATGATGATTTTATCCCTCTGTCAGATTTAGCACGCCAGACAGCGCATTTTCTCACAAGACTGATTTTATTCAGCCTTCAGCTGATACTTCTGCTGCCCGCAATAGCACTCATAAACCTTTTCGGCACAACCGACGGCGGACAGATTTTCACAAGCCTTGTCTGCCTGCTTTTTTACGGCGCCGCTGTAATTTCTCTTTGTGGCTTTATTCAAAATATCATTCCAAATAAAATAACAAGCATCATTGTAAGCGCCCTTGCTCTTGTGATTTTTAATACATCACATCTTTTTGCATTATACGTAAATCTTCCGTCAGTACTCACAAGTCTTGCCCGCAGCCTGAGCTTTGCCTGGCATTTTGATGCGGCAGGAAAGGGCCTTCTCGATACCCGTGACCTTTTATGGCTGGCCGCCTCATCAGCCTTATTCCTTTTTCTAAGTGACACAATTCTTCAGATAAAAAAGGGCAGACGCTTTAGCAAAAACCTCAGGCTTCGCCACATCCTTCTTCCCCTTATCAGCCTGCTTATAATGCTCAATGCAAGCCGCTGGTACACCCGCATTGATTTTTCTAAAAATAAAACCTATTCAATTTCAAAATATACAAAGGCTCTGACAAGCCGGATAGAAAGCCCTGTAAAGATAACTTACTACCGTTCGTCAGCCATCGCAAAGCTCTATCCCCAGATTCGTGATGTTGCTGATTTTCTTACAGAGTACGCGGCCCAGAACAAAAAAATCAGCCTCCTTATAAAGGACCCGGACAAGGATCAGGCTAGCCGCACTATGCTGGAAAACTATGGTATTGCAAGCCAGCAGCTGCGTTCCGTTTCCGGCACCTCTACCGAATATCTTACAGTTTATTCTGCCATTGCAATTGAATACGAAGGTAATGCAGAAACAATTCCTTTTACCATGGCGGCAAATACTCTTGAGTATGATTTAGACGGCCGCCTGCGCCATCTGATTTCCGGTCAGGCCCGCAAGGTAAACATTGTAAGCGGAAATGGTCTCAGCCTTGCGGATAACTACAGCTACGTAATTCCCTGGCTGCAGTCTCAGGGCTTTATCTGTAATCCTCTTTATATTGATGACCCGGCTTTTGCGGAAGAACTGGATAATTCTCAGGGGCCGCTGCTTGTTCTCGGCGACAGCCAGATTACCATAGAAAATGCAATTGCCATTGAAGCATACATTTTAAACGGCAAGGGCAGTGCGCTTCTTGCAATCAGCCCTTATACGGCTGATATTGAAAACACCTGGAACATTACTGCCGCTCCACGAACCAACCTGCTTGAAATGGCTGAAAACTGGGGACTTACTTTCCATAACCAGCTTGTCTCTGATATTTCCTGCGCCCGCATTACAATGTATGCCGACGACAACAATCAGACTCAGCTTTTGAATTATCCACTCTGGCCAAGCCTGCTGCCCCAGAAAAATGCTCCTCTTGGAATTACTCTTTTCTGGGCAAGTCCTCTGGAAATTAATTCTGATGAATCAAAAGCTTACAGCATAACCCCATATTTGCTGAGTTCTCCGGCAGCCTGCACCATAAACGAGGACAAGGCCAGTCCCGACAAGCTTTTTGAAACTAATCCATTTTTATTAAATCAGCAGGGAAAAATTGCAGGCTCAGAATATTCAACAAAGCTTCTCGGCGCAGAAATCCGAGGCTCTCTTCCGGGGCTTTACAACGCCGCAAGTTCGGAAAACTCCCACATCATCATAATTCCGGACCAGTACTTTGCAAGCACGCTGATGAACGGCTATATTGGCGGCGATAACGGGGACTACCGCAATTTTGAATTCCTTACTAACGCTCTCTTAAAGCTCAACGGAGAAGAGGAGCTGGCAGCCCTGCAAAGCCGAGCCGTCCGCGATACAAGCCTTTATAAGGTGACAGATATAGTCCAGCTGAACGCACTGCGCCTTGTTACCTTTATAATTCTTTTTGTGATTTTACCGCTTTTACTCATCGCACTTGGAGTGATTTTGAATGTTTTACACAAAAAATAGCCCGAAAATTACAGATTTTAACAAATTACTCATCGCTCTTGCTGCATTTTTAGCAATCCTCTATTTTCTCTCTTTTACAAAAAGCTGCAGCTCAGGCGACCACCGCGAAAAAATCAAAAGTGCTCTTGTAAATCAAAAATATCTAAATGACATCACAAGTTTTGAACTGACTGATGCCTCAGGCTCTATCACAATCAAAAAAGAAAATGAAAACTTCTGGTCCGTCAGCTCCTCAGAAACGCCAGACATCAGCCTGGCAGCCAATCCGGAACGCATTACAAATCTCCTTAATAACTTAACAACTATTCGTAACCTGTATAAAATATCAGACAAAATCACTCATAATTCTACCTTTGGCCTGACAAACGGCACAGAATTCCACCTGCGCTACAGCACAAAAGACAGCTTTCACGAACTGATTTTCGGGAACCAGGATTTTTCCCTCAGCTCCCGTTATTTAATGACAGAAAAATCAACTCAGGTTTACGAAATTGACAATTCGCTGGATACTTACCTTACAACTTCAATTCAAAGCTGGGCAGAGCCTTATATTATTTCACAGACAGTTTTCGGAAAAATTACTCCGCAGGATATCCAGAGAACATCTGTTGAAAATCAAAATCATCTCTCGACAGTTTCTGATTCTCAAAAGCTCCTTGACCTGAGACATGGCGGAAGTCCGGACCGGGAGACAGTATTATCAATTCTTCAAAATAATCAGGCCCCTGAAAGAAATATAACTATTGAACTTGGAAACAAAAAGGAAATCGAAATAAAAATCTTCGCAACAAAAAATGAAAATGAATTTATCCTTATCACAGAATATAAACCGGAAAAAGGCAAAAATCCTCTTTTCACCTCAACCTCAAAGATCAGCAGCTGGACCTACAACAAAATCAAAGAAATTACATTATAAATAAAATGTGATAGAACACAGGGCCAGAGCTTTCCGAATTTCTTAAAGCAAAGTCTTAAAAAAACATGGGCGAGGGCGGCATTCAAAACAGAAATCCACCCCAGATAAATATGGGCAAAGGCAAAGCATAAAAGCCCTGCCGCCTCACATAAAAGCAGGCTTCCGCGCCAGTTTCTTTTTCTTGTAATCAAAAGAAATAACTCGTCAATAAAATAAAAACGGTAAAGTACCTCTTCATAAAAAGCAGCACACAAAAAATTAAGGAGACAGAAAATCCATTGTGTAGAACTTCCAGGTTTAGCTACTTCAATATCCGCAGCATAAGAACCTGTTATTTCTGAAAGAAAACGGCAGAAAAGAGAAACCGTAAAAAGCATTCCAAAAGTAAAAAGCACCGGAAAAACATTTAAAGAAAGCCGGCCGCTTTTTTCGTAATAAAATAACAGAAGAAGACCGGAAAGAAAGGAAAGAATAAGCTGATACCAGGGAAAAGACCATACCGAAAAAAGAGGTCTTGCAGAAGATATTGCTGCGGCAAAAAAAGGAGGTACAATAAATAAGAAAATAATAAGCAAAAATACTGCTAAATCCGATAATAAAGTATGCTTTTTCATGTTAAATGTGTTATAATTATATTATAATAAAAAAGAGGGAATTGTGTACACAGTAACTTTTGTAATAATAATATTAATTATTCTTGCTGTATTAGGTGCAATATACACAGCCTTTAAACCTAGAATTAATTTCTTCATTACCGGAATGGATTCCGGTTTTTCCCTTTCTGAAATTTCCATGCTCTGGACCGCTGCGGAATTATGTAAGCTTGAACAGCCAACCGCTCTTTTTTATTCTCTGCCGGCATTGACGAAATGTATGACACAAATTTCAAACATGACCAGCACCGACAACAGTCAAAAAAATCAGCTTATAATGACAAAGCTTTTTAATTACCGCACAAAAATTCAAAATGAAGCTGATGACAAAAAAGGAATGACCACCACTCATTCCCTTGAAAAAGGCCAAACCTTAAGAATCATCCTTCCGGGAAAAGGAGTATTCACTTCTGAAATTGTTGGAAACGGAAATTTCCTTGTTATAAATGTACCACGCCAGAAAAATCTTATTCCTTTTACAGGCGAAGAATGGGTTGGAAAAGTAATCAGTGTCTACCTCTGGAGAAAAGGAGATGCCCGTTATGTTTTTGATACAACAGTTACACAAAACGGCCTTTTCCTCGGTAAATCAGCCTTATTTCTGAAGCATTCTGCAAATCTTGTAAGAACCCAGAAAAGAAAGGCCGTCCGTGTAAAATGTGAAATATACGGAATGCTTTATATTATCAAAAAAGATAAAGTTGATGTCACCGCAATTGAAACCCAGAATGGGTTCCGTTGTTTAATAGAGGATATCTCAGAGTCGGGCGCACTCATACGCATTGGAGGCAAAGGCGTTCAGAATGTAAAGATTAAGCTTCAGTTCAATGTGCATAACAAATTGATTCTTATGGTCGGTGTTATTAGAACAGTAGAATATAATGAACAGCAGAATCAGTCTTACCTGCATTTTGAATGTACACATATTGAACCTTCTATGAGAAATGAAATTCTCAAGTTTGTTTACAATATGATGCCTGAAAATGAAAAAGAAGTACTTGAGGCTCTGGAACAGACAGAAGACGATGAGAAGGCAGAAAAAACTCAGGATTCAGGAGCTGGAATAGCTGATGAAATTTCTAAAGCAACAGGGAAAACAGCTGCTACAGAAACAGAGGGAGCTGCGATGCAATCTTCAGAACAAGACGCAGGAAAAGAAAGCCCTGTAAATCCCGCAGCAGAAGCGGCAAAAGCTGAAGAAACAGGTAGTGTAAAGCTAACTACAGAAGCTGAAAAGGAAAAAACAAATATAGCTTCAGATGAAAATATACAAAATAAAGCAGATGAAATTAATGTTTTTTAGATTTTTGAAATAAAAGCTTTAATAGATTCAGTAAGTTATTGAGGTGATTATGATGAAAAAAACACTTAGTCTTATTTTTTTATTCTCAACAGTTATTTCTGTTTATGCGCAGACAAGTAAAATCAAATTCATAAAAGGAAGCATAAGTGATAAAATCGCAGCCGTTCGAGAAGCAGAAGATTCTGATTTACAATGGGTTACAGAACAAGCCCTTGCTTTTTGTCTGGAGAACAAGGAAATACTTGGAAACGATCGTGAACTTGACGGTCTTGCCGTAGCCGCAATTCTTTCTTATACACCAGAAAATGTAAAAAAACAAAGTGATTCTCAAAAGCAGAAATTGAGTGAAAGTCTTATTTCATTATTTACACAGTTTAATAAAAGCAGCACAGTTCAGATATCAGTTATTTCAAAGGCTGTAATGCTAAAGGATGTTATTCCATCAACACCTTTTACAGCGCTTTTGAACAGTTATCTAAAAACTGCAGATGTTAAGACCGCCGATAGCGGAGTATTTAAAGCAAGTATTGATGCTCTGCAGACAATTGGAAACGAGGAATCCTTTAAGCTTTTATATGGTTTCTTAAATAATAATGCCTATTCTGCCTATAAAAAAGAAATTGAAAAAACAACAATTACTCTGATTCCTAATGCCATGAACGAAGTATTAGCGCTTCTAAAGGGCTCTGATTTGAGTAAAATTGCATCACTTTTTGACCTTGTACAACAAAATTCAAAAATTTCTAAAAAAAATCTCTGTGAAATTGCCGAAAATGTGCTAAGTGAGACTATATTATTAGTGGACAATTCTTCGGAAGTTTCGCAGGAGACTATTAAGCTTCAGCTTACTGCATTAAACTCTCTGAACGAAAATAACTGGACACTTGCCTCTGCAAAAGTTCTTTCATATTTTGATTTTTCAAAAAAGCTTTATGAAAAAAAGAATATGTCAGAAGAAGAGTTTAAAACAGTTATTATCTCTTTGAGAAATATTGCACCACTTGATGCCGTAGCTCCTCTTATAAGCTATCTTGAAGAATTGAACGACAACACAGAAAAGGGAGTTAATGTAGCTTCCGAAATTGTGCTTGCCGTAATCAATACTTTAGGTGCTATCGGCGATAAGGCTGCCTTTGACTCACTGCTTGCTGTGACTTATCTTAATTATGAGGAATCGGTTCTGACTGCTGCCCGAGATGCACTGTCAGGACTAAGATGGCAGTAAAAACTTTTTTTAAGCCAGTTTTTCTGGCTGCACTAATTTGCTCATTTGTATTTTATTCAGGCTTATTCAATCTGCCTGATAAAACTTCACCAAAAAGTCTCATAAAAAATGAAGACATAGTAGAGCTTTCAGGAAAAATTATTTCTTCTCCCGCAAAAACGGGCAAGGGCTCATACTACACCGCAAACTTCTCCATTACCTCAGCCGCAGACGCCCGCAGCTTCCAGTCAACGGCCAGGGGAAGGGTAAAGCTTTACATTCCCAGCAGCCTGGCCGAAGCCTATTCCCCTGGAAAATTATTCTCACAAAGCAAAGCACAAAATAAAGGCCAGACAAAAGCCTTCCTTTATGAGGCGGGCGGTCACTGTACCTTCCGCGGGACGTTCACAGAAAATGGCTTTTACGTCCGCGAATGCACCGCCGCCTCCTGGCCTTCCTCGTGGCGGGGCCGCCTCGCACACCTGCGCGCCTTATGCCGCCTGCAGTTTAAAAGACTAATGTACAGCTGGGGCAGTGGAGGCGGCCTCCTCCTGGCGCTTCTCTGCGGGGCCCGCGAATACACAGACACCGCCACCCAGGAAGCTTTCCGCCGCGCCGGCCTCTCTCATATTCTGGCTCTTTCCGGAATGCATCTTTCCATGTTTTCAGCAATAGCAATGTTTTTCGGAAACCGTGCCGGAATTAAAAAATTTACTTTCATATTGAGAATCACAACTCTGATTGTCTTTGTCTGGTTTGCAGGCTTTTCTCCTTCTCTCACAAGAGCCTTTATCTGCGCCATGCTTATGATAGTGGCCGCAATTGCGGGAGCTCAAAAGCCGGATATGTTTTCCATACTTTGTTTTTCCTTTTTAATTCAAAGTGCCGTCTGTCCTCAGGATATAAATAACATTGCCTTTATGCTTTCTTACGGAGCCCTAGTCGGAATCCTCCTTACCAGTTCTTTATTCAACAGATTTTATTCACGCTTCAGTCCAAGACCAATTGCATCCTCTCTTGCCGCAGCAAGCGGTGCACAGACAGTTACTGCGCCAATTTCACTTAAGTTTTTCGGCTCCTTCAGTCCAATTGGTATTATTTCCTCCACGGTCGTTTCTCCCTTTGTATCAATTTTTATTTACAGTGGTCTTGTCTTAATTCTCTTAAGTCTGATCTTTCCTCTTCTTTCTAAACCTAGTGGAATTTTTATTAATTTGCAGTATACTGTTATTACATACATTGTGAATATTTTTTCACTTGTACCAAACTGGCATTTTTAGATGGAGTCAAAATTGAAGCACCCAGACTACAATTCACCGGCTGAGCTCAAACAGGTTCTCGACGCAAACGGCTTTTCAATGCAGAAAAAGTTCGGACAGAATTTTCTGATTAATGAAGATGCACGCCGCCGTCTTGTAGATGCTCTGGAACTTACAGAAGGAATGAAGGTCTGGGAAGTAGGCCCAGGTCTTGGAGCCATGACAAGTACAATTCTTGAACGTGGCGCAGACCTTACGGTTTTTGAAATTGACCGCGGCTTTGCTTCTTTAATCAAGGGATTTTTTGAGGACTTCAACCAGAAGGGTCACTTCCGTATTGTAGAAGGGGATGTAATGAAAACCTGGAAAGGCCAGTTCGAAAAAGCAGGACAGCCTGACCGTTTCTTTGGAAATCTTCCTTACAATATTGCCGCTACCATTATTGCGGATACTATCGAAAATAATGTTCGCTTTGACAAATGTGTCTTTACCGTACAAAAGGAAGTTGCCCAGCGTATGTGTGCTAAACCAGGCACTGCAGACTATTCTTCTTTTTCTACACTCTGTCAGTGGGCTTACGATGTAAAGCCTCTGCTTGATTTAGCCGGCGGTAATTTCTGGCCAAAGCCAAATGTTGATTCAAGGGCTGTTGTTTTTACAAAAAAGGCAGATTTTCCCTGCTGCAAAAATCCACAAACCTTTGTTAAAGTACAGAGAGCCTTATTCTCTTCACGCCGCAAAACTGTCAGAAATAATCTTTCGCAATATCTAAAAAACAACGACTTAGCTGTAAGCTGTCTGGAAAAAGCAGGAATTGATATTATGAAACGGGCAGAGGTTCTTACGCTTGCTGAACTTTTAAAGCTTTCTGATGTTATTGAGGATTCAAAATGAACACAAACAGCAGTATTAAAGAAAAGCTTGAATTAATCAGAAATAAAATTTCAGAGGCAGAAAAAAAAGCTGGCCGCTCTGAAGGCTCTGTAAAACTAATGGCCGTTAGTAAGTTTCATCCTTCTCAGGCAATAGAAGAAGCCTTTACGGCAGGTCAGCTGCTTTTTGGTGAAAACCGTGTTCAGGAGGCTTCTGAAAAATTTCCGCCTCTTATCTCTCAGCATCCGGAAATAGAGCTTCACATGATTGGCCAGCTTCAGTCAAACAAGGTAAAAAAAGCAGTTGAGTTTGCTTCCTGTATTCAGTCTGTAGACCGTCTTGAACTGCTTAAAGAGATTGAAAAACAATGTGCAAAAATAGAGCGTAAGATAAAAATACTTTTTGAAGTCCATACTGGAGAAGAATCAAAAGCCGGTTATGAAACTGAAGGTTCTTTGCGAGAATCAATTGAAGAATGTGCAAAAGGAAGTTTTCCTCATATAATTCCCTGCGGCTTTATGACTATGGCCCCCTTTACTGAGGATGAAAAACTGATAAGAAAATCCTTTTCCAGCTTAAGAGAACTTTCTGAAAAGCTTCGTACTGATTATTGTGAGCTTAAACTAACAGAGCTTTCAATGGGAATGTCAGGAGACTTTATTACCGCAATTGAAGAAGGTTCAACTCTGGTACGTGTTGGAACTGCAATTTTTGGAGAACGGGATTACAGCAAATGAAAATAAAACGCCTTGTTTTTAAGCTTCTTATTCTCTCATTTTTTGTAATTTCTGCCTTTCCGCTTTATGCAGAAGACTCTGCTCCAAAGCCTTATGAGGAAGACGAATTTCCGCAAAGCCTTAAAGATTTACGCCGTTTTGAAATAATAACCATCGGCGCACTTCCTTTTGTAACGCTTGATACCACTCTTGCATATTCAACTTATCGTTATGCAAGAAATGATTTTGATGATGCCTACAAGCCTGATATATTTTCTCCATCTTCTTTTACCCAGGAAGAACAGAAGGGAATTATTCTAACCTCTGTGGGAGTCTGTGTAGGAATTGGATTAACAGATTTTATTGTACAGATTATAAAACGCTCTTCAAAAAGAAAAATAAGACCTGTTAATTATGATGACATATCGGTAATTCCTATTTCAGAAGATGAAGATGCCGCGATTATTCCATTACCTCAAACAGATTCCGAAGCAAACGAAACAATTCAGGAGATTGAAGAGTAATGCCTTTTTTCAGTGCAAAGGTTCCGCCTGATTTTCCAGATCAGCAGAGACTCGATAAATTCATTGCTTCTCTTCCAAATGGAATGAACCGCTCAAAGCTCAAAAGCGGAGTAAATGAAATTCTTGTAAACGGAAAAAAGGTAAAGCTTTCTCAAAAAGTAAAGGCAGGAGATCAGATTGACATACAGTGGGAAGATAATATTCCCGATAATATCGATCCTGAAAATATTCCGCTTGAAATCATTTATGAAGACGAAAATGTTACAGTAGTTAATAAAGCACAGGGAATGGTTACACATCCTGCCTGCGGAAACTGGACTGGAACTCTTGTAAACGCACTGCTTTATCACTGGGGCAGACAATCAGTTGAACAATTAAAAGAAGGAAGTGCGGCTGAAATTTTAGAACGCCGCCGGCCAGGTATTGTTCACCGGCTGGATAAAGAAACGTCCGGAATCATAATAACTGCAAAAAATCGTGATACCGAAGAATTCCTGCAAAAACAATTTAAAGATAAAGCACTTCAAAAAGAATATATCTGTATCTGCTGTGGCCGGCCAAAACAGAGAAGCGGTGATATTAGAACTCAGATAATTAGAGATCCAAAAAACCGTCACCGTTTTAAAGCAGTAACAGATACTGATGAGGGCAAATTTGCAAGAACTCTTTATCACTGTATAGCCTGTTACGGAAATTATTCTTTGATAAGAGTAAGACTTAAAACAGGCCGTACACATCAGATTCGTGTACACATGAAATATCTGGGCTGTCCTATTCTTGGTGACCAGCTTTACAGTAAAAATGATTCTAATTTTCCTGAGGCCACACTCATGCTTCATTCAGTGCAATTAAAGATTAAACTGCCTGCCTCAAATGATTACACAACCTTCCGTACCCGGATTCCTTCCCGTTTTCAGAAGATTGAAAAAAAACTTCGCGCTAAGTATCCTCGCGAAATCCCTGCAGCAGCAAACAGTCCAGCATTAAAAAAATGAAGATTTCAATAATTCATTCACCGTCAAAAGAAAAACCTTTTCTCGTTATTTATAAACCAAAAGATTTTCCGTCAGCTCCCTTATTTGTAGAGGATAAGAATAATGCCCTTTCTGAAGCCCTGGAATTATATCCGGAGCTCCGTAAGGTTCATGGAAAAAAAGAAATTGAATATGGTTTGTTACACCGCCTGGATACCGCAACAGACGGCTTAATAGTAATTGCCGGTACACAGGAATGTTACGATTTTTTGTCTCAGGAACAAAGGGAAGGGCGCTTTATAAAATATTATAGTGCCAATTGCGACATCCTTCCTGCTAACGCAAAAGAACTTGGAGGCTTTCCTCCTGATTTATCGGCTGATTTATCTGCGGCTTCTTCAATTACACTTCAATCCTTTTTCCGCCCTTATGGGGAAGGCAGAAAAGAAGTCCGTCCTGTTACAGAAAAATCAGGAAAGTCCGCTCTTTCTAAACTTGGAAAACAGAAGCTGTATACCACTCAAATAAAAGTTTTAAGCAGAAATGAAAGTGAAGCCTCCGCAATTGTAGAATGTAAGATTACAGAAGGCTATCGCCATCAGGTACGCTGTCATTTAGCCTGGGCTGGTTTACCGGTTACAGGTGATACACTTTATAATGCAAAGTATCATTTTGATTCGGACATAAAAAAAGCAGAAAACGTATTAAAGTTTTCTGCAACTAAAATTTCTTTTGAGTACCCGAGAGGAGACTTGAACTCCTATGACCGTAAGGACACTTGGACCTGAACCAAGCGCGTCTACCAATTCCGCCACCCGGGCTAAAAA
>OCTW011608809.1_pt1 | contig 13166 bp, 9 predicted proteins | sample 1539671 | NCBI WGS metagenome assembly OCTW01 (sample SAMN02144230, study PRJEB22623) | gut metagenome | biome: sheep rumen | host: Ovis aries | place: New Zealand | reverse complement strand
TTCATTTACAGTTAAAAATACTTGTACAATAGATAGTAGTTATGCTGTAACAATTAATCCCTTAAACACCAATACTTTAGCAAAGAATAAAATTAAATATGCTATATATAAGAGTAGTGAGTCTAGACCTACAACAGGTATTAATTTAGGAACAGTTACAAATATTAATGAAGATTTATCAGCATATCCAAATGCTTCATCTATTTCAGAATCTTTGATTGTTGCAACAGGAAGTTTAAAAGGGGCAAGTACAAGTGGAGGAACTGATGGTGAAAGTGTAACTTATACTTTATATTTATGGATGGATGAGAACGATACTTTAGAAGATGCTAACAAAACTTTTGAAGCAAGTGTATATGTGTCAAATTATGCAAAGAAACTGCCTCCAACAGGAGCAGAAGATATAATAGCTTTAGCAGGCAATGCTGATTCAACATCAACAGCAGTTATAGATAAAGGCACAGATGAATCAGGATGTACTAATACTCTAGCGTATGACGATTTTGGAAACCTAAGATATGTTGGGGCAAACCCATGTAATTATGTGACATTTAATGGAGAAACGGCTGGCTGGAGAATTGTAGGGGTTTTTGATGGCTATATTAAGCTCATTAGAAGTTCAGATATTGGCTTTTATTCATGGGATTCAAGTGCATCAAGCATAAACTCCGGATATGGAATTAATCAATGGGGAGAAAATGTTTATTCTAATGATGACCCGTATTCAGGAGCAGATCTAATGAAATTACTTAATCCAGGGTATGATGATACTTTAGCTGAAGATAGTTCTGGAAATGAAATAGCAGGTACTTATGCTAATAATAGTTTATATTGGGATAAACAGTCTGGAAATTGTTATAATGGCAACGGAAATACCTATACTACTTGTAACTTTAGTACGACTGGATTATCTACTGCTGCTCATGGTATGATCGATTATCATACTTGGAATACTGGTGCGCAAGGAAATATTAATATGTATATTGATCCTGTAACATTTGATAAAATGTATGAATATGAAAGAAGCAATAATACAGGACATGATTGTGTAACTAGTCCTTATTGTTCAGATACAGTTAAGAGGAACTCATCTTGGCAGGGATATGTAGGGCTTGTTTCGCCAAGTGATTATGGATATGCAGTTGGTGGAGATGTGAGAAGTAGTTGTTTATTAAATAATATTAATAATTTTAATTCAAGTTGTGCTGCTAGTAACTGGCTTTACTATGGTGGTGGACTTAGTACTATAAATGCATATACCGATTCAAATTATGCTTCTGATTATTTTTTCTTGCTTGATTATGCCATTAATTCTAATGCGGCAACTAGTCATCCTATTTTTCCATCTCTATTTCTAAAATCTTCTGTATTATTATCGTCTGGTACTGGAACTACAACTAATCCATATGTATTATCTTTAGAATAGTCTTTTAATTAGATTATTCTTTTTTCTTCTAAAGTAAGGGGGTATTTGATATAATGGAAGAGAGGAGGTTAGTTTTGGGTGAAGAAGTATATTGCTGAGTTTGTGGGGACTTTAGTTCTTGTATTGTTTGCCTGTGGAGTGGCTGTTGTAACTGGAGTTGATTATCTTGGCACAGCTCTTGCTTTTGGGCTTGTGATTGTTGCTATGGCTTATAGCATTGGCAATGTAAGTGGATGTCATATTAATCCTGCTGTGTCTCTTGCTATGGCTATTTCTGGCAAGATGTCATGGAGTGAATGTGTTAAATACATGATATCTCAAATTCTTGGAGCAATATGTGGAGCAGCATTACTTGGGGCATTCTTAGGATCTTTTGAAGCTCTAGGAGCAAATGGATATGGCGGAGAACTTATCAATGGTACAGTTGTTAATATGTGGATAGCACTAGGTATTGAGGCAATTCTTACTTTTGTTTTTGTTTTAACGATTTTAGGTGTAACTGACAAAAAAGAAAACGGAAGTGTTGCGGGTATCGTGATTGCTTTATCTTTAGTATTAGTTCATCTAGTTGGTCTTCCATTTACAGGTACAAGTGTTAATCCTGCTAGAAGCTTAGGACCTGCTTTGTTACAAGGTGGAGAAGCATTATCTCAAGTATGGGTATTTATTGTAGCTCCTTTAGTTGGTGGAGCCTTAGCGGCTTTATTTTACAAGAAAGTGTTAAAGTAGGAACTTAAAGAAGACTCAAGTTTTTGAATCTTCTTTTTGTTTGTGCTTTTTTAAGTAATTAGTTCATATAATTTGATGGGTGATTGTTTCATGAATGAAATTGATTTAGCACTTTTAAGACATAAGAAAAGAAGATTTGATTGTAATAAAAAAGAAGATAATAAGATATCTAATGAATTTAGTAAGATATTATTAAGTATTATTTTGGTATTATCTTCTGTAATTTTTATAAAGCTTGATGATGATAATAAAGAATGGTTTAAGGGTCATGTTTTAGAAAGTAATTTTGCTTTTATGAAAATTAATGAATGGTATCATCAAACATTTGGAGATATTTTGCCTAGTTTTCAAGAGAATACAGTTACAGCTGTAAGCGAGATATCAGAAGGAGAAAGAGAACGTTATTTAGATGGATATAAGTTCAAAGTATTAAAAAACACCCCTATTAAGGCTATTTCAAGTGGTATTTTAGTTTATATGGGAGAAAAAGAAGGATATAAGAATACTTTTATTATGCAAGGCGTTGATGGCGTTGATATTTGGTATGGTAATATAGATAATACTAATTATAAGCTTTATGATTATGTTGAAGAAGGAGAGATAATTGGGGAAAGCATGGATGAGTACTATACTGTTGTTTTTGAAAAAGATGGTAAAGTAATTTCTTATGAAGATTATTTTGAACAAATATAAGATTCATTCTACGACTTATGTTCTTTTCTTAGTTTCTTTTTTATGTGGAATGTTTAGAAGAGTTTTATATCTTTTTTTTATTGTTTGTTTTCATGAACTTGGGCATCTTTTTTTTATTAAATTATTTCATTATAAAGTAATTGAGGTAGTTATTTATCCTTTTGGGGGCATTACAAGAGTAGAACATAGACTTAATGATAGTATAAAAAAAGAAATAATAATTTCTTGTGGTGGTGTTTTTTTTCAATTAATTCTTGGCATTTTAGTTATTTTCTCTTCGCTTTATGATAAAGAATTATTCTTGTTTTATAACTCTGTTATTTTAATATTTAATTTACTTCCCATTATTCCATTGGATGGAAGTGTTTTCGTTCATCATTTGCTAGAAATATTTTTTTCTTTTGAACTTTCTCTTGATTTTTATGAAGCTTTCTCAGTAGTTAGTTTGTTATCTTTTATTTTAATCAATTATTTCTTTCGTTTAGATAATTATTTTATATGTATGGTATTAATATTTCAATATGTTGCCTTTTTTAAGAATAAAAAATACTATCGTAATCGTTTTTATTTAGAAAGATATTTATATGATTTTCCGAGTAAAAAAATAAGGAATGAGAAAGGTGGTAATTATAAAGTATTAAGAAAGAATACAAGACATTTTTTTTATAATGGAAAAAGGTATGAAACAGAAAGAGAAATTCTAACTAAAGTATTTGACAAGAAAGAGTATTTTTGATAAAATCATTTTGTTTTATGAGCTTTCATAAAACCGCTCAAAAAAGGTTTTAAATGAGTAATCTACCTTAATGGCGTGTCTTAATTAAGTAAAGGAGGGAAAAAATGAAAGCAATTTTTGTTACAGGTGGAAAACAATACTATGTTTCTGAAGGAGATACAATCTATGTTGAAAAATTAGATGTTGAAGCTGGAAGCGACGTAGAATTTAGTGATGTTTTATATGTAGATGGTAAAACAGGAAGTCCATATGTAGATGGTGCTAAGGTTATTGGTACGGTTGAAAAGCATGGAAAACAAAAGAAAATTCTAGTGTTTAAATATCGTCCAAAGAAAAAATATCGTAAGACTCAAGGTCATAGACAACCTTATACTAAAGTTACGATTAAGAAAATTGTAAAATAATGATAACGATTATAGTAAAAAGAAATAATAAAAACATTGTTAAAGTTAGGCTTTGTGGGCATGCAGGATTTGCTGATTTTGGTAAAGATATTGTATGTGCTGGTGTGTCTTCTATTCTTACAACAACAGTTAATGCTATTTTATCATTTGATGATAAGGCTATAGAAATAGAAGATAAGAGCGACTTTATTATTAATGTTAAAAAGTGTGATGAGATTACTGAAAAGTTACTTGAAAATATGATTTTGTTGTTTCAAGAATTGGAAGAGTCTTATCCTAAAAATGTAAAAATAAAGGAGGATATAGAAACATGTTAAGATTGAGTTTAAATCTACAAAGATTTGCCCATGTTAAGGCTCAAGGTTCTACACAAAATGGACGTGATAGTGCTGGTCGTAGATTAGGCGCTAAAGCTGCTGATGGACAAAAAGTTAGTGCTGGTTCTATTTTATATCGTCAAAGAGGTACAAAGATTTATCCTGGAACAAATGTAGGAATGGGTAAAGATCATACTTTATTTGCTAAAGTAGAAGGCGTTGTTCGTTTTGAAAGACTTGGAAGAGATAAAAAGAAAGTAAGCGTTTACGAAGAAAAGTAGTAAATGCTTTTTATTTTTTAGAAAAGTAGGTTACTATTTCTTTTTTTTAATTGTAATGATAAAATATTGTCAAATGGAGGGGATTATAATGTTTGTTGATGAGGTTAAAATGAAGCTTGTGGCTGGAAAAGGTGGAGATGGTTGTACATCTTTTCGAAGAGAAAAATATATTCCTATGGGTGGACCTGATGGTGGTTCTGGTGGAAAAGGCGGAGACATCATTTTTGAAGTTGATAAAAATTTAAAGACTTTAGTTGATTTAAAGTTTCATAAAATTATGAAGGCAGATAAAGGAGAGAATGGAAAAGGGAAGAATAGGAAGGGGGCTGAAGCACAAGATATTGTTATAAAGGTTCCTGAAGGTACTATTATTTATGATGATGATACAGGGCTTGTTTTAGTTGATTTGACTCAAGATAAGCAAAGATTTGTAGCAGCTCACGGAGGAAGAGGAGGAAGAGGAAATACGGCTTTTGCTACTCATGAAAAGCCTGCTCCACAATTCAGTGAACTTGGAGAACCTGGAGAAATTAGGTTTATTAAATGTGAATTAAGAGTTTTAGCTGATGTTGGATTAGTGGGGATGCCAAGTGTTGGAAAGAGTACTTTACTTTCTAGTGTTACTAGTGCTAGTCCTAAAATTGCTGCTTATCATTTTACAACATTAAGTCCTAATCTAGGCGTTGTTAAGTTAAAAGATGGTAGAAGTTTTATTATGGCTGATTTACCTGGTATGATAGAAGGTGCAAGTACTGGGGTTGGTCTAGGTTTAGAGTTTTTAAAACATGCTTCTAGAACTAAGATTTTAGCACATGTAATTGATATGGCTGGTAGTGAGGGAAGAGACCCGATTGATGATTATGAATTAATAAGAAAAGAACTGGTTTCTTATAGTGATAATTTGGCTAAAAAGAGAGAAATAATTGTGGCTAATAAATGTGATATGCCTTCTTTTGAAGAGAATTTGAAAAAATTTAAGAATCGTTATAAAGATAAAGAAATATTTGCTATATCTGCTATGGATAAAATTGGATTAGAACCTTTATTAATATATTTAGCTGACACTTTGAGTGTTATTGAAGATGAGAAATTATTTGATGAAAACGACTATGAAAGTACAATTGTTTATAAATTTAATCAAGAAAAACCATATACCATAAAGAAGAGTGAAGGTATATGGGTTGTTGAAGGGGAAAGCGTTGAAAAATTATTTGCAATGACTAGATTTGATGAACAAGAAGCAGTTGAACGTTTTGCTAGAAAGTTAAAAGGTATGGGAATTGAAGATGAGCTTTTTAGATTAGGCGCTAAGGTCGGAGATGAAGTTTGCATTAATGATTATGTATTTGAGTTAAGAAACTAGTCTTCAAATTTTAATATTGATCCTATGACAAAATTTTTACTCGAGTTTTTAGGTAATTCTAAAATACTCGTTTTTTTTGTGCTTTCACTAATCTTGACTATCTTGTTTTTAGGAACGTCTCGATATATATATATAATTTGATTTTCGTTATTTAAGCCAATTACATCTATGTTTTCTTTCATGAAAAAAGTGTGAATAGCGTTGCATTTTTTAAATAGAATTCCTTCCTCGATATTTTCTTTTCCCATGAGACCTATAAGACGATTTAAAAATGATTTGGCCTCTTTTATTTCAATTGATTTATTATTAATTTTTAATTTCATTTTTTTCTCCTTTGTAACATTATACTATGAATTTTAAGAAATTATGATTATTTTGTGGCGATATATGCAAACACCAACTCGCATATATATATACATTTTATTTACATGTAAATGCTTGCATGTAAATAAATTGTAAAGCTTATTAGAAAATATTTAAAAAATTATGGATAGAAACTATTGACAATAAAAAAAATCCTGATAGAATAATTCCTACAAAACAGGGGACGTGGTTGTTTATGGGAAAGATAAATAAGAGTGGAATGATGAAATCTCTTAAGAAAAAACGTTTACTTTTAAATATTTTGCTTCTTTTGATAGTGGTTTTACTGTGTTATTCTTCCTATGAATGGTATTTTAAAAAAGAAAGCCCAAAAGAAGTTTATAAGGTTGATAATTTAGTTTCTGATTTGCAGGGACATACTTTTGAAACGAAACTTAAAGAACTAAAGAAAATTAATTCTGATGTTTTAGGAATTATAGAAATATTAAATACTGATTTTGAACAAGTCTTTGTTCAGAGTAAAGATAATAATGAATATCTTACTCAAGATATTTATAAAGAAAAAAATAAAGCTGGGGTCCCTTTCTTGGATTACAAAGTAAATTTAGATTCCCAAAAAATTTTAATATACGGGCATAATTCAGTTTATTATGATGCGCCGTTTCATTACTTAGAAAATTATTATGATGAAGATTTTTATAACCAGCATCGATATATACTTATGAAGTTAGAAAATGAAACTAGAAAGTATGAGATTTTTTCTGTATATGTTGAACCGAGTGATTGGGATTATATGAAAATAGATTTTCAATCAGAAGAAGAGTATCTTGAACATATTGAAAAATTAAGAAAGAAATCGATGTATGAAAGTGACATTAAAATAAAAGATGAACAGATTTTGATTTTACAGACGTGTAGCTTTAAAAAAGAATATCAAGGGTATCAAAAAAAGTTTTTGCTTATTATAGCTAGGAGGGTTAATTAATGAAAAGTAAGGTTTTAAAAATATTTTTTATTGTTTTTGCGTTCTTTGCATTTTCGCTTAGAACATTAGCGCTAGATAGTGCGATAGAAAATGAAGAGATAACATCTTCTATAAGTAAAGATGAGAATTCTTTAAATGATACTGAAAAAGAAAATAAAGAAAAAGAAGTTAGCGATGCGGCTGCTTCTGGTTTGGAAGATTCTGGTTCTTTAGATAGTGAAGGAAAACTAGAAGAGAATCCAAAAGAGGACGAGACAGAAAAAGAAGTTATCGCAAAAGAAGATAGTCCAAAAGAGATTGAAGTGGAAAAAGAGACTTCAAAGGAAACTAGTGAAGATTTGCATGAGAAATCAAATCCGAGCAATAATACTTCTGATTCTAAAGAAGAAGATTCTAAAGAAATAGGGGCAGGTGAAAATAAAGATAGTATCTCACCAAAAACTAATGCGTCACCTGCAAAGGCGAGTGCTCCAAATGAAGATGAAGAAATTCCTTCAGCTGATAATAAAATTATTTTCTCTTATAATGGTGTTGAGTATTTTATGGAAATTGGTGATCAAGTAAATCTTAGTACTTTAATTCATACACTCAAACTTGATGAAGAAGAAGCAAATTTTATTCAGTCGATTCGTCAGGTAAAGCAAGGACCTAGTGATGATGTAGTTCTTGAGATAACTCAGTCTGGTAACGATTATATTATTAAAAGCTTAAAATCTTTTAAAACACAAGAGGCTTTATTAATTACAACAAATCGAGAGACTTATGAAGTTGTTGTTAGAGAACCATCTGTTCCTACTCATACAAAAGAAATTGCTGACAACGGAAATGGAACTTATGAGTTATCTTTAAATGTTACAGGTGCTGCTGAAGTACCTTCTGAAAAATCAAGTGCAAACGTATTAATCGTTTATGATATTTCAAGTAGTATGTTTCATTGGTATGCAGAAAGTGCAACAGGAAGTTATGGACATGATAAGGAAACTCCTGAATATGAAGATTATCGAGGATATTATCTTTTGTATAAGAAAGATGAAAATGGTAGATTAGTTGAACTAGGAATAACAGATAATTATAACGAAGGTCCTGTATATAAACGAAACGGTACTGAATATACTGGAAAAAGATATGCTACAACACGTGCTTCTCAAACAGAAGTTATAGTAAGAAACTTTATAACTCAACTCTATAGTCACCCAAATGCGAATGTTCAAGTTTCTCTTGTTGGTTTTGCTGGTGGACCTCATAATAGAAACAGCTTTACACATACAATTAAAACCTGGACACCTAATGAATCAGAGGATAATATTACAGGAATTACGAATTTGTTATCCGATACGCTTGGACAATATAAATTAAATTATATATCTGGTACAAATTATGAGGCTGCATTTAAACAGGCTTTAATTGAACTAGGATATGCTGATGATGATCAAACATTTGTGATTTTTGTCACTGATGGTTCACCTTCACAGTCAGAGAAATCAAATAATAATACAAATCCATATGGCAACACTCATGCCGGACATCAAAGAATGTATGAAGACTCTTTAGATAGTATGAAAGAAGTTATTGAAACTATTAAAGGGGATGAGTTAGTAGAGACTACTGAAGATAACAAAGTTAATTTTTATGGAGTTTATGCTTTTGGTAATGAAGACGATTTCTTAGATGATATGGTTTATTATGCTCATTACGGAAAAGTTAGAACTCCAGCATATAATTCTGAAAATAATGAATCTTGGAAAACTGATACGACAGATGTTAGTGATTATTATTACAATGCCGCAGATACAAGTGCATTAACTTCTGCTTTTGATAATATTTTCCATAATATTGTTAAAACGCTTGGAGTTACTAATGTATCCATTAATGATGGTACAACTAAAAAGGCAACTTTAACTTCAGGAGAAGTTGCAGAATTGCTTGATATCGATGAAGACTCCTTCACTTACTGGATGTCTAAAAAAGTAGATTTATATGAAGGAGAAGATGGTTTTGAATATCAAACCGAAAGAATAGATAGAGTAAATGGAAGAACATTTACAGTTTATATTACTGATAATGATCCAACAGATAATAAAGTTAAATTGACTTATACAAGACCTTCTGATGTTCAAGCTGGACTTGTTGGCGAAGGAGAATATTCTTTTAATGACTGGGTTACTGGTTATATTAAGAATAATATTTTAACTGTTCAATGGAAGAAACTTGCAGATGGAGGACACTCACCAAACTTCTTCTTTGGTCAAGAACCAGCTGATGCAAGAGTTGTAGATGGAGCAGTTTTATGGGATGTTGTAAGTAATAGCAATCAGCCACTTTTAAATGGAGTTACTTATACTGTTAAGTTTAATGTTTGGAAAACACAAATGGTTTTTGATTTAATTGCTGATCTTGAGAATGGTAAGATAGAGTATAGTGATTTATCTTCATCATCATCAAATCCTGAACTTGCAGGACTTGATCAATATATTTTAGAGTCTTGTTCAGGTGGTGTTTGTAGTTATACTTTAAGAACAAATACAACTGCTACTTTAAGTTATATGGATACAAGATATGGAACTCAACAATTTAAATCTAAATATATAAATCCAAATGGGATTGTGATTGCCAAAGAAACAATTGATATTTCTAAGGAATGGGTAAATATTATTGATTCGAGAACTGGAGAACCTGTTACTATTGTTTTATATCAACAACAATTACCAGATAAAGATAATGAAGGAAATATTATTAATACATATGATTCAAACGAATATATGAAGTTAACTATTTCTGGACCTACATGGAAAATTGAAGATATTAATATTTCTCCAGGACTAATGACAATAGATTATGAGGAAATAGAACTTGAAAATGGAAGAACAAAATTAGTTGCTAAAAGAGACGAAAATGGAAAAGAAATTGGAGTTAAAATTCTTGATAAAGGATATGATTATTTCTTTGTTGAAGAAGGACGTGATAGTTATTACTGGCAACTTGTTGCTGAAGTAATGCATCCAATGGTTATTAATGGAACTCTAACTGAACTTATTAAAATGGATAGTAATACGTTAGATGATTTCGTTTTAGGTACAGGTTTAAAAGGATCTTCAGGATATTATATTCCAGTTGAGATGATGGAGGATAAAACGATTATGTTTATGACTTCTAATCGTGGAAACCATTTTGTAAGACTTGAACCTTATGGCGATGTTTATTTAATAAATGAAGTTAGTACAATAGATTTTGAATCGAATTTGTCTGCTTGGCCTCAAGAGTTATATACTAAAGATGAGTCAGATAACCTTGTTCCACTTCCAAATGTAGTAATTGAAGTTGCTTTAGTAGATCAACTAAATCCACCAACTGTTTATGATAGATTCTATGTTGAATATGATGCTGAAAGTGATGACCATTACAATGTTTATTATTATGATGAAAATCATAATAAAGTTGATATGGGTTCTGTTTATTCTTACTTTGCTAAAAATAAGAAATATTTAGATAAATATGGTGAACTTGGTGGTCTTATTAGATATCGTCTAGATGTAGTATCTGTTTCTAATTCTGGTTTGGATGTTGGAAGCGATGCTTATAAGAGTTTACTAGAAAGAATTAACGCAAGTTATTTTTCATACGTTCATCAAAACAATGATATTGAACCTTCTATTAGTGCAATTAATTATCGTCGAAGTAATTTAAATATTCAAAAACAAGTAGAAGGCGCTCCTAGTGATGAGCAATTTACTTTTGATATTCATATTTTTGATCCTGGAAATTTGATTTCTAAAACAGATGAAACAGGAAATGATGTTCTTGTTCTTGATGATATTTACTTCTCTGTATGGGATAGTTCTTTGGGGGAAAATGGTAAAGCCAAAGGATATGTTGATTTTGGAGATAGTATTGGTAGTTGGACAAAAGAAATTAAAGAAGGAGTTTGGACAGGATTCTATCATGGAAAAAATGATCTTACAAATACTTTAAGAATTTCTTTAAATGCTTATCAGAATCTTCGCTTTACTAATCTAACAACAGATGCTATTTATGATATTATAGAGATTTTAGATGGAACTAGTGGTTTTGTTTTTGACGGATCAACTGGTGTATATGACCACATCGTAAGAATTGATGAACATAATAGTAATCAAGTTGTTGTATCGACAACAAATAATATAGTTACTATTCAAGGAAAAAGAATTTGGGATAAAGATAATTCGACAATTCCAACTTCTACAAAAATTCGCATCTATTCTTTAGGTGATAATAATACTCAGACTTTTATTGGAGAAGTTGAGGCAAATGTTGTAAAAAGATATTTAAATGATGAGGAAACTGATTATGATTATATCGCTGAATATGAATTTGATAATTTAACTGCTGATAAAACTTATATCTTAAAAGAAGTTGTTTCTGAAAAAGAAAATAATATTACTGTAGTTGATAAAGCTTATTATAATGTATTAAAAATTGATGATAATAATAAGGTAGAAGGTAAAATTGGTATTACCAATAGTGCTTATACTCTTATTATGAAGAATCAACAAGTTGTTGATGTAAAAGTATATAAAGATTGGCAAGATTCTAATAATCAAGATGGTATTAGACCTTCTAACGTTCAAGTTACTTTGCTTGCTGATGGAGTTGAAGTAGAGGGCTCTACAAAGACTTTGAATGGTAATGAGGAAATGCCATGGACTTATATATGGACTGATTTGCCTAAATATAAGACTGATGAAAATGGTGATTTTGTTTTAGATGATCAAGGAAATTATGTGTTGATTGTGTATACTGTAAGAGAGGAAACAGAAGGTACTATTATTACTGGAGTTGATGGTGCTGGTACTTATGCTTTCCAAGTAAAAGAAAATGAAATAAACGATTATACAATTGAGAATAAGCATACTCCTGAAACGATTAGTATTGAAGTTACTAAGACATGGTCAGATCAAAATAATCAAGATGGTATTAGACCTGCAAGAATTTTTGTTAAAGTTAAAGCTAATGATGAAACTTTAAGAGTCGTAGAACTAGGTTTAACTACAGAAGGAATTTCTGTTTCTAGAGATGGAAATCAATGGACATATGTAATTGGTGGTTTAGATAGGTATTCTAATGGAAGTCCAATTGTTTATACTATTGAAGAAGTTTTAGATGAGAATGGAACTGCAATTACAAATGCAAACGATGATAGCAATGCTCTTATTACGTTAAATCAAAATACTAACGGAAAATATCAGTATAGTTTAAATGGCTATGACATTACAAATACCCATATTCCAGATGTAACAAGTATTGAAGGAACAAAAACATGGGTTGATAAAAGTGGAAATAGACCTAGAACTATCGTAGTAAAAGTTTATTCTAATGGTGTTCCAACAGAAAATGAGCCAAAGGAAGCTGTAGCTACTTTTGCTTTGACTGTTAGTGATGATGGAAGAAGTATTACTTCAGATAATGAAAATGTAATAGCTTCTATAATTGATGTTAATAATTGGAGTTGGAAATTAAGTAATCTTCCAAAAAATGATTCTGGTGTAGAAATTGTTTATGCTATTGTGGAAGATGCTTTAGAAGGCTATGTATCAGAGATTAATGGCTATGCCATAACAAATACTGAATCAACAGAGGTATCAGTTGAGAAGGTATGGAGTTTAGGAAGTACATCAAAAGAAGTAACAATTAACTTACTTGCAAACGGCGACTTACAATCTAGCATTAAGTTAGACGGAAGAGTAGATGAATCTGAAGTAGAGGCATGGAAGTATACATTTACTAACTTAAATAAATACGATGAAAACGGTGAATTAATTACTTATACAGTAACTGAGGATACATTAGCTGGATATCAAACAAATATTACAACTAATGAAACTGGATATGTAGTAACAAATACTGAGTTAACTGAAGTATCAGTTGAAAAGGT
>OCTW013412329.1_pt1 | contig 13170 bp, 16 predicted proteins | sample 1539671 | NCBI WGS metagenome assembly OCTW01 (sample SAMN02144230, study PRJEB22623) | gut metagenome | biome: sheep rumen | host: Ovis aries | place: New Zealand | reverse complement strand
TTCGGGAGAAATACCTAACTCCTTTACTACCTCGGAGGCTACTCGGTTCTCCTGTTCCATCGTTGAGGCTGCTACTTCCTCCTGTGGCTGTTCCTGTACCGGGCTTTCGGTTATAGCCCCTAACAGGTTCTTTAATCTGTCTTTCTTTGCCATTGCTATTTATTCTTTAAGTTGTTTCTATTCTTATCGCCCCTCATCCATCGGCTTAGTATCTCCTCCGTTAGTGCTTCGTAGTCCTTTGCTCCGTTGCACTCAGGAGCGTAGGCGAAAATATCTAAGCCCTCTAAGGGTGCTTCCGCTACTGCTATGTTCTCCCTTATCTTCGTGGAGAATACCTTAGAGCCGTATCTCTCCCTTATCTGCTCCACTACCATATTATTTAAGCTCCTGTTATTGTAGCGTGTAATGAATACTCCGCTTATCTCTAAGCCTCTGTTCAGTGCTTTAAGCCCCTCTACTACCTCCTCTAACATCGTTAAGCCCTTATAGGGAAGAGCCTCAGCCGTGAGCGTTATATAGAGGTCTGTAGCTGCTACTAAGGCGTTATAGGTAATTAGCCCTAAGGAGGGAGGACAATCTAATAAAATAACATCGTAGTTCCCGGCTACGTCCGCTAAGAGGTTCTTAAGTAGGTACTCCCTCGCTATACGTCCGCTAAGGTCGTACTCCGCTCTCGCTAAGTCTATGGAGGAGGGCGTAAGGTCTAAGTTCTCCTTAACGTGGACTATCGGGAGAGCTGCCTCTCCTCGTAGTGCATCGTAAACGCTTACCTCTATTCCGTCCAAATCTTTCAGGAAGAAGAAAGTTAGGTTTTGTTGTGCGTCCAAATCTATAAGGAGTACTCTCTTCCCTTTCCGTGCGAGAGCTGCCCCTATGTTCGCTACTGAGGTAGTCTTTCCTACTCCTCCTTTGTGGTTCGCTACTGCTATTATTCGGGTATCCATCCGTTAGCCTCCTCTTCTTTATCGTCTAACATACTCTCCCACATTCCTAACTCTATGTCCGTATCTAAAACGCTGTGGGCTATCGTCTCATCGTCTTTAGCGTACTTCTGTAGAGCCTCCTCCGTTGCTGAGGGGTATCGCTTCCTCAGGTCTGCTAACTGCTCCTCAGGGGAGAGGTTAAGGGTAGTAAGAGCCTGTAAAGCCTCCTCCGCTAAGTCCGGGTTCTTCTCTCGGATGGTGGTATATACCTCCTCTTTGGTTCTGAGCTTCTTTTCCATACTTAAGCCTCCTCTTCCTTTAGGGGTTCAAACTCTTTCGGGTAGTGAGCCTCAGCGAAAGCCGTTAGAGCCTTTTCTACCTCGCTCAGGTGGGCTACTCCCTCCTCCGTGGAGAGTATAGCCGTATCTTTCATTACTACGCTTGAAGTGTACCTCTGTAAGGTCTCTCCTTGCTTGAATTGTAGCCCTATTCCCTCCGTATCGTCCCAAAGGGTTATAAGGTCTCCGTTCTGTTCTTTTCTGTAGTCCATATATGGGTAAACTTTATTACTTGATTACTAATTAAAAGGGAGCGTCCTCCTGTGTCTCGCTAAAGAGTTCCGTTTGCTTCGCCTGAGTGCTTAGAGCCTCCTCGAAGTTGGGCTTAATGTACTTTGTACGTCCCTCCCATTCTAAGATGGTGTCTAAGGGATAGTAGCCGTATCTCCGCTTCATCAGCCTAACAAATAGCTTTCCCTGTATGGGCTTAAGTTCGTCCCCCTGTGCGTAGGTGGCTGCTCCTAAGTCGGAGAGTAGTTTCTTAGCTGCTTTCTCCTCCTCCTTGTTCTTTGGGAGTGGGTGTAGCTCTTTCAGGTTGAAAAGCCCTATACAGGTGTCGGCTATTCTCTCGAAGTCTCCTCCCTCTCCTATGTTCTTCGTATCTACGCTTACCGGGCTATCTACGTCCCTGTTAAACTGAGCTGCCAATACAAAGGGTATTCCCTCCCGGTTGGCGAAGTCCTTAATATCATTTACTACTTTCTTTATCTCCTCCGTTCGCTGTCGGCTATACTCCTCGCTATAGATTAACTGAGCGTAGTCTATACAGACTATAGAGGCGGTTCGGGTAGAGAGGTAGTACTTAATAGCGTCTAAGAGCTGCTCTACTTTGTAGTTCTCATCTACTATCGTCAAAGCTCCGCTACTAAGGAGGTCTCTAAAGAACTTGTCCTTTTGGGCTACAAAGTTATCGTAGTGCGTCCTCCCATCGGTGCGCCTCTCGTTCCTGAAATAGGTACTCCCTTTCCCCTTGAAATAGGAAAGTATTGTATCGGATGGGGTACGGCTTATCTCCGCATCGTTCACAAAGGTATTTAGGAGGTCGGTTATAAGCCTCCGTTTATCTACCTCGTAGGAGAAATATAAAACGCTCTTCCCATTCCCTAAGGCTACGTTCCTCCGTGCCTCGTTGAGGGCTATGTTATTCAGGTAGGAGGTCTTTCCGTGTCCCCTGTAGCCACAAATAAAGGTTAAGCCTGAGTTAAGCGTAAGTTCCTCCCTCTGTCTGCCCTGTTCAAACACAAAGCCCGTAGGAATACCCTCCTTAATCTCTGAGAGGAAAGTAGCGTACTCCTGAGGCGTGGAGGGAGCGAAGATTTTAGCGTACTCTACTGCCCTCTCCTGTGCGCTCTGCTTCGTGGCGGTCTCCCTCATCAGGCTAAGAGCCTCATCGGTACGCCCATCGCTAAGAGCCTCCGTTATCTTCGCTGAGGCTTCCCTTACCTCCTTAGCCCGGTTCGCTTCCTGTGTCCTGAGGTAGGCTTTATCTGCCCACTCCCTAAAGTCGCTTACCTTGAAGTTAAGGCTCTCTTCGTACTGCTCTAAGAGCTTGTAAATATCCTCCCTCTCGTAGGGCTTTATATATGGGGAGTTAAGTAGGCGTTCCACTTCGCTAAAGAAGTCCTCCCTATCCTTTAGGGTAAGCAAGCCTCCCTTATCCTCTTTCTCTGCGTATCGCCCTACTATGTCGTTCAGGATATAGACGGAGTAAGTAAGAGCCTCCCCTACTACCTCCCTCCTGTAGTCCTCTATCGTGTGAGCTGCTAAGTACTCGTCTAAGTCCTTAGCCCCATCGGGGAGAGTGGCTATATAGATACTTCCCCCTACTTCCTGTATAGCGTTTATGGTAGGAATAACAAAGCTACGCCCTCTCTCGTCATTGTCGAAGAGTAGCGTAAACTTCTCTACTCCCCTCTTCTTTGCGTCCGCTATCTGTGTCTCGGTGGCTTTCCCTCCTGTAGTGGCTGCTACATTCGTAGCCCCTCTTACCTGAGCGTGGAGAGCGTCTAACTCCCCCTCTACTATTACCACATCTTTAACGCCTATGCCTATCCCGAAAAGTCCGCTACTCTTTTGTAGTCCGTAGCTGTTTAGGTACTTCGTCCCTGTGGTGGTCTCTACTACCTCCCGGAACTTAAAGCCTAAGAGCCTACTCCCATTCCTGTAAGGGATGGTTAGGAGGTGGGTAGTTCCTACGCCCCCTATCGTCTCTCCTGAGGCGTTTTTTACTACGCCCTTATAACTATCCCCATCAGGAAGAGAAAGCCGTATAGCGGTCGTTATAAGCCCTAATTCCGCTTTCTTTATATCCTCCTCCGTCCATTTGCGAGAGAAGAGGTAGGAGCGTACCCTCTTAGCCTCCTCGGTGTCTCCCCAAAGAGCGTTTACAAAGGTGGCGTTAGCGTTCTCCCGGTTCGCCTGTCGTTCCTCGTACTCTTTCCATTCCTCGCTATCGCTGTTAGGGATGGTAAGGTTACAAAGCTCCGCTAAGGCTTTCAGGGCTGTAATAAAATCTACGTTGTTGAGGCTCATATACAGGTCTATAAGCCCTTTCTTTTCGTCCGCTGAGTGGTCTATAGCCATAAACTTTCTATTCTCATACACAAAGGTAATAGCTTTGTTTTGGCTGTCCTTTGTTGCGTCCGCTAAGTGGTGCTTACTCTCCCATCGCTGCCCCACTTTCTTAAAGTGTAGCTCAGGGAAAGCCTTATCTATGTTCCCGAAGAGAGTAGGAAATAGCTCGTACTCCTTAAAGCTGTCTAAGTTATTGTTCGTTGCCATATATGGGTAAACTATATTACTTAATTACCTGTTCTATTAACTCGCTCTCCGTTGGAGGCTGCTTTTCACTTGCTCAGCCAAAGAGGATATATAAGCCATCCTCTTACTATCGTCCTTTATCCTACGTCCCCCTATGGTCGTTTCCTCTATGGGTGGGAGCTGCTTACTTACCCAATCGAGTTTAACGCCATCTCCCCAAACTTGTACTTTATCGTAGCCGTTCTTGGTGTAGGGTTCTATTCGGACTATAGAGCCGTTTTTCAGGCTCTCTAAGCCCTCTTTACTTGCAAGCTGTAGAATTATACTCTTAAAGGTGTTGGAGGCGTAGGGAAAGCCCAAAGAGTAGAGTTCTCCGCTATCCTCGTCCCTGAGGTCTATGTACCAATAAACTACTACCTCTCCCCTAAAGGTGCGCTCCTTTTGGCTGATCGCTTCTAAGCGTCCCTCTACGTAAGAGTATCTTTCCTCCGTACCCTCAGGAGTGCGCCTTACTATAGCCCCCTCCTTTATGTTGAGGTACGTCTTTCTTCTGTCGGCTGTTATACGTTCTCCTAACATACTTATTCCTCCTCCGTTTCGTTGTACCAAAATTCGCCCTCCCCTCTGATGTAGGCTAACTCCTTTTCGTTAAGCTGTTCCTCCCCCATCAGGAGAAGAGCCTTAGCCCTGAGCCTGTTCCGCTTGCTCGTTACAAACTCCGTAGCCTTTCTTTTGGCGTAGTCCTCTAAGTGGGTAAGCTGCTCTTCCCGGAGGGCTTTGTTTCCGCAAAGGGAGCGCAAAACGTTAGCCTCCTTTTCCTTGTTTCCCTTAGCCCCCTGAGCCTGTTCCCTAATATCGTATTTCTTAATAAGCTCGCCTACGCTCTCCATCGTTTCTATTTCGGTATAGTTCTCCCATTCATCGAAAGCCATCGGGAGAAAGCGGAAAGAGTAAAGCGTTATAAGTTCCTCCCTGTCCTCAGGGATAGCCGTTATATCGTCTAAGGAGAGTATTTCTTTCTCTTGCTGAGTTATTTCTAAGTTATAGTTCATTTCGTTTCCTCCTCTATCAGGTAGTTAAACTTACTGCTCTTTATGGAGCTACTTTCGTTACTTTCCTCTATCAACTTCGTATAAAGGTCTTTCAGGAAGTCTATAGCCCCCTTAGGCGTTCCGTCTGCGTAGTGTGTCGCTATGGAGTGGTACAGGAGTAAGTAGCCCTCCTCAAACTCAGTAAGAGCCTCATCGAAAGCGTCTCTATAGAGAAAGTCTTTCTCCCATCGCTCCCCATCTTCGCTAAGGTAGCCTTTATATTCCTCGTACCTGAGCTTACCCTCTCCGCTAAGGAAAGCAAGCTCTAAGAGGTCTAAGTAGTGGGAGGCTGCTCCCTGTATCGCTTCCTTATCCCCATCGTTGAGGCTCTTAGCGTTAGCCCTGTAGCCTCGCTTCTGTAGCTGTTCCCTGAGGTATGGGATAGCGTCTAACTCCGCTCCCGGCTCTTTCTCATCTTCCAATAAGGAGGAGGCTATAAGGATAGGGATAAACTTAAGGAGCTGCTTCCTGATCCTGTTACGCTTTGCATCTACAAAGGTCTCGGCTTGCTTTATATCGCTCTCTATGGTGGCTTTGGATAGCTCGCTACTCCATCGGCTAAGCTCATCAGGCGTTAGGGTGTCGGCTATGGTCTTTCCGTCCCTGAGTGCGCCCCTCTCGGATAGATGGAAAGAGGCTACTATTTCCTCTATTCGCTTTACGTCCTCTACGTCTAAGTCTCCGTCTAAGCCTAACAGGAAATAGGCTACTACTAAGCCCTTTCTATCCTGAGGGAGTTCCGCAAGCTGCTCCCTGTAGGTCTTAGCCTCATCGGGAGTTATATAGCCCACATTCAGGAGAGAGGCTACTCTCCTCTCCCTGTTCCTTTTTAGTTTCTCTGAGGTGGGAAGAGCGTTAAACTCCTCCCTCTCCTCCTGTATGGTCTTTAGTATATCCATTATATAACGCTTGTTTCGCTCCCATCGCTCAAAGCCCACTCTATTTTAGTGCCTATCCGCTCTAAGAGTTTTTCGTTTATGTCCCTTACGCTCTTGTCGAAAGGCTTAAAAAGTCTCTCGGCTGTATCGTCCTCTCTCCCCTCCGGTGCGCCATCTTGGAAATAGCGGTAGAGGTTGTTAGCTACTCTGTTAAAGTCTCGGTAAATAGCGAGTAACTTATTAGTATTCTCGCTAAGGGTAAAGCTGTCGTTTGCCATTGCTATAAATATTTATGGGTTATTAAAAGGCGTTATCTATTAGCGTTTCGGGAGCGTCCTTAAGGCGAAGTTCCTCCTTTATGCTCTCCGTGTATATCTGTGTAGTAGTGGGCGAAGTGTGCCTTAAAAGCGTCTGAGCGTCCGTAAGGTTTCCTCCGTTCTTAAGTATCGTTACGGCTGTAGTGTGCCTCAGGGAGTGAGCCGTGAACTCTCTTCCGTCCAATCCTATAGCCTTTAAGCCCTCCTTACAAAGTCCGCTTATAGTCCGGGTAGTAAGCCTCTCCCCTGTGTTCCTGTGGCTGTCTGAGGTAAATAGAGGCTCGTTAGCCTTAGCCCCTTTCCGGGTAGCTAAGTAGTTCTTTATGGGGAGGTACGTCTTATCCGTGAGTACTACAAAATCGTCCTTAGTGTCGTGTCCCTTTCCCCATACTCGGAGTATTCGCCTGTTAGCCTTAAAGGTAATGTCTCCTACGTCCGCTCTAACTACCTCTATAGTGCGTAAGCCTGTCCTTAGTATCAGGTTCACTATAGCGAAGTCCCTCAGGCTAAGGCTCTCGAAGTGGCTAAGGAGTTCGCTACTCTTTTCCTCCGTTAGGTGCTGCTTCTTAAAAGCCTGTACCCTCCGGGGAGTTTTCACGCCCTTAGCTATGTTCGGGTAGAGCTTCTCACTCTCTGCCCACTCGTAGAACTTCCTCAGGCTCGTAAGGTAGGAGGCTACACTCAGGGAGCTAAGCCCCTTTGCAAAGAGTTCGTCTTTGTACTCTAAAATATCCGTCCGGGTTAAGTCCTGTATCTCCTTACCCTTTCCCTCCGTCCACTCGAAGAAGAGCTTAAGAGTTCGGGAATAGAGTTTACGGCTGCTCTCCTTAACGTCCTGTCCTGAGACAAAGTAGGCTAAGGCGTTCTCCCATTTAGCCCCATCGGTGGGGAGAGTGGCTACTACGTCCGCTCCTCCTATCCTTACTATATTTCTGCTCTGTACTTGCATACTTTTTTCGGTTTACCAATAAATTACGCTACAAAGGTAAGTTTTTTATTTCATTCCGCAAAGAAATAAACCAATTATTTTTCATAAAAGCGTATTATTTTATCGTTTTTTACGTTTTCGGCTGTCCTGAGGCTCGTTTTTCAGCCTTTTTATATGGGTAATTGAGTAACTTAGTTTACCTATTTACCCCCATCGCTGAGGCTCAGGAGTTGGAGGCTGCTCCTCCATCAGGGAAGAGGGTAGCCGTTAAGCCTATTTCCGTCCGTTCTGAGCGTCCCTTTCCTTTCGGATGGTAAGTTATACCTCTGAGGAAAGAAAGCTCTCCCTACGCCCTCTTTTCGTGGAGCTTGCTCCTGTTACGAATATCAGGCTACGCCCTGAGTGTCCGCTAAGGGGTATTAGGCTGCCCCTGTGGGGTGGGCTATCCACTTATGGGTATTAGGCTACCCCTGTCGGGGTTCGTGCCATATACCGGGTAGTGAGCTTCCCCTTTCGGGGTTCGTGCCACATCAGGAGCGTAAGAGCCTCATCGGGTAAGGTATGGAAATATAGAAAAAGTATATTATCAAAATATCATAATATCATATTTGTATTTTTGCATAATATAGAAATATCATATTATCATATTTGCATATTTTACTATTCCCTATCCTCGGATCGTGGAGGCTGTTCCTGTTCCTAATATAGCGAGTTGCGAGTTATATCCCCATCGTAAGGGGTAGGGAGGAAGTTGTTTTGTGTCCACAAAAGTACAACTTGCTACCCGGTCTTTTGTGCGGACAAAAGTACAACTTGCTTGGAAGTTTTTAGCGTGCTTTACCGGTAAAAAGTACAACTTGCTAAGCATATTCCGCAAAGCCTTTATTATCCCCTCGGAGTGGCGTATATCATACCCTTACAGGAAAAGGCTCAGGAGTAGAGTAGAGGGAAGAGAAAGGAGGGCGTAAAACGCTGCTCCTATAACTCCCCATCGTAAGAGCTTGCTCCCTGTGTTTTCCTGAAAAACTCTAAGCCTAATTAGAGTTAAGTAACCTTAACACAAAGGAAAGCCCTCCGGGGAGGTAGCAAGCTATGTAAATCGGGGTAGTAAATTCTCCGCTCCTGTTCGCCCATCAGGAGGGAGGGTAGGGCGTAGGCTGTCCGGGATGGTGGGGAGGTGCATCGCCTACTATCTGAGTAAAGAGCTGCTCTTTCCTGTAGCCTTTTACTACTTCCTATATACTCTCTAAGGAGAGAGTAAGGGTATATTCAGGGTAGCCCCATCTATACGGCTGCTTTCCCTCCTGTGGCTCTTCGCTAACTCCCATAAAAAGAAAATAGGCTCAGCCCTGAAAAGGGCGTGAGAGCCTAATTTTCATATATTATAACTACTTAAAAGTATTATAATACTTAAAGGATTTTCGGGAAGTGGGCTAAAGCCTTTATTTATCGGGCTTTCCGTGAGTGGCTTTCCGCAAAAGGTACGCAGTTTTCCGCAAAAGGTACGCAGTTTTCCGCAAAAGGTACGCAGTTTTCCGCAAAAGGTACGCAGAAAAGTCTACTCCTCTCCATCGGGTTCTACTTCCTCTAAGTCCTGTATCTTCTTAGCCTCATCGGGAGAGAGTAACGCCTTTATCCTGTTAGCCTCATCGGTAAGCCATTTATCGTTTATGACAAAGTTACATACCCTATCTCCTGAGCTGCCTATACTCTCGTAGTAGTCGGATATTATACCCATCTTTATAAGAGCCTCCGTAGCTTGCTTTAAGTCTTTGGATATGTACGTATAGTTAAGGTATTTCCCTTTGCGGTATCGCTTCCCCTCTATACGTTCCAATATGGAAGTAATACTCTCCTTATACGTGAGAGTGTCTTTCCTCAGGGCTGCTAACTCCTCCTTAATCTCTTCCCGGTCTTTTTTCTCCTTAAGGAGTTCCCTCCTCTTGGCTGCTACTATCGCTTTGGAGTGCTTAATATAGTTCCCCCTTACGCTCTGTAGGAGAAAGAGTAACATCGTAAAGAGTTCCGTTTGTACGCCTGTATCGTTCCAAAGCTGTAGGAGCGTTATAGGGCTGAGGCTATAGCGGTCGTTTATCTCATATACAAAAACGTCCTCGAAGTGTATCTCTACCTTATTGAGCTTCGTTACTCCGTTCTTCGTCTCGTACTTGATACTCTTCCCGATCTGAATAAGGGGAGCTTCTATAGTAAGCGTTCCTCCTCGCTCGTCCTTGAACTTGAATACCTGAGTAAGTTCGGATAGCTTCTTTATCTCCTCCCTTACTTTGTCCGTCTGCTTTCCTCCTATCCGGGAGGTGCTATACATCAGCCTCGTAAGTTCGGGTATGTCTATAACGGCTCTTACTGAGTTAGGGAGCTTCGCTTTCCGTCCGTCCTTTCCTGTCTGTCTGTCCTCTATATGGGAGGGTAGGCTCTTAACGTACTCCTTTACTCCGTCTCTCTCTAAGAGCGTATCTATTACCTGAGCGAAAGCGGTTACTAACTTCATTTGTACCGGGGTAAGGTTTACCCTCTTCCCTTTCCTGTCTACGTACTCCTGAGAGGAGGAAGTTATAGCTAACTGCCCATCGGTTTCCATCTCTGAGAAGAAGCTACGCTCTTTCTTGGCTATAACGTTCTCTATAAGGCTCGTAGCTGTCTTATAGGAATAGCCCTTATGTTCGCTTTCGGCTATGCCGTTCGCCCCTGTGGTGTATCTTATAAAACTGCTATCTACCATTGCTCGCTATAATGTCTTTAAGTTTTCCCCTGAATATCTCTAAAAACTCCTGAGAGGGTTCTATTTCCTCGTAGGATGGGTAAACGGCTCTCCTTATCTCGTCCTTTGTTACCCTCATACCTTTTTCCTGTTTCTCCTTAAGGAGTTTACGGCTGTATCGTGGTGCTACTCTTTGGCTGTAGTCCTCCTTAATGTAGCCTATACTCTCTATCATAACATCAGGGCGAAAGTCCTTAGAGCGTGTTTTCTTCGTGTATTCGTCCACTACTATAACTATCGCCTTAGCCGTGCTGTAGAACTTATATACCTCCTTAGCCTCCTCCTGTATTCTCTCGTAGAGCTTCGTTATATCTATTTCGGGGTAGCCGTCCTCAGCTATCACTAACTTTGCATCGGGAAAGGAGAGGTAGGAGAGAGCCTTAAAGTAAGCGTCTATAGCTTTCTTATCCCCTGTCTCCTTTAGTTCCTCGTAGATGGTTATAAGGTGGTTCTCCTCGTTGTCGTAGGCTTCCCACTTCTTTAAGTAACCTAACATCCGCTCCGCTACTGCTTGGTACTCCTTATAGACTATTCCGAAGAGGGGAGTAATTTCCCTATAGACGTTATAAACGCCTATCCATTTGTTATACTCTATCTTCTCATCGTTGGTCTTAAGGCTGTCCCTCAGGGCTATAGTCTCCTCCTCCGTAAGGAGTGGCTTCCTATCCCCTAAGTGTGCGTCCGTCCAATCTTTACAGACTAACAGGGCTTTTTGCTTTGGCGTAGCCGTGCCTATAAGCTCCTGTACTCTTTTGCTGAGGCTCTTCTTACTCATCTTCGTAGCTGTTATTATCGTTGTTGAGGCTGAGGGCGTTCTCGATCGCCTTAAGCCGTTCTTCTGTCTCACTCACTTCTATAGCCTTAAGGATATTCCCTAAGAGGGTGTTCTCCTTAAAGGCTCTGCTCTCGCTTATCTCTCCGTTAGTAAAGCGTCTGTAGCTCTGTAACATCAGGCGTTTAACATCGGAGGCGGTAATATTATTTTCCATATATCGGTAAACTTTATTACTATATTACTATAATACCTATTTCAAAATCGGTCTTGAAATGTCCTTACTTTGGTATTCAGGGCGTAGCCGTGAGGCGGTCTAAGTACTCCCTCTCCTTTCTGTCCCGGCTCTGCTCCTCGCTACTTTGGAAGTTCGGCTCTATTATCTCCTCCCTCAGGGCTGAGGACTGCTTTAAGTAGAGGTCTATAAGTTTCTCCGTAGGCACTTGGGAAAGGTCTCGGCTGTCTATCTCCTCCCTAACTCTTTGCATCAGGGAGGCTATAGCCGTTATCCGCTCCGTTGAGGTTATACGCTGCTCCTCGTAGAGCTGTTCTAACTCCAAAGCCTGTAAGGTGGCTATCTGCTCCTTATACTTCTTGCATACGTCTAAGGCTGTTTGCTTCCCTATCTTTAACTCTGAGGCTATAGTAGAGTAGCTCTTCCCCCTTGCTCGTAGCTCTATTATCCTGTTCTCGGTGTCCCGGTCTGTCATTGTTCGCCCTCCGTTTTTTAGAAGTCCCAAATATGTTTTATCTTGTACGCCTTACCCATCAGGCTAAGGGGTGTACCTGTGTACTCCGCTATATCCTTTAGTCGGTTCGGCTTCCCTATTATTTCAGCGTTCCACTTAGAGAGGTACTTCGCTATAACGTACTCCTCCGTAGTGAATAGCTCTTTATCCATTATGTTTCTGTAGCCGTAGTAAAGGGTAAACTCCTCCTCCCATTTCGGGGAGAGGTGGAACTTCCTAAAGGAGGAGAGTACTTCTTTAAGGTGGCTATAGTCCTCAGTCCTGAAAAACTCATATATAGCGTACCTGAGTAGTGCTTCTGAGGCGAAGAAGAGGAAAGTACTCTTAGCGCATCTTTCTTGCTCCTCCGTGAGCTCCGCTTTCAGGAGCTTAGATATTCCCTTAGCGTAGTCGGATGGTGTCTTTACCTTTACCCCTGTGAGTTCCGTTAGCACTTTGGGGAGAGGTAGGCAAAGGAGGGAGCTTATTACTATAGTTCCGTCCTCTTTCTCCCATTCCTCGAAAGCGGTCTCTATGGTGTACGCCTGAGCCTCTACCTCCTCTTTGGTTAGAAAGCCTGATCCGGCTACTATATCCTCGTCCCCCTCCCCAAAGAAGTCGTAGATAGTCCTTAGCCCCTCCCGGCTAAGAGCCTCATCGGGAGTTATCTCTTTCGTTGGCTTGAAGATGGGAGTATTTATAGCCATAAGGAAAGGAATACTCTCCTTATCTACGTCCCTAAAGGGGTACGTTCTATTACTCGCCTTAGCCTCATCGCCTGAGAGGAATATAAGGTTATATCCCTGTTCCTTGAATATGGAGGATATATAAGCCGTTGCCCCTGTCTCTTTGTCCTCTATGTAGGCAAAGGGTAAGGGCTTCCCCTCGTTATCCTTTCGGGTATGCTCTATCGTGGTAAGCTCCTCTCCGTCCCTGTTCTTCCAAAGAAGAGCCTCAGCCTCTTTAACGGCTTCCTCGTAGGTCTTAAAGCCTCGTTTCTTTATCATATTCGTATTGTTGTTATTTCTTATTTCTGTAATGTAGGAATTATCGAAATAAAATAGGTTTATTCCGTTATTTGTTTACCTATTTATCCGCTACTCCCTTTTTCGCTTTGCGCCTTATCTCGGTGGTCTTTCCGTTAAGATACTCCGCTAAGGCTTCCTCTGAGGTGTATAAGCCCCTCCCTATCCGTGTGTATGGGAGTAAGCCGTTTACCCTCATAAACGTTATAGTCCTCGAAGTAACGCCTAAAAGCTCCGTTAGCTCTTTGGTGTTAAACATCTTTATTCCGTTTATTACTTTCATCGCTATTTCTTTTTGGGTAGGTTTATAACTCCGTTCTCGCTCTCCCATCGCTCTATATAGCTGCTTAGGGCTTCGCTTATAACGTTCTTATAGAGCTTCGTCTCCATCAGGGCTATATATTTGAGTTTCCGGGTAAGGTCTTTATCCACTATAAAGGTAGCTCTCTCCTCCCTCGGTTTCGGGTTTCCGTTCTTCCGTCCTTTCGGTCTGCCTGTTTTCGCCCTCCGTATCTCGTTAAGCTGATCCTCCATTTCGGGAGAAATACCTAACTCCTTTACTACCTCGGAGGCTACTCGGTTCTCCTGTTCCATCGTTGAGGCTGCTACTTCCTCCTGTGGCTGTTCCTGT
>OCTW011609811.1_pt1 | contig 13176 bp, 6 predicted proteins | sample 1539671 | NCBI WGS metagenome assembly OCTW01 (sample SAMN02144230, study PRJEB22623) | gut metagenome | biome: sheep rumen | host: Ovis aries | place: New Zealand | reverse complement strand
GATGATATAATTTTTAATTATTATAATTCGTTATTAGATATTATTAATAATAAAACTAGTTCAGTTAGTTATAGTCTAACTGATAATGATAAAAATAGACTTAAGAAATATATTATTAGTGATAAAAAGTATAATAAAATTATAAAGATGAGTAAAAAAATAATTTTTAAATCAAATGAACCAGATAGTCATGGTAATAGAATGCATAATTTTAAGTTATTATTAAAAGAATTTTTAAAAGCAAATGCATTTTTTGTTAAGCAAGTTTTAAAAACTATTTTGAATAAGGATTATAGAATATAAAAATTATTTAAAGTTAAATATTATAATTTTGATCTATGAAATATTAAATATTTTATAGATTTTTTTTTGTTATTTACTTTAAAAATATTAACCATTAAGTTATAATAAATTACATGAGTATTAAGGGAGATAGGAGAGTAACGTGTCAATTAAACAAGAAGTTAAAAGAAGTGAAAATAAGTACGTTATTAATTATCAAACATATCTTGAATTAAAGAGCAAGTTATCTAAAGTTATGGACAGTGATATACATAATGAAGAAGATGGATATATTGTTAGAAGTTTATATTTTGATTCAGTAGATAATGTTGATTTTTTTGCAAAAGAAGCTGGAATCTTTAAAAGAAGAAAGATAAGAATGAGAATTTATTCAACTACTCAGGAAAATTGCAAATTAGAGATGAAAAGAAAAATAGGAGACTTGAGTAGAAAGGTTTCTATTACTATATCTAAGACTGATGCAAATAAGTTAATAAACGGAGATTATTTTGTATTAACTAAATATTTTGATAGAGAAAAAGACGCTATGATTTTTTACTATGTAATGAGTAAAGATGCATATATGCCTGTTTGTATGGTTGAATATGATAGAGTAGCTTATACTCTTCCAATTTGTAATACTAGAATTACTTTTGATGTTAAAATTAGAAGTAATGAAATGAATTTTAATTTATTTGATAAGAATATAGATTATACTTATGTATTTAAAGATAATATAGTCTTGGAAGTTAAGTATGATGGCTTATTAAATCCAATTATTAAAGATATACTAAAACCTTATAATTTAAGTAGAACTTCAGTTTCTAAATATTCTATGGGACGTAAGGTATATTATGATTTTGATTTTTAAGGAGAAGTAAGAATAATATGAGTAAGAAAGAGATATTTGAGTATTTTTATACTAATAATGCTAATTTAAGTATTGAATCATTATTAATGACATTACTTGCAGGTTTACTTATAAGTGCAATAATTTGCTTTACTTATAAGTTATCTTATCAAGGTGTAGCTTATAATAATAAGTTTTGTTTAACTACTATAGTTACTAACTTAATAGCTATAGTTATTATGTTAATGATTAGTAGTAATGTAGTAATTTCTTTAGGTATGGTTGGTGCTTTATCTATTGTAAGATTTAGAACTGCTATTAAAGATTCAAGAGATACAGTATTTTTATTCTGGGCTATATCAGAAGGCTTATCAACTGGTTCAGGTAACTTTCAATTAGCTATTTTTACTACAGTATTTATTGCTATTATAATCATGGGATTTAGTTTTATTTCTAAAGTTAAAGGTAAATACTTATTAATTATTAGAAGTGGTAAAGAAGGAATTAACATGGATGAAGTAGGAACTACTTTAATGAACTATGTTAAAAAATATAAGGTTAGAACAATTTCTAAGAGTGAAACTCATAGTGAAGCTATCATTGAAGTTGGAACTAGCAAAGAACTTGATACTACAATTATTGAAGAATTAAGTAAGATTAAAGGTATTAAAACTGTTAATTACATAAGTGAGTCAGGTGAGAGTCTTGGAGAATAAAAGGGAAACAAGTAGAGTATATTTTTTAATAGCATTACTTGTTCCCTTTTTATTTGCTGTAATAACTACAATTATTATAGATAAGAATACTAATAGTAGTTATGCTACAGGGGAAGTATCAAATAAACCTATAACATTAAGTTATCCTAGTGGTATATATGAAAGTGATTTATATATAGGTATTAGTTTAGATGATGAAGTAAGTGAAGATGCTAAAATATACTTTACAATAGATGGTAATGATCCTGATAAAGATAGTTATTTATATGATGGTAATGCTATTTATTTAGGATTAATTGAAGATGAAATAAAAGTATATCCATTGAAGTTAGTTATATATGAAAATGAAGAATATTCAGAAGTTTATTCTTATACTTATATTATAGGTAAGGATGCTAAAAGTGTATTAGATTTACCTATAGTTAGTTTAACTACTAATGATAGTAATTTAAATGATGAAGAGACAGGTATTTTTAATACTAAGAATTTATTAGAAAGATCTAGCGAATGGATAAGAGAAGGTAGACTTACTTTAATTGATACTTTTGGTGATACTGAAATTGATGAAAATGTTGGATTGCAAGTAAGTGGCGCTACTAGTTCGTTTTTAGATGTTAAATCTTTAAAAATAACTTTTAATAAAGAATATGGATCTACTAATAATTATGTTATTTATAATGGGTTAACTAATAATGAATATAGGAATACATCTAATGTTAATAAGTTTAATAAAATTAAACTTAGAAGTGGAAGTCAAGATAGAACTATTACAAATATAAAAGCTGATTTAGTAAGTAGGCTTGCTTTAGAAGCAGGATATGATGGAGTGTATGAAAATACTAGAGCTATTATGTATTTAAATGGTGAATTCTATGGAATATTTGATATACAACCAAATTACTCTAGTACTTATTTGGCAAGAAAGTTTGATTTAGAAGATAAAGATAGTATTGAAAAATTTGAAGGTACTGAAATGGAAGCATTAAGTAATGCTAGTATAAGACAATATTTTGATACAGATTTGAATTTAAAAGAAAATCAAGATGCATTAGAAAGTGTAGTTGATATGGATGATTATCTAATGTATTTTGCTATTAATGTTTTAGTTAATAATACTGACTGGCCAGATAATAATTTTGAAATGTGGAGATATAGGGGAGAAGAACAAGAAGGAAATAAATATAGTGATGGAAGATTTAGATTCTTAATAAAAGATACAGATTTAGTTTATTATAGTAGTAGTTTGTATCAATTCTTCTGGGGTGCAAGTTCTGATACTTTAGAATCGTTATTAATGAATATTTCTAAAGGTACTGATTCTTTATTTATTAATGTTTTAAGAAGTTCTAAATACAGAAGTATATTTATTAATAATCTTTGTGATTTAATGAATACTACTTTTGAAACTGATCATGTATTAAGCTTGGTTGATGAATCTTATAAAACAATTAGTAATGCAAATAGTATTTATTTTACAAGTGAATATATTAAACAATTAGATGGTAATATAGAGTTATTAAAAGAAGAGGTAGTTAAAAGAAATGATGATATAGCTAAAGTATTAAATAACTATTTAGATTTAGATAGTAAACACGAAGTTAATATTAAAACTAATGATGGCGTGTATGTAAAAGTATCTAATTTAAATATTTATCAAAATGAAGAATATAGTAATAGTTATTATGATGATACTAAATTAGTTATAAAAGCTAATGCTTACAAGGGCTATACATTTAATTATTTTAAGGTAAATGATAAGTATTATTCTCAGGATGAAATAACTATTACTAATAAAGATATTATAGATGGAAAGATTAATGTAGAGGTTAGTGCTATAAGAAACGATGAGGAAATAGCAATTAAAGAATTCTCTGCTAAGTCTGAAGGTGATTGGTATAAGTTAATAAATGTATCAGATCATGATGTCAATGCAAATAAATATTATATTAGTGATGATAAAAATGATTTATTAAAATATCAATTACCTAATAAGATACTTAAACCAGGAGAAACTATAATTATTAATGGTAAAAAGAATTATTACCAAGTAGGAAATTATATTTCTAATTTTAGCTTAAATCATAGCGAAACTTTATATTTATATAGCAAAGAAAATAATAAAATTGTTGATAGTGTTGATGTACCAATTATGAGTGAAAAAGAGACTTATGGAAGAATCTTTGAAACTAATAATTTTGTGTTCTATAATAATATTAATGATATAAGAAGAGAATAGAGTAAATGGGGTTAATATGAAAAGAAAAGTTGATTATAAATTATTGTTTTTTTGCATATTATTAATTAGTTTAATAGTTTATATATTAGTTATATTTTTATCTTCTAAATCTAATTTAAGTAAATCAATATTACAAACTAATAGTAATCCAATAAGTATGAATTATAATTCTGGCTTTTATGATAAGTCTTTATATTTAAAAATTACTTTAAATAAGAGTTTACCGACAAACACTAATATTTATTATACTTTGAATGGGGATGATCCAACTAATGAAAGTGATATATATGTTGATGGTATTAATTTAGAATTAAAAGATGATATTTTATTATATCCTTTAAAAGTTTTATTATGCTCTAATGATAATTGTTCAGATATTTATAATTATACCTATGTATTAGGTAATGATATTTTAAATTCATTAGATTTAGATGTATATAGTTTAACTACTGATAATGATAATCTTTATGATAAAGAAAATGGTTTATTTATTGAGAAAAATCTAAAGAAAACTAATCCTCAACTTATAAAAGAATCAAATTTAAGTATATATTCTTCTAAAGGAGATGAATTAGCTAATCAAGGAGTAGGTATAAAACTAAGTGGTAATGCTAGTTTAAGCTATGATATTAAATCTTTTAAAGTATATTTTTCTAATGGATTTGATAAAGAAAAAGATAGATTAAAATTAGATTTATATAGTAAAGATGTTTCTAAGTATTCAATATCTTCATCTTATAATTCTTTAATACTTAGAGGTGGAAGCCAAGATACTAATGTAACTAATATTAAATCATCTTTAATGAATAATTTACTTTCAGATACTTCATTAGTAAGTGGTTCACATAGAATGTTATTTTTCTTAAATGGAAAGTTTCAAGGAGTATATGATGTTATAAATAGTATGAATGAAGACACTATTGCATCTATGTATGATATTAACGATAAGGAAACTATAACTGTTTATGATTCTGGTGAAGAGAAAGTATTTGATGATGCAAATATTTCTAATTTATTTAAGAATGATTTAAGTGTTAGTAGTAATAGAAGTTTACTTGAAAGAAGTTTAGATATTGATTCTTATTTAAAGTATTATGCTGTTTCTATTATTACTAATAACAGGGATGTTTTCCTTAGAAATTTTAAAGCATTTAGATATACTGGAGAAGAAGGAACTTTACTTAAGAGTAATGTATTATATGTATTACCTTATGATTTTGATGATTCATTTAATAACGGAAGAAAAGTAGCAGGAACTAATGATATAAATGATTCAATTGATTTAATATTTGGACAAGAAGGTTTTGGTACTAATTTTAGAATATTAATGAAACAAGATTATTATAGAAATAAGTTTATGAATATGTTGGTAAATTTATTAGATACAACATTAAGTGAAGATAATATTCTTAAGAATATTGATAATGAGTATAGTAAGATAGATAAATCATATTCATTACTATATAGTTTAGAAGCTAAGAATAATATTATTTCTAATATTGATTATGTTAAAAATCAAGTTAAAACAAGAAATAAGAATATAATTAAAAGAGTTACAGATTATTTAAATATTAATAATTCATATAATATTTCTATAAGCACTGATGATGGAAGCTATGTAAAATTAGGAGATATTTTAATTGAAGCTAATTCTTCTTATAGTACTAAGTACTATGGAGATTTTACTTTATTTAAATTTGATGCTTATAAGGGATATGAACTTGATTCTATTACTATAAATGATTACACACTTCCTTTAGTTAATAGTGCTAAAGAGTTTGAAATTAATAAGAATTATTTAGAGTATTATAAGAATGATATCAAGATTCAATTACATTCTAAGAAGAGTGAAGAAACTATAATAATAGATGAAATATCTGCTTCTGGAGACTCTGATTGGTATAAACTAACTAATGTTTCATCAAATGATATCAATCTAAGTAATTATTACTTATCTGATACATCTAATAATTTCTTTAAATATAAATTACCTGATGTAGTGCTTAAATCTGGTAAATCAATAGTAATAAATGGAAGTAAGAATTATTATGCTATTCGTGATTATATTTCTAATTTTAGTTTAAACTCTAAAGAAACATTGTATTTATATGATTCAAATAAATTAAATGTTATAGATAAGTTAGATGTACCTAAAATGGGAGATAATGAATCTTATGGTAGATATAAATTAACTAATGAATATAGATTTTTTAAAAATTATAGTAATATAAGAAAAAATAAATAACCAAGATTAAATCTTGGTTTTTATATTTTTCTAAATAAGTTATAATTTAAATTATAAAGAAAGGAATGCGTGATTTTATGAGAAAAATTGTTGATGGTAATGAAGCTGCTTCTAAGATGGCTTATTTATTTTCAGAGGTATGTAGTATTTATCCTATTACTCCATCTAGTCCAATGGCAAATAATGTAGATAAGATGAGTAATAAAGATAATTATAATTTATTTCATGATAAGGTATTAGTTAGTGAAATGCAAAGTGAAGCTGGTGCTGCTGGTGCTATGCATGGAGCTTTACTATCGGGATCGTTAGCTTCTACATTTACTTCTAGCCAAGGTCTTCTTTTAATGTTACCTAATATGTATAAGATAGCTGGAGAAGGTTTACCTGGTGTAATGCATGTTGCAAGTAGAACTATTGCTACTCATGCTTTATCTATATTTGGAGATCATTCTGATGTATATCAAGCTAGAAATACAGGATTTTGTATGTTAGCTTCTACTTCAGTAAATGATGCTTATTATTTATCTGCAGTTGCTCATTTATCAGCAATAAAAGGTAGTTTACCTTTTATGCATTTCTTTGATGGATTTAGAACTAGTCATGAATTAAATGTTATAGATGAATTAAATGAAAAAGATTTATTAGAATTAGTAGATAAAGATGCTTTAAATAGATTTAAGGACAGATCATTAAATATTAACAGTAATAATCAATATGGTATGAGTGTTAATGAAGATATTTATTTTCAAGAGGTAGAAGCAAGAAGTAAAGATTATAATAATATTCCTGATATAGTTAATAACTATATGGAAAGTATTAATAAACTAGCCAATACTAATTATAAACCATTTAATTATTATGGAGATGAGAATGCAAAGTATCTAATAGTTGCTATGGGTTCTGTTTGTGATACTGCTAAATTAGTAATAGATGAAGAAAATAAAAAAGGAAGAAAATTAGGTATAATTGAAGTACATTTATATAGACCTTTTTCTTCAAAATATTTATTAAATGTATTACCTCGTAGTGTTAAAAGAATTGCAGTGCTTGATATGTGTAAAGATCAAGGTAGTGTAGGTGAACCACTTTATTTAGATATACTATCATGTTTACATAGTAAAGATATAGAAATATATGGTGGTAGATATGGATTAAGTAGTAAGGATGTTAATCCAAGCCATATATATTCTGTATTTAATATGTTAGAGAATAATCCTAAGAATAATTTTACTGTTGGTATAAAGGATGATTTATTAAATACAAGTTTAGAAATTATTCCTTATAATATTGATTTAAATACTTTTGAATTAGAAATATATGGATTTGGTTCTGATGGAATGGTATCTGCATCTAAAGATATAATGCATATATTAGGTGAAGAAGGAAGCTTTGTACAAGGATATTTTTCTTATGATTCTAAGAAGAGTGGTGGAGTAACTCATTCACATTTAAGATTCGGAGACAAAAAAATTAATGCTCCTTATTATGTTACTGAATCTAATTTGGTTGTAGTAACTAAAGATAGTTATTTTACTAATTATCATATTTTAGATAATGCTAGAGAAAACTCTATATTACTTGTTAACTCTAGTGATGATAAAAAACTAATGGAAATGATTAGTGCGTATGACTTAGATATTATAAAGAAACGTAATATAAAGGTATTAACAATAGACGCTAATAAGATAGCTTTAGAAAATAATATACCTGGTAAGATTAATAAGATAATAGAATCAGTTATATTAAATTTATTAGGTGTTAATAATTACTTAGATATATTAAATAATAGTATTGATAAACAATTTAGTAGCAAAGGTGAAGATGTTATAAATAATAATAAGAATGCTATTAAAGATGCTACTAAATTTGTTAAGAAGCTTGCAATTATAAGTATCAATAAACCTATTAGTGAAATGCCTGCTAATATTATTAGTATGATTAATCATAGACTAGGTAATACTTTATCTACTAGTGATTTAGAAGAATTTAGATTTGGAAAGACTACTGGTGGTTTAACTAAATTTGAAAAGAGAGGTACTAGTGAAGTAGTAAGTAAATGGAATAGTGAAGCATGTATACAATGTGGTATGTGCTCTATGATATGTCCACATGCTGCAATAAGACCATTCTTATTAGAAGATAAGAGTATTGGAGTTGAAGCAGTAGGTGCTAAGAAATATAACTATGTTATTTCAGTATCTCAAAATGATTGTACTGGATGTGGATTATGCGTGTCTATCTGTCCTGGTAAAGCTGGAGTAAAAGCACTTAGTATGGAAAAGAAAGATAATAATAATGATGAATTAACAGATAAGTTATTTAATCATTATACTAATCCAGAAGTGTTTAATAAATTTAGCATTAAAGGTAGTCAATTTGAGAAACCAAGATTTGAGTTTTCAGGTGCGTGTGCAGGTTGTGGAGAGGCTGCTTATCCTAAGTTATTAACTCAGTTATTTGGAGATGAGATAGTAGTAGCTAATGCGACTGGATGTTCATCTATTTATGGAGGATCTTTCCCATCTACACCTTATTCAATACCTTGGGCTAATTCTTTATTTGAAGATAATGCTGAATTTGCTTATGGTATTAACTTAAGTTATAAGAATAAGAGAGAAAGAATAAGAATGATTATAAAAGAATCTATAAATTCTGTATCACTTGAAACTAGAAATGTATTTGAAGAATTATTAGATAATTTTGATGATTATAAAATAACTAGCAATATTAAAAACAAATTATTAGAATTAGATGATCTACCTATTAATATAAAAGAATTAATTGATTATGTTCCATCTAGAGTAGTAGTTGCACTTGGAGGAGATGGATGGGCATATGATATTGGCTTTGGTGGAATAGATCATGTGTTGTCTAGTGGAGAAAATATAAAAGTAGTGGTATTAGATACTGAAGTATATTCAAATACTGGCGGCCAATCTAGTAAGTCTTCTAATATTGGACAAGTATCTCAATTTGCATCTTTAGGAAAGAAAGGACATAAGAAAGATTTGTTTAGAATAGCTATGAGTTATCCTAATTGTTATGTTGGAAGTGTAAGTTTAGGCGCTAATATGATGCAAACATTAAAAGTCTTTAAAGAAGCTTTTGAACATAAAGGTCCAAGTATTATTCTTTGCTATTCTCCATGTATTGAACATGGTATACGTGGTGGTATGTCTTGTTCAGTTAATGAAAGTAAGTTAGGAGTAGAAGCAGGTTATACTTTACTTATGAGATATAATCCAAGTGAATCTAAATTATATTTAGATAGTAAGGAACCTAACTTCGAATTATATGATAGTTTCTTAGATAATGAAGTTAGATATAGATCTTTAAAAGTAAGTAATCCAGATGAAGCAAGTGACTTATTAGAATTAAATAAGAAAGATGCGATTAATAGATTTAATTATTATAAGAATATAGTTGATAATCAAGATAAAAGATAACAAGGATAACTTGTTATCTTTTTAAATGCTCTATTTAGATTCGTTAAATTTTTAGACTGATGGAACTACTATTGAATTTGTAGTTCAATAACATTAAAAACTGACTAGTTAAATAGTCAGTTTTTTTGCTTTTAATCTTTTCGAAAATTGTTGGAATTATTACATATATTTTCTAAACAATTCAATACTATAAAATATTAATTATCTACTATTGAATTTAATTACAATTAATGTTAAGTTTTCTCTGGAACATTTGATAAGTTGGGTGGTGCCAAACTTCTTTTTGAAGAGAGGCGAGAATGTGAACAAGAAGGATTTTTTAATTCTATCTTTAGTAGTTATTATCTTCCTTTTATTATTCTTACTATTTATAGTTTTAATATAAAAGAAAACCACCTAACTCAGCAATGATTTAGGTGGAGCAAAAAATATGGCAACACTCAATAGTGCAAATAATCAAGTGTTCCTTTTATATGCAAGTTTACTTGCTAACTAAATAGTAATATAAAAAGGAACTTTTTTCAAGTTCCTTTAACAATCTAAATATGGGGTGGAATGTGGGGCTCGAACCCACGAAATGCTAGTTCCACAGACTAGTGTGTTAACCGACTTCACCAATTCCACCAGTACACGGTTGTTCTTTTGTATATTAACAAATTCTTGTTTAATATGCAAGCATATATTATAATTTATATTGTAAAAGAAGGTGAAAAGAAATGAATGAAGAAGTATTAGAATATAAGATGAATGGTATATTAGATACTATAGGTGATTTCTTTTCAAATATATGGGATAGTATAAATGGAGTACTACTTAACTATATGGATCAAAATACTGTATATGTATTTGTTGGAGCTTTGGTATTAATAGTTGGGTTATTTGTAATACTTGCTTTTATTAATAGAGATGCTAAGTAGCATCTTTTTTAATGCTTTTAACTAATTTTAAATATGCTATAATAAGGAGTGATTTAGTGAGGTGCTTTTTATGGATGAAGTAACTAATGAAATACACTCTGTAGTAACTAGTGAAGACTTTGAAAAAGGGCTTTCTTATGATGAAGATATGATTACGCCTTTAACAGCTATTTCTATTCCTGATGGTAAGAAGTTTAATTTTTTTGTTGAAAGTCAAAAGTACTATGATAAGTATCAGGTTGATATAGTATCTGATGGACTTAAGATCATATCTACTTTTTGTACATGTCCTAAGTATAATATTGATCATAGTTGTAAACATATAGCAGCTACTTTAATATCTTATTCTAATAAGATATTCTATAAACCAAGTAATACTCAGATTAAATTTAAGAGTAATTTATTATTAAGTGAAATTGCTAATTTATTTAATGAAGAGCCATTTAGAAAAGAAAGAGTTAATTTAAGAGTATATTTAAATATATCTTCTAGTTATTATGGTACCTATGCTACTTTAAAATTAAAGATTGGATTAAATAAGTTATATGCTTTAATTCCAAAGTTTCCTGCTTTTTATAAAGTATTAGAACATGATGAAGAGTTCTCGTTTGGTAAAGACTTTGTGTATGATCCAAGTTTTATGTACTTATCGGATAAAGATATTAGTTTAATTAAATACATTAATGAAATTAGAAAGCATTGTTTTTATGATTCAGCTGTTATAAAGATTAATGATGATATTATTAAATATATTATTAAAAATTATAAAGAGTATTTATATGATGAAGATAGTGAATCAAAAATAGAATATGTAGAAGGTTTTCCTGTTGAGATATCTTTAAAGAAAGATTTAACTGATTATGTTTTAACATTTAAAGATGAATATAATAATATTGATAAGTATACAGATGATTGTGAATATATGTATAAAGATAAGACTATATATCACTTAGATAAAAATATGCAAATATTACTTAGAAGAGTAATGGATGATGATATATTAGAACTTAAGTTTAGTGAAGAAGAACTACCTATATTCCAAAAGGGAGTATTAAGAATAGTTAAGAATAATTTAAAAATAGATGATAATGTAGATTTAGTAGTAGATACTAAACCATTAGTAAGATTTTATTTTGATTTAAACTTAGATGATATAGAGTGTGTTCCTAAGTTTATTTATCAAGGTGAAGAAGTTAGTTACTTTGAAAATAGAATAGATATTTTAAGAAATATAGATTATGAAAATGAAGTAACATCTATCCTATATGATTATGGCTTTCATAAAGATCAAGAATTATTCTATTTACAAGAATTAGATTTAATGGCGGATTTCATGGACACAGGAATTGATGAGATATCAAGTAAGTATCAAGTGTTTACAAGTGAAAGATTAAAGGGTTTATCAATACTTAAGAATAGTAGTGTTAATGCACACTTCCATTTAGGGTCTGATAATATATTAAGATATGACTTCTCATTAGATGGTGTATCAGATGATGAAATATTTAGTTTATTATCTACTTTAAAAACTAAACAAAAATATTATAGATTAAAGTCAGGTAATATAATTGACTTACAAAGCAAAGGAATAAGAGACTTAGCTAATTTATCTAGTGATCTAGAAATAGAATCACCAACTGGTGAAATACCAAAGTATAGAGCTTTATATTTGGATTCTGTTAGGGAATCTAAGTATGATATAGTTAGTACAGATAGTTTATTTGATAAATTTATTAATGATTTTAAAAAGTATAAGAATGTAGAAATCACATTTAGTAAAGAAGAACTAGCTAACTTAAGAGATTATCAAATTGATGGTGTTAAGTGGCTTTATACAATATATAAGTGTGGATTTGGTGGAATACTTGCGGATGAAATGGGCTTAGGTAAGTCAATGCAAACTTTATACTTTATAAGACAAGTCTTAAAAGAAAATATGAATAGTAAAGTATTAATAATAGCTCCAACATCTTTAATCTATAACTGGGAAAATGAAATACATAAGTGGTGTCCTGAGATAAGTTATCAAATACTTACTTCATTTAAAGAAGAAAGACATAAGGCTTTAGAAGAATTTGATAAAACTATTTATATTACAAGTTATGGTACTTTAAGAGAAGATGTAGATTATTATAAAGAAAAAGAGTTTGATGTATGCATTATAGATGAAGCTCAAAATATAAAGAATCCAGCTAGTGGTATATCACATTCTGTTAAGAATATTAAATCTAGTTTTAAACTTGCCTTAACAGGAACTCCTATTGAAAACTCTATTATTGAGTTATGGAGTATATTTGACTTTGTAATGCCAGGTTTCTTATCTAGTCAAAAACACTTCCAAGAAAAATATAAGTTTAATGACTTTAATGATGAAGTAAGTGATATGCTAAGTCATTTAAAAAGACAAGTTAAACCATTTATACTTAGAAGAAAGAAAAGTGATGTAACTAAGGAGTTACCACCTAAATTAGAAACTAATATATT